>SAMEA3663299__coassemble_620_pt1 | contig 15361 bp, 10 predicted proteins | sample SAMEA3663299__metabat2_low_PE_032 | metagenome-assembled genome bin SAMEA3663299 (sample SAMEA3663299) | pig gut metagenome | biome: pig gut; feature: pig-associated habitat; material: faeces | place: China | collected 2013
TGATATGTCTTTCCTGTGTTGATCGTGCAGGCGCCCGCCGCATTTGCGTCGAGCTTCGGCGCTGCACCGCCGAGATTCGGTGTAAGCGAAAGCAGCATCGCTCCGCTTACTGCGCCTGTCAGAAGGCGCGATACCTTACTTTTGATTTTCATCTGATTACCTCCAAATTTCCCAATTGTCCGTACAAATATTGCCGAACAATATCCTCATGTATACATCATACATCAAAAAATGATTTTTTAAACCCCATTTTTGCATAATGGGTGGACAAAAGTAATATTAGTTTCGGTTTTTACAATTCGTATAATAAAAATTCCTGCTAAATCTCCGACTCATTGGAGCGTATCATAAAAAAAGATAGCAGTCGCTCAAAACATTTTTCACAAAATTTCACGAATCGTCTTGATTTTTTGTTTAAAATATACTATAATAAAAGTGGACGATACTATTGGTCAAATTCATCACCAAAATATAATAACACTGAGGAGGACAAGCAAATGAAAGTAGTAGTTATAACAGGAAGCCCCCATACTAACGGCACGAGCGCATTCCTTGCCGAAAAATTCATCAAGGGCGCGACCGACGCAGGACACGAGATATACCGCTTTGATGCGGCTGACATGGACGTACACCCCTGCATCGCCTGTGAGAAATGCCACGGAGAAGATGCCGTCTGCGTATTCAAGGACGATATGCAGGAGCTGAACCCGCATCTGCTCGAAGCTGACGTGGTCGCTCTCGTCTCTCCGATATACTACTACGACATCAACGCTCAGCTCAAAACAGTCATCGACCGCTTCTACGCTAATGACGCACAGCTTCACAATAACAAGAAGACTGTCCTCATGGTCACAATGGCGGATAAGACAATCGAATCGGCAGGCGGAGCACTCAACTCGTTCAGGAGCATGGCTCGCTTCCTCGGCTGGCAGATAGCAGGCACGGTCGTAGGAGCTGACTGCTGGACTCTCGATATGCTCCGAAAGACCGATTTCCCCGAGCAGGCATACAAGCTCGGGCGGGAGCTTTGATACGCCTGACCGCATTGCGCAATATCAGATAGATTTACGTTATAGGCTCCGCGCGCTCAAGGAGGTGATATGATGTATAGTTCGGCAGTATACATATCTTATATGATAACCGAGGTCTTCTGCATTTTCTTTTCGGTCGGTATCATCATCAAGGCAAACAAGAACGTCGGCACTGACCTGCAAATGCGGCATTTCCGTGCAATGGCGATGTTCTTCATCATCTACCTCATCAACGACAGCATATGGGCGCTTGGTCAGGGCGGACTTATCCAGTTCAGCAAGACCTCCAACAAGATAGCGAGCGCATCGGGACTCGTCGCCGTTACTCTTCTTACCCTCGGCTGGTGCATATTCGTCATATACCGTATCGACCAGAACAAATCAAAGGATATGAAGCTGCTGATTGGTATGCATTACTCGGTCGCGGCTCTGGACGTCCTTCTGACAGTAACATCAATCTTCACGGGCTACTACTTCTACATCGACGAGAACAACATCTATCAGCTCGCGAGCGGCTACAATATCCACCTCATATTCATCTTCATACAGCTTTTCGGAAGCGGTATATACTCGTTTGCACAGAGCTTCTCGAACAAGCAGGTAAGGATAAAGAAGGAGTACCGCTTACCGCTCCTTTTCATCATCATACCGTCGGCTGCTGCGGTACTTGAGGGCATACTCCCGCTGACCCCGATAGTCCCGCTGGGAACATTCCTGCCCATACTCCTCGCCTTCCTCGAGATACAGAACAGCGAGATATACTCCGACGCGCTGACGGGGCTCAACAACCGCCGCCGCATGGAGATATTCCTGCAGGATATGATACACAACGCCTCTGATGAAAACCCGTTCAGAATATACATCATAGACGTCAACGACTTCAAGCAGGTCAACGACAAATTCGGGCACATCGCAGGCGACCGCGCACTACAGCTCGTAGCCGATGCTCTTCACAACGTCTCCGACAGGGTACACGGCTTCTGCGCGAGGTACGGCGGAGACGAATTCGTGCTGATAGTCAAGGACGAAACGGAGCTGCAAACAGCTCTGCAAAAGGAGGCAGACCTCCTGTGCGAGAGCTGCTCCGACCTTCTCCCGAGGATAACTGTCTGCACGGGCTGCGCAGTATGCCGCTCGGGAGCAGTCACGGCTGCACAGCTCATCGCTGAGGCTGACGAGAAGCTCTACGTCATGAAGGAGGAATTCCACGGACGCAGAAAAGCGGAAGATAACAAATGAAAGATCCGACAAAAAGGCAGCTTAGGCTGCCTTTTCTTTTTTTGCAGGCAATAACTTGCAGAGGTTGCATTTTATTTAAATGTATGATATAATGAATATGTATTTTTTGATTTACAGGAGAAACAAATATGAACAACACATATTATGCAAAACAGATAAACGACGTCGTAGCCGAGGTCAAGAAAGCGGTCATCGGCAAGGACGCTATCATCATCAAGACCCTGCTTGCTATCCTCTGCAAGGGACATATCCTCATCGAGGATATCCCCGGCGTCGGCAAGACGACCCTCGCCCTCGCCTTCTCGAAGGCGCTGTCCCTCGAGCACAACCGTATGCAGTTCACTCCCGACGTACTGCCGTCCGATGTAACGGGCTTCAACGTGTACAACAAGGTCAAGAACACCTTTGAATTCCGTCCCGGCGTTGCCTTTTGCAACCTCTTCCTCGCGGACGAGATAAACCGTACCTCGAGCAAGACGCAGTCCGCACTTCTCGAGCTCATGGAGGAGAAGAGCATCACTGTTGACGGCAACACCTACAAGCTCCCCGAGCCGTACACTGTCATCGCAACGCAGAATCCGATAGGCTCTGCGGGTACGCACAACCTCCCCGATTCCCAGCTCGACCGCTTCATGATAAAGCTGAGCATGGGCTATCCCGACTTCGGCGGCGAGGTAGCTATCCTCAAGTCAAAGTTCAACTCGAACCCGCTCGAGGGCGTGAACGAGGTCGCGAACGCACGCATGATAATGGAGCTTCAGGACTACATCGCCAATATCTACGTCGACGACAGGATATACGAGTACATAGTCCAGCTCTCCGCCGCTACGAGAAATCACCCGATGATAAAGCTCGGAGTCAGCCCGCGCGGCACGCTCGCGCTCATGCAGATATCCAAGGGCATAGCCGCCGCTATGGGACGCGACTACGTTATCCCCGACGACATCGTCTACATCTGCGGCGACGTATTCGAGCACCGCATCATCCTCAATTCCAAGGCAAAGCTGTCAGAGGTGACAGCCGCGAGCGTCATCGCCGACATCATCAAGAAGGTGCCCGCTCCCGGCATATCCGAAAAGCAGGTCTGAACCATGTTCCTGATGAAGCTGTTTTTCGCCGTGCTGATAGTGATATGCGCGGTGTTCTACGTCATGTACCTGTGGGACTTTGCCCTCGTACTGCTGATAGTGGTCTGTGCGATACCCATGCTGATGTTCATTACGGGATTCATCACGAAGCTCCTCGTAAAAGCCGAGATGTCCGTCAAGGACAGCACAGCCTCGAAGCGCGAGGACTTCCCCGTGTTCCTGCGTATCAACAACAGGAGCATATTCCCTATCGGCAAAGCTATAGCCCACATCGAGTACTACAACGTATTCAACAATGAGATAAATATGTTCGAGCTGCATATGCCCGTCCAGCCGCTCAACGAGCAGAGCGTGACCTTCCAGCTGAGCTCGAGATTCTGCGGCATAATCAACATCAAGTGTGCATTCATCTACATCTACGACCCGCTGAGGATATTCAGGTTCAAGATAGCGCGCAGTCTAACGGCTGAGGTCGCCGTTATGCCCGAGGGACACGAGATAGGCGGCGAGGTCAGCTATCTCGACCGCATCAACGAGGAGAGCAACGTCTTCTCCGAGTTCAAGCCCGGCGACGACCCGTCCGAGGTGTTTGACCTCCGCGGCTACCACCCCGGCGACAAGCTCAACCGCATCCACTGGAAGCTGAGCTCGAAGAAGGACGAGTTTATCGTCAAGGATTACAGCCTCCCCGTGGACATACCGTGTACGCTCTTCGTCAACCTCAAATGCTACGAGAAGAACGACCGCCGCTTCACCCTGCCCGTATTTGATACGCTTGTGGAAACGCTCGTATCCTTGTCGCAGTTCATGCTCGAAAACGAGCGTCTGCACTCGATAGTCTTCTACAACGGCAAGGCAGGCGGATTTGTCGAACGCAATATCACCGACTCCGACGACCTCGCGAGCGCTGTACAGGAGCTCATACTCTCCGTCACGGACAACCTCTTCTGCGAGCCGCCCGAGCTCTATTTCACGGAGCACAGCGGCTTGTCGCTGTCGTCCTTTACGTTTATCACGTCTGTCCCCGAGACGAACATTCTTGAATACATCGACGACAACGTCGACGCCGACATACTCAACGCACTCGTAGTGGTAGCCTCTCCCGAAGAGGCGGCGAAGGTGTCCGCGGGATATCCGAACCTCACCACGATACCCGTCATCATCGGCAGGATAAGCTCGTCTGTAAAGGATATAGAACTTTAAAAAGGAAACAATATGAAACATAAAAAGCTAAAGAACAGCAACGGCATTACGATAAGCGACAGCATCATAATGTCCGTGAAGAAGAAGCGACCCAATTTCAGGGTCATCGAGGGCGTGACCGTAGCGGTCTGCGGCTTCGTGGCGACGATAATGTCCTTCTTCTCGATGTTCGAGTTCAACTACAACAAGCCCGCAGTGGTCTTTGCGGCGATACTGTTCTCGGCAGTCTACATCACGCTCGCCCTCATGGGAAAACGGGGCGTGTGGATAGCCGCTGGCTCGGTATTCATCGCGTTATTCGCGTGCTACCGATATATCGAGAAGCTCGCTCTCGGCTTCAAGTACATCTACAACAGGATATACAGCGCCGCCTACCACACGGACATCTCCTACTACAAATTCATGAAGCCGAAGCTTGAAGCAGGCTCGGTAACGGCATTCTTCATACTCTACATATGGGCGCTCGCGCTGGTGTTATACATCTTCACGATATACCGCCCGAACTCGATACCTCCCCTGCTCGTGACCTTCCCCGTCCTCGAGATAGGACTGTACAACGGCATGAAGGTATCGGTGCTGTGGGGCATGATGCTGATAGGCTACTGGTTCGCTCTCTTCGCGATGACGAACATCGACATCGGCGAATACTCAGGCGGAACGGGAGGCTTCGTCCGAAAGGAGAACTTGTTCTTCCCGAAGCGGCAGATGCGGCTGAAGGTCACGGAGAAATGCGGCGTCATGATAATTGCGGAGGTGCTCGCACTGACAGCCATGACCGCCTGTACGATGAGAGTTCTCGGCTACCGCCGCAGCGAGGAGATAAACCGCCGACGCAGCAATATACGCGATGCGGTCAATTCCTTCACCATCGACGACATAGCGGGAAGCGTCTCCAACATCACGAGCGCCTTCGGCTTCACGTTCACGACCGACACTCACAAGCTCGGCAACGTCGACAGACTGCACTACAAGGACTCGACCGACCTCATCGTCACCGTCGACCAGGATTTCGACGGCGCTGTCTACCTCAAGGAATTCACGGGCGCGGAGTACGACTCCGACAAGTGGACGGCTTTCCCTGACTCGGTGTACAGCGACGCGCAGTTCACTGATTTCGGACGCTATGCGATACATCCGCAGGACTTCCCGCATACCGCCAACCACCTCCTCTTCCAGCACAGGGACGACTACACGATATGGATAGAGTCGAAGCTGAACAGCAACAGGAGCTTTGCTCCCTATGGCACTGATTCGCTCGGCATAACGAACTACAACTACGACAAGGACGTGACCTCGAAGAAGGGCTCGAAGAACGAATTCTCCTACAAATTCGCGCCGTATATCCCCGAGGACGTCATACCCGAGGTCAACCGTCCCATGCGAATGGTCTGCTTCCCCGAACGCATCATGGACGATGAGTGGCGGACAAAGATAAACAACTACTGCAAGGCATATGACCTGCTCTCAAACAACGGCAACGAATACTTCAACATGAACTCCTTCATCGACGTCCAGCCCACGTACTACTACGACAATGGCGAGGCGATGATGACCATGCTCATGGAGGAGAAGTACGAGGACTTCGTCTACAAGAACTATCTTCAGCTCCCCGACACGCCCGAAATGGAGGAAATACGCAAGGAATTTGCTCCCTTCCTCCGAGAGACAAGCAGGAACGCAACATCCAACGAAAAGATAAGGACGCTCGAGGCTCTCAGGGAGGAGGTCAGCGCGAGGGTCGAGTATTCGCTCGTCCCTGGACGCACTCCCAACAACCGCGACTTCGTCAACTACTTCCTGCTCGAGAACCACAAGGGCTACTGCGTACACTACGCCTCTGCGGGAGTCATACTCGCGCGAATGGCTGGCATACCTGCGCGCTATGCGACAGGCTACGTCATCGTCGGAGACGACTTCAACAGCGACAACCGCAACGCGAGCGGCTCATACACGATAGAGGTCAAGGACAACCGCAGTCATGCATGGGTAGAGGTCTACCTCAACGGCTACGGCTGGGTGCCGTTTGAGTTCACGGCGGGCTACAGTCAGCAGTCGATAGATACGAACCCCACCACCACTGCGACATCTGCGTCGACTGAACCTGTAGAATCCACCACAACGACCGCCGTCCCCGAGACGACAACGGACGATACTACTGAGACTCACAGCCCCGCTAACAGCACAGCCGCAAATACCACGACAGCCGCAGTCACCACAGGTGCGACTACTGCCGTATCAACGGGCGGCTTAGGTCACGGCAGCGGCGGCGGCTTCCATATCACGATACCGCCCGCAGTAAAGTATACGATATACACGGTACTGCTCGCGGCGGCATTCATAGCAGCGGCTCTGCTGCGGCGGATGCTCATACTTTGGCTGAGGCGGAAGCACCTCTCCGAGGGCGACCCGACCAAGCGTATGCGGTACATCTACGGCTACGCGGAGAAGCTCCTCGGCCTCATGGACATCAAACGCGAGGGCGAATCGCGCATGGACTTCGCGGCAAAGGTCGACAAGGCACTCGGCGGACAGCTCTATCCCGCGGGAGGCTTCACCGCCTGCACGGACGCGGCTCTGCGTGCGGCATTCTCCGAGGAGACGCCAAGCAAGGCAGAGGCTGACGAGCACATGAAGTTCGCGGAGGGATTCGCAAAGAAGCTCTACGCGGAATCAAAGCCGCTGAGACGCTTCTGGCTGAAATTCATCAACGTAATACAATAAATAATGTAGGGGCGAGTTCCGCTCGCCCGCAAAAAAATTAGTAGGGGCGGATATCATCCGCCCGCAAAACAGCAAATAATATTCGGGCGGACGAAAAGTTCCGCCCATTTTTTGTGATATTTCACTCCCCTGCCTCGTTTATATAGTAGAAGCGCTTCAAAGGGTGTCCCTTTAGCCAGCTTCGTAGGAAAGCAAATACAAACCGCAGCTTTACGGCTCGGTGACCCTACAAACTGCTAAAAGGTCAGCCATACAGACAGAAAGGAGATGAAGCCGTGAACGACGTACAAATGGCGCTGATATACGACAAGTACAGCAGTGCCGTTTACCGCGCCGCATTCGCATACTGCCGCAATACAGCCGACGCCGAGGACATCACGCAGGAGACGTTCATCAAACGCTTCCGCACAGATATCGACTTCCCCGACGACAAAGCCGAAAAGGCGTGGCTGATGAAGGTCGCGGCAAACAAATGCAGGGATATGTTCCGCTCGGCAAGATATCGGTATTTCTACAACTCGGTGCCGCTCGACGAGGCGAACCTCGTGTACGAGACTCCCGAGGAGAGCGCGGTCTACCACGCGGTCATGGAGCTTCCTCCGAAGTACAGGCTTGTGATACATCTCTACTACTATGAGGGGTATTCCGTGGCAGAGACCGCTAAAATCATCGGCAGAAGCGAAACTGCCGTCCAGACTCAGCTCTACAGGGCGCGGAAGCTCCTGAAAGAATCTTTGGGCAAGGAGATGTGCTTATGAATATGAACGATTACAGAAAAGTCACCGACCGCATTTATCCGAGCGATAAGTGCCGCGAGGAGGTAATGAACATGAGAAGTGATAATAACAGAAAAAAGATAAAGCACCGTTATACGGGTAAGGCTGTTGCGGCTATCGCTGTAGCTGTCGTTGCGGCGTGCGGAGGTACTGTCGCGGCGGCTGCCGGTCTCGGTGCGTTCGACAAGCTCTCAAATAAGCGCGACAGGACGATAACCTACAGTAACGGCTATACAGGTCCGCTCGACAAGTACGACCGCAACGAGTACGACAAGATAGCTCCGCACGCAGTAAAATTCGAGGAGGTCAGCCACGCCGAGAATGATAAATTCAGCGTCGACCTCGACAGCGCATACTACAACGGTATCGAGCTGATACTCGGCTTCACGGGCGAAATGGCAAACGGAAACGAGGAGGCTTTCAGCACGCTTGCATTCACAGCGACTATCGAAATAGACGGCGAGCAGATATCTCCAAAATACTTCGACGGGCTCGACAGAGGTCCTAATTGGGGCGGTTCATTCGTCATCGACGAGGGCACAGACAACAACTTTACGGGCAGTATGACGTGCATACTCCCCTGTGAGGCGCGCTTCGACGACACTGCCGAGGTCAGGGTCACTCTGACAAGAATATGGTCGAACGAGAAACAGACCTATGACTACGACACCGACACTCCGCACAGCTATGACGTCATGACAGGTCAAGAGGACGGCAGGCTCGAGCTCAGCCAGAACATCACCGCCGATACGAGCCTTGTACGTCAGATAAACAAGACCGCCGAAAAGGACGGCTTCTATTTCACGGTATACAGCATCTCACCCGCAATGATGCTCTGCCATGGCGGCTATCCCGAGAGCTACGACATCGCTATGCGTGAAGAAATTGAAAACGGCACCGAGGACGGCTATTGCCACGCTGTTCACCCGCTGATGTTCGTGTTCGACGAGGACGGCAACTACATCGAGGGGCTGCCGATAAATCCCATCGATATGCCCGACGGCGAGTGGGCGTCAGCTTCCGTATCGACCGACTCAAAGACGCTGACGATAAAGGTCGGCGACAAGAACTGCCAGTCCAACGAGAACGGCTCCATAGAATTCGACGACCAGTACGGTCATCAGAGCTTCGGCTACATCACCGAATTCACGCTCGACCTCACTGAATAATCAGGAAATTTCTGCTCATACTATCATCAGGACACAGTCCAATAAATCCGAGAAGGTGAGAATATGAGCAAGAAAAAGCACGTTGTTGACGTCGAGAACGACCAGCACAAGCAGTCGGGCGATTCCTCCGAGCACTGCCACGACAGCAAGTCGGGCAATACAACAAGCGACTGCGACTAAAAGAAAAACGGTCAATGGTAACTCCATTGACCGTTTTTTTGCAGATGTACGCCTGCGTTATTTCTTGTCGTTCGGTGAATTCTTTTCCGATTTGAGCTTCACCATTTTGTATATGAATATCATCAGCGCGATAGCGAGGATAACTCCCGCAAATGCGACGATAGCCACTATTATCGCAATAGCTACCCATACTCCCGACGTGCCCTTTTCGGCGTCCTGCTCCTTCGCGGAGGTCTTAGCCTTTGTCGTGACCTCGGTCTTGGGCTTCTTTGCGGTGTCGTCGTCGTACTTGGCATCGGTGTTGGATTCACCCTTGCCGCCATCGTTGACTATGCCCGCCGAGCGTCCTGTCTCGCCGACAGTGATACCGCCGTTTTCCTGCGCGAGGAAGCCTGCGACCCACGCGAGCGAGGCGTTCCAGTTAATGGTACACTCGTTCACGCACCACGCCTCGATGTGGTCGAGGTAGCACTTCTGCGGAGCTATCTGCCCCTTCTTCCAGCCGCTTCCCTGCACCCACGGGTCCTGCATTCCCGAGTTCGGACCGCCAGCCATAACGCCGCAGGGAGCCTTCGGGAAGGCATCGTCGATGAGGTTCGACCAGTAGCGGTGGTGCGGATACTCGGTGGTATGCGTGCCGTAGCCCGTTACATAGGAGTAGTCCATAGCGTTGCGTCCGAGGATATAGTCCATGCCGCCGATAACGCCGTTCATGTACTTGTCCTCATTGGTGAGCAGGTACGCGAACGCCATAACTATCGAATTATCGGTCACGAAGGAGTTGCTTCCCCATACGTAGCCCTCATCGGAGTCGTTGTACGCGAGCTTGCTCGCGCCGTAGGGCAGACCGTAGCCCTGCGACTTCTCGACCTCTATGTAATGGTCGGCGGCGGAAGTAACCGCGTCCTTGATTATCTCAACATCGCCCTTGTCGAATGCCTTCGGGTTTAGCGCCGCGCTGAGCGTACCGAGAGCGGCAGTATTGCCCCAGTCGAGGCTTCCGACGGTATCGACGCTCTCGCCGCCTCCGAGTGAGGTCGGCACGTCGAGGAAGAACTTGCTCTCCTGAATGTCGTCGTAGTAGTCCTCGTTGCCCGTGGTGATGAATAGCTCAATCGCCGCCCAGTAGAATTCGTCGGTGACGTCGTCATCGCCGTAGGCGCCGCCTCCGATGGACTCGTTCAGCGGAGCATACATAGCAGGGTGCTTTTTCGCCGCCTCATAGCACTTCTTTGCCGCGTCGAGGCACTTCTGCGAGAAGCTGTCGTCGATGCCCTTCCAGAGACGTGCAGACTGCGCCGCGCACGCCGCAAAATTGAGGGTTGCCGCAGTCGTCGGAGGCTTGACGATACGCTTCATCGTATCGTCCGCGGGAGCTATTCCCAGCGCCGTCCACTTCTCGTCGTGCGCCTTGTGGTAGACCATGTCCTTGTACTCGCCGCTGTCGACTATCATGCAGAACATCCAGTCCATTTCCCAGCGCGCCTCGTCAAGGAGGTCGGGGTACTTGTTGGTATTCTCGGGGATATTCATAGTGCCGTCGGCGAACTTGTCCTCAAAGCCGTACTTCACAGCCGTCTCGTACTGATTCTGCATCATCCACAGCGAGAAGCCGCCGTTCACGACATATTTGCCGTGGTCGCCCGCATCGTACCAGCCGCCTGTTACGTCTATGCTTCCGCTCGTAGCGGAGTAGCCCCACGTATGCTCTATCTCAGCCATATCCTTGGGGTGACCAGCCTTGCGCGCGAGGGCATTCGCGTTGCCCGAGGTGATGAGCGAAGCCTCTATGTCGATGCCGCTTCGGTTCTGATAGAAGTAGTTGAGCGAGTCATAGAGCATACCCGAATAGGTGTCACTGCCGCCGACAGTGAAATCGCGGCTGACCGAGCCGTTCTCAGCCTCGATATGGTACACGCCCGCCTTGTCGAGGTCGGAGAAGTCGATTACGTGTACAACGTCGTCGGAGTCCTTATCATAGCCGAAATACTCGCTCTTGCCAGAGTAGACCTTCTTGCCGCTATCGTCCACGACGTCGAACTTCACGCCCTTTTTGTCGTCGCAGAGCAGAGTCGCACGCTTTGCGCGGTCGGTGAAGTAGCCGACCTGATTTGTGAGGATGTCGGCACGCTGCCACTTTTCGGGCTGCTGATAGTCGTTCTCGTCGCCGCTGAGGTCGATGAGCGACATATTGTCAAAGGTTATGACCGTACCCGCAGGGAAACAGCCTCCGGGAGTGTACTGACCGTCGCCGCCGAGGTGGAACGCCCACTCTGCAACCTCCATAGACTGCGAGGGCGTGAATGTGACCTCGACCTTTTTCGTCTCATTGGCGCTTATCTGTATCGGGTCCCAGGTGTTGTTAAAGTCGCCGTCACCTGTAGACATATTGTGCCATATCTCCACGTCGCCGTCGAGGTTGCCTATCTTGGTGTAGTACTTGCCGCTGTTTGATGCCGTTATCTCGTAGCTGACCTTGTACTGATGCCCCGAGACTATCTTGAGACCGCGGTGTCGGAACTGGCAGTCCCATCTGTCCTCGCCGCCCTGCGAAGCTCCGCCGGGATTGATGATAGTTATCTTGTAGACTCCGTTGTCTATCTCGAAGTCCATTTCTCCCGGTGCGGACTCGCAGATATGCCACGGCAGACCCACGCCCTCGTCGAAGTTGGTCTGTCCGAGCTGCTGACCCGCAAAAGCGGTGTACGGCGAAAGTACCGCGGGAGCAGTGCTTCCCACTGCGATAATGCCTGCCATGAATGCGGAAACTGCTTTGCCTATAAGCTGTTTTCTCATTTGCATTTTTCCTCCTATGCATAATAATACATTATATACTTTAATCCTTTTGGAGACAAAAGTAAACAGCGGGGCGCGAAAATTTACATTTTCTAAATATTAAACGGCGAGAATGTGAAAAATTCACTTCTCCGCCTCTGTTTTTTGTGCAATTTTACGCCTTGCGTCACTTGTTGGCATACTTGTACCCGCACATGAATATAATGCTACAAAGCATTTTTCAAGGAGGTCAATATATGGAATTCAGACTGAACAGAGAAGCCGTGCCCGCCGAGGAGGTCATCTACAGCGGCGTGCAGGAGCAGGGAGTCGAGCTCGACTACATACTCCCCGACTACTATCCCGATATCGTAAGGCTCGTGCGCTGCGACGTGATACCCGTCGTGTCGGACTGGTCGGTGAGCGGCGACCGCCTCACCTATGAGCTGCGCTGCGAGATACGCCTGCTCTACTGCGGCGAGGACGGCTCAGAGCTCAGGTGCGTGACACAGAAGCAGGACTACTCCAAGACCGTAGAGCTCGGCAGGAGCACTGACAGCCCCGAGGTGACGCTCGCGGCGAAGTCCGACCACATCAACTTCCGCGCCGTCAACAAACGCCGCCTCGACGTCAGGGGCGCGGTATCGGTACGTATCAGCGTGCGCGGCGAGCGCTCGCAGGAGGTGGTCAGCGACGCCTTCGGTATGAATATCCAACTGAAAAAGGCTCCCGTGCGATTCGCAGCGAATAGGCTCGGCACTGAAAAAACTGTCCAGCTCTCGGAGGAGGTCACGCTCTCCGCCGCTCAGCCGCCCGTCATCGACATCGTGTACCGCAGCTGCTCAGCGAGCGAGTGCGAGAAGAAGATAGTATCGGGCAAGCTGCTCGCAAAGGGCGAGATAAAGGCTGATATCCTCTACTCCTGCACGAGCGGCGGCAGCTCCTCCCTCGAGCCGATGAGCTTCACTCTCCCCTTCAGCCAGATACTTGATATGGAGGGGCTCGATGACACCTACGAGTGCATCGTCCGCACGGAGGTCATCAGCTGCGAGATAGCTCCCGCAGCCGACAAGGACGGCGAGAACCGCATTCTCAGGTGCGAGCCCGAGCTGCGCCTGACCTGCCGCGCCGTGAAGTCCTCGGACATTATGGTCGCGGTCGACGCGTACTCCACCGTCTACCCATGCGAGGTGGAATACTCGGAGATACAGGCTCAGCAGCTCCCCGCGGTCTATGCCGAGAGCTTCCGCCACTCAGCCGTGCTCGCGGAGGGCGACGCCGTCCCCGCGGAGATTTACGCGCTGTGGTGTACTCCCAAGAACATCAACACGCGCGTCGGCGAGGACGGGCGCTCCGTGATGATAACGGGTATGCTGACCTACTCAATGGCGGCAAAGGAAAGCTCGGGACAGATGATTATGCCCGACAGGGACGAGGCATTCGAGGAGCAGATTGATATCGGCGACGACCTCACGGGCGCAGAGGTCTCTGCGGAGCTCGCAGGCGCAAGCGTCTCCTACAACATCTCGCCCGAGGGAGTGCTCACCGCAAAGGCTGATATACCGCTGAAAATAAGCGCAGGCAGCTCCGCAAGCATACGCGCCGTGACAGCGATAACGGTGGATGACTCCGTGAAGAAGCAGCGCGACGGCGACTACGCGATAAAGCTGTATTTCGGCGTCGAGAACGAGGACGTCTGGGACATAGCCAAGCGCTACAGCACCGACGCCTCCGCCATTATGGAAGAGAACGAGCTCACGGGCGAAAAGCTCGAAAACGGCAGGATGCTGCTTATACCGATAAAAGAATAATCTGCAAAGGAGCATAATATGGCTAAAGATATATATTCGAGCATCGCAGAGCGCACAGGCGGCGACATCTACATCGGCGTGGTAGGTCCTGTGCGGACGGGCAAATCCACCTTTATCAAGCGCTTCATGGAGTCGCTCGTTATTCCGAACATCAAGAGCGAATTCGTCCGCGAGCGCGCCCTCGACGAGCTCCCGCAGTCCGCCGCGGGCAAGACCATCATGACTACCGAGCCCAAGTTCATACCCGAGGAGGCGGTCGAGGTCAGCCTCGGCGAGGGAGCGACGTTCAACGTCCGCCTCATAGACTGCGTGGGCTACATCGTGCCGAGCGCTGTCGGCTACATAGAGAACGAGCAGCCGCGAATGGTGATGACGTCGTGGTTCGACGAGGAGATACCGTTCAATATGGCGGCTGAGATAGGCACGCAGAAGGTCATCACCGACCACTCCACGATAGGGCTCGTCGTCACTACGGACGGCTCTATCTCGGACATTCCCCGCAGCGAGTACGAGGAGTGCGAGGAACGCGTTATCCGCGAGCTCAAGGCAATTGGCAAGCCGTTCATCGTCGTGCTGAACACGACTGACCCGAATACGCCCGAGGCAAAAGCTCTCGCGGCGGAGCTCTCCGACCGCTACGACGCGAAGGTCATACCCGTGAACTGCCTCAGCCTCGACGAGCAGGACATCCGCGGCATGATACGCGAGATACTCTACGCCTTCCCCGTGAAGGAGATAAATATCCGCACAGCACGCTGGATAAACTCCCTCGAAAAGGGTCACTGGCTGAAAAGCGAGATTCTCGACTGCATACGCGAGGCGGCAAAGGACGTGCGGCTCGTGCGGGAGGCGGTCGCCTCTGCGGAGGCAATGGCGGAATGCCCACACATCGTCAGCGCCGCCGCTACCGCGATAGACCTCGGCAAGGGTTCGGTCACTATCACCGCCGAGCTCGACAACAGCCTCTTTTATAAGATACTCGGCGAGGCGACGGGCATCGAGCTCGAGAGCGAGAGCGACCTCATGCCCCTGCTAATGGAGCTCAACGACATCCGCCGCAAGTACGAGCGGATAGCTCCCGCGCTGGAGGAGGTCGAGGCGACAGGCTACGGCATCGTCATGCCCGAGCTGGAGGAGCTCTCGCTCGAGGAGCCGAAGATAATCAAGCAGGGCGGCAAATACGGCGTGAAGCTGAAAGCCTCTGCGCCGTCGATACACCTGATGAAGGCGAATATCAACACCACCGTTTCTCCCATAGTCGGCACGGAGAAGCAGTCGGAGGAGCTTGTGATGTACCTGCTCGACGGCTTCGACGACGACCCGAAAAAGATATGGGAGAGCAATATCTTCGGGAAGTCCCTGCACGAG
>SAMEA3663299__coassemble_623_pt1 | contig 15324 bp, 8 predicted proteins | sample SAMEA3663299__metabat2_low_PE_032 | metagenome-assembled genome bin SAMEA3663299 (sample SAMEA3663299) | pig gut metagenome | biome: pig gut; feature: pig-associated habitat; material: faeces | place: China | collected 2013
ACACATCGTTCACTATCCCCACAGGCGCTTCAGGCATGACACTCTACATCGAAGCGCCCGACAGCCTCACAGACCTCTGGATAGATTCACTCCAGATATCTGAAAAGGGCAAGTCCTCCTCCGTAAAGACAGGCGGCGGTACAGTTGAGGGCAGCACGTCCGTCATAGACCCGCCCGCTCCGACAGGACAGCTCAAGGGCGACTTCTGCACGGACAAGGTCATCAACACATTCGACCTCATCGCAGCAAGACACGCTCTTCTCAGTTATATGTCAGGCTCAAACAAGAACATCTCAATGGAAGTTGCAGACGTTGACGGCGACGGCGCATTCGCAGTGAATGACCTCGTTGTTCTCTCGAAGTTCCTGCTCGGACAGATAAAGGAATTCCCGAAGTCGTCCGTTACAACGACTACAGCAGCTACAACTCATGCTCCCGCAGCAACAACTACTTCCACAAGCGGCAGTTCATCTTCAGGCGGATTCACAATGGCAAGCATTGCAAACGATATGAAGACAAGCGCTCCCAACGGTTTCAATCAGAAGCGCGGCGGAGTTGACTACGGCAAGGTCGAGAAGGTAACATACCAGTCCAAGGACGCAGGCGGAAACAAGAGCATGAATGTTATCCTTCCCGCAGGCTACACCACAAGCAAGAAGTACCCCGTATTCTACGTTCTCCACGGCATCGGCGGAAACGAGGATTCAATGGTACAGATGGGTATGCAGACAATGCTCGGCAATATGCTTGCTGACGGTCTCTGCGAGCCCATGATAATCGTAAGCCTCAACATGGTAACAGGCGGCAGCGGCGGAAATATGTTCTCGCAGGAGTTCATGCGCCACAACGACCTCATCCGTGAGGACATCAAGAACAGCGTAATGCCTTACATGGAGCAGCACTACTCCGTAGCAACAGGCAGAGAGAATACAGCTATCTCAGGCTTCTCACTCGGAGGCAGAGAGGCTCTCTACACAGGTATCACAGATTCCGCTAACTACGGCTACGTAGGCGGCGCTTGCCCCGCTCCCGGCATATTCCCGACAAGAGATATGTACATGGAGCATGAAGGCTCACTCAAGCAGGAGAGCCAGTTCAAGCCCTCCACAATGCCCTATCTCATCCTCATATCGGCAGCAGCTAACGACGGCGTTGTAGGCACATACCCCGAGAGCTACCACAAGGCACTCTCCAACAACAACGTTGAGCACCTCTGGAACGTTATCCCGCAGGGCGACCACGGAAACGCTACAGTTGAGCCGCATATGTACAACTTCATGAGATATCTGTTCAAGGCTTAATAACACACATAAAAAGAGTACCCGCGAGGGTACTCTTTTTTTACTTATTCCAGCGGGAACGTTAGCTGCCATTTGCCCTTTCTGTAATCAAGAGCCGTATAAAAATCGCCGTAAAGCGAGCAGTCCGCGAGCCTGTCGTACTCCACGGGTATCACGTACTCATAGCACATATCCGTGTGCTGAGCGTCAGACCAGTAGGTGAAGTCCTTGACCTCCTCCTCGCTGACCACCTCGCCGCCGTCCCTGTCCACGAGGCTGACAAAGCCGTGGCTGTCCGTGTGGGAGTTGTCCTCATACCGCATGAGGACGTGAAGCTCACCGTCCACGTAGCCAATCGCGTCCATAGAGACGTTATCCGCAGGTCTGCATACGGGCTCGTCATTCGGCACAAGGAAGCGGAAATCACTGTAATCGGGCTCCTCGCCAGAGTATGATGAATACCCGCTGATATCGTCGCGGTGCATTGTCTCGGGCGCAGTCGGTATCGCCGACAAATCAGCGTCTATATCGCCCTTTGTCTCTTTCTTGCCGAGCAGCAGCTCACTCACCGAGAAGGTTATCTTCCCCTTGGGCATAGGACTTCCGTCCATAGTATCGAGCACGATAATGAAGTGTGCTGTATGCGTCTCCTCGTCGTACTCATCGAACTTGCAGCAGCCGCTCATATCGCGCCACAAATTGAGCCTGTAGCTGTCGTACAAGTCCCAGTCACCGTAGGGACACTCCCCTGTTGTGTCGCGCATGGTGAGGTATACCTCAGCCCTGCTGCCCTCGCGCTTTGCGGAGACGACCGTCATCTCTATGCCGTCGTCGATGCAGGATTTCTGCACAGGCTTGAAATCCTGCGCAATCCGCGGCGAGATGCTGTAGAGCACATTATAAGCCTCATCCGAGCCGAACGCCGTCATCGCAGGCAGCGGACACGCTATCAGCAGCACAGCCGCAGCAGTTCCCGCGACCCACGCCGTCCACCTGCGGCGTATTTTTCTTTTTGGCACCTCCACATCAAGGAAGCGCTCGTCAATGTTTCCCATTGCTTTTATGAATGTATCGGACCTCATATCAGTTCCTCCTTTTCAAGCCTTGTTCGCAGTCTTTTCCTCAGTCTGAGCAGCATAGACTTCACCTTGTTCTCCGAGAAGCCATGCGCCTGCGCAATCTCGGCAATCGGCTGAAAATACGTATATCGGCGCACAAAGACATTCCGCTCGGTATCGGTCAGCTCGGCAAGGAAGGAGTTGAGCTCATCTGTGAGCAGCCGCTCATCGACATCGCCCTCAACGTCGTCCCTGTCAGATACGAGCCAGTCAGCGACCTCGTCGAGCACAACACTCGCCTCACCTGCTCCGCGCTTCTGAGCATTCCTGTGAATGAGCATATTTATACTGATGTTGCGGGTGACCCGAGACAGGAACAGCCGCAGACATTTCGGCTCATACGGAGGTATAGACCTCCACGCCCTGAACCACGTATCATTCAGCGCTTCCTCTGCGTCGGAGCTGTCGTGCAGTATGCGCCGCGCGACTGAGCCGCAATACGCCGCATATTTCTGCCGCATCTCGGCTATGGCATTTTCATCGCGTTCAAGAAAAAGCGCGATTATTTTTTCGTCGTCCATGTTTGACCTCCCTGCTGATTCAGATGCATCTGAAAAACTAATACCCAAAAGCGACTGCCCGCGTTGCATGAAAAAGAGATTTTTTATATTATACTATTTATAGGGCAGCAAGTCAACGCGGCACGGCTTGATATACACTTTGTATTATTTCTCTTCCGTTTCTCCAACTCGTTATAATTTTTTGATTCAAAATATCACGGAGCGTAAATATCACAAACTGTATAAACAGTCCCAAATCAACAAAAAATCATCATTTTCTGCTCATTTTCATAATATTTGATTCATAATTTGTGCATCGTGCACAAAGTGGCACCCTGTTTTTTGTCATTTGCAAACTGTATAATTATCCGTTTTGTATTGCTTTTTTTGGAAATCTGTGGTATAATAATATCAACAAAAGGAAATCCGATTGGGAGGTGCTCTTATGAAAAAGAATCAGATAATTGCTACTATCATAACAGCTGTAATGACTATAACAGCAGCAACAACAACAGCTATGACAGCTTTCGCAGGTTCTGCTACAGGCACAACAGCAGCGTTTACAGAGTACGACCTCGAGGGCCTTGACCCCAACATGGCAGAGACTAAGCCCACACTGGCGCTCAGCCGCATAGAGCTTCCCATAAACGTAGCTCAGGAGAACCCCGTTCAGGCTATAGAGCTCACAGTTACAGGCGCTAACAGAAAGTACGCTACAACAGGTCTCCACATCGGATACGACGAGCGACTCACAGCAGTAGCTGACGAGTACGGCGATATCGCAGAGATAGGCCCCGCAGGCGCTAAGCTCATGAGAGACCAGAAGGCAAGCAGCCGCAATGATTTCTTCCTGACAACAGGCGCGGCTTCTGACCACGGCAAGGACGGCGTCCTCTGGACAATGAACTTCCAGCTTCCCGAGAATATCGAAGTCGGCGACGAGTTCCCGATAGAGATACTCTACAGAAATATCGACGGTACAAGCGACCTCTTCTCGAGCAGCCGCGACGACGACGCAAGCAAGCTCATGCAGGCTTGGGTTTTCACAAACGGTATAGAGCAGGGCTACATCAGAATAACAGAGGCTGAGATCGAGGAAGAAGAGCTTCCCGAAGAGCCCGTTATCGGGGAAGAGCCCATAGTTGAAGAGCCCGAAGAAGAAGAGCTCATGCTCGGCGACGTAAACGGTGACGAAACAATCAACGCGACTGATTCTTCCTGCATCCTCTCCACATACGCACTCCTCCAGACAGGTCAGGACGTGGAGCTCACACCCGCTCAGATGAAGGCTGCCGACATCAACTGCGACGGCAGAGTTGACGCTAAGGACGCTACAGACGCTCTCCGCTACTATTCCTACCTCTCCACAGGCGGCACACTCGAGTTCATGGATTTCCTCGCACAGTAAAAGCACAATAAACATGATAGTTCAACCTCCTCTAACACATAAAAAATCGGAAGGCACAGACATAAGCCTTCCGATTTTTTGTTGTAAATAATGCAGCAGGCTGCCCGAATCCGAGCAGCCTGTTCTGTTTTTATGTATCCTTGCCCGCAAGGAGGAAGTCCTTGAAGCCGAGCGTTCCGCCCGTTGAGAGGTACGCGTAGTATCTGAGTATATCAGACGCGTCCTTCGCGTTGAGCTGACCGTCTCCGTTGATGTCCGCAGCCGCGAACAGCTCATCGGTCATGTCCTCGGGAACTCCGCCAGTCGAATATACAGCATAGATAATGAGCACCCTTGAAGCGTCCTTCGCGTCGACCTTGCCGTCGCCCGTCGGGTCGCCGAATCCGCGCTCGTCAGCGGGCTGAGTCTGCGTTGTAGTCACAGGCTCAGTAGAGGTAGTCGCTGTCGTGGTAGCTTCGGTAGTCGTAGTCGTTGACTCCGTCGCTGTCGTGGTAGTTTCGGCAGTCGTAATCGTGGACTCCGTCGCCGTCGCAGTAGTTTCGGCAGTCGTAGTCATGGACTCCGCCGCTGTCGTAGTAGCTTCAGTAGTCGTAGTCGTGGACTCCGTCGTTGTCGTAGTAGCTTCGGTAGTCGTAGTCGTTGACTCCGTCGCTGTCGTGGTAGTTTCAGCAGTCGTAGTCATGGACTCCGCCGCTGTCGTAGTAGCTTCAGTTGTCGTAGTCGTGGACTCCGTCACTGTCGTAGTAGCTTCAGTAGTCGTAGTCGTGGACTCCGTCGCTGTCGTGGTAGTTTCAGCAGTCGTAGTCGTGGACTCCGTCACTGTCGTGGTAGCTTCGGCAGTCGTAGTCGTGGACTCCGTCGCCGTCGTGGTAGTTTCGGCAGTCGTAGTCGTTACCGTGGTCGAATTCGGCTTCTCGGTCGTCGAGGTAGTCGTCGACGAAGTGGTCGATGACGAGGTCGTACCCGTCGGAGCCGTATTAGTCGTGCCCGTTGTCGACGATGACGTCGTTGATGACGAAGTCGCCGCGCTCGTTGCAGTCACAAGAGCAGTGCTCGCAGTCGATGTCGTTGTCGGAGTCGCCGCAGCTGTCGTGGTCGCAGTTGTTACGGCAGCCGTAGTCGTTTCAATCGTAGTAATAATAGTAGTCGCGGTCGATATAGGCGCCGCAGTCGTCACGGTAGTGGTCGGCACGGTCGTGACAGTAGTCGGTATAGTTGTAGTTGTTGTCGGTACAGTTGTAGTCGTTGTTGTGGTCGTAGTAGGCGCCGCAGTCGTAGTAGTTGCCGTTGTAGTAGTAATTGCCATTGTAGTAGTAATTGTCGTTGTAGTAGTTGTTGTTGTCGTCGTTGTGGCAGTCGTCGAAGCGGTCGTGGTAGTGCGCGGCTGAACAGGATATTCCGCCGACGCGCTGCCCGCATAGTTGCCCTTGAAGGTCACAGCCAGCCTGCCCACGCCTGATTTATAGCCGTTATCGTATTCGAGCACATAATCCGTGCCCTCAGCGAGAGCCTTGCCGTCGACGAGCACCTCCACCGCAGGAGCGCTGTCGTCGAAGCCGTCGTGTGTGACCTTGATAACAGGCTTGACCCCCGTTTCCGAGAGCTCGAGCGGAGCTATCGTCACAGGTACAGAGCCTGCCGCCGAGCCGCTGTGCTGCGAGTCGGACTTGATATTGAAGCGAACCGTGTACTTGCCTGCATTCACAGCAGTCGGAACCTCCGCGCTGTAGGTCACGCCGTCGAGGCTGTAGCTTATCTCGCCGCCAACCGCGCTGCCGCCCATGACGAGCTGCTGAGCAGTGCCGTTATAAATCAGTGAAGCCGCCTTGGGCTCGGTGAATTTGAGCTCCGCCTCGGTTATCTTCCACTCACAGCTGTAGACGGGCGCAAAGCTGTAATTCGCCTTGTCAGCGCCGCTGACAACAGCCTCCGCCTTGTATTCACCGACGTTCACAGCCTTGTTGTTCTTGATTTCGAGCTTGACGTCGTCGCCGTTGACAACGCCCGCAAGCTCGGCATTTACAGCCTTCTTCGTGCCGTCATAGACGAACTCCTCCGCCTCGTCCCATTTTATCTCAAGGCTTCTCGGCTCCACGCGGAGAACAGACTTGTGGTCGAGCACGATGTTGTAATTCTCGGCGGTAAGCCCCGCATCAAAGGTCAGGTCGTAATCGCCGACGGGCTTGTACTGCTCATAGGAGGTGACGAGCTTGGGAACGCCGATGATGACCGACAGGTCATCGCCCGCGGCAAGTCCCTCCGCACGTACAACGCCCTCAGCTGGTATCTCGCCGTAGGATATGGTCATATTTTCGGGATATACGCTGAGGTCAGCCTTTTCTATCGTCCAAGCCATGCTCACGTACTCGTCGGAAACGGTGTAGTTGCTGTCGGAGAGAGCGGTTATCTTCGCGGTATAGCTTCCCGCTTTAGTTGCCTTGTAGCCCTCAAGCGTCGCCTTGACCTCGTCGCTGCCGACAACTCCCGATATCTTGGGAATCAGCTGCTTCTCTGTGCCGTCATAGGTGAAGCTGAACTGTGTCCCCCAGAACACGCTCACAGGCTTTGGCTTGACGGTCAGCGTCCCCGCCGTCACAGCAACGTCATAATTCACGAAATCAGGGAGCTTCGGGTTTATCTCATAAGTGCCGACGGGACTGTACTGCACGCAGTCGGTTTCGTAAGCGAATATGTCCATAAACGTCGCCTCATCACTGGCAGTCAGCCCCTCATAGGCGACTTCAACCTTCGTCGGAGTCGCCTCGCCATAGGTCAGCTCAATGTTCGCGGCTGTGACCTTGAGCGGCTTCTTCTTGACCGTCAGCTTTGCCTTGTTCACGGTATAGGTATAGTCGGAGGTCGCGGGGAGCACACCGCCGAGCTCGTATTCTCCCGCATTCCCGCCGTTCTTGTAGGAGGTCACAGCGTCGACCTCCGCAGGGAAGAGCGCCTTGTCAGCCTCACATAGCCCCGTGTACTTGACCTTCACCTTGCCCGAGAATGCGTCCCCGTAGGTGACAGCCTCGTCCGCGAAGGTCGCTGTGAGCTGTGCAGGCACGATAAACAGCGGCACTTCAAGAGTTTTCGCGTTGAAATTGGCAGATTCGTGCTGATTTGCGATGACCTTGTACTCTCCGCAGTGCACAGGCGCCTCGGAGAGCTCGGTATACGTGCCGTCTCCATTCTTACTGAACCACTGATATTCGAGCACAACATCACTGTCGATATTGTTAGTGATGAGGTACTTATACATTTTCGACTCGGGAGATGTACCCGTGTATACGTATCTGATGTACGGGTCAGCACCCTCGAGGTCAAGGAAGGGAGTACGCTTCACAACGGTTAGCGTACCGAGCTCATATGTGAAGGACTTGCCCGCGAACGCCGATTCATCGAAGTTCACGGTTATCGGATAGGTTCCTGCAGGCGTCGCTGTTTCGGCAAGCGACGCATCATAGCAGTTCACCTTGACCGCACTCTTCACAGCCGCCTTCTCATCTGCCGAGATATCGCCGCTCACCTGTATATCGAAGTCAGCGGGCTCCTGATAAATGACAGTCGTATCGGGAATCTTTATCGTTATCGCGGAAGATGTGACCTTGAAGTAAACGGGCTCGGTCGCTATCTCCTCATAGTCCTCGGCAGCAGGCACTCTCGCGATGACATAGTAGCCGCCCGCCGCAGTCGGAGCTCCCGCGAGAGGCGTGTCGTCCGAAGCCCTATAGTACGTGAATACGGGCTCGCCGTACTTCGCAGCCACAGTCGGCACGGACGGCGTCTCGCCCTCCTTCCAGTCGGATATCTTCAGCGGAGCTGTCCACGAGTTCTCCTTCTGAATGGGAACGCCCGCCTCCGCTATGACCTTCGCCTCAAGCGCGGCGATATCGAGCTCGTAGCTGTTCACGGGGACAGCCATGACCTCGCTCGTGTTCCTGCGTTTTGAGTCGAGGCTGTAATAGAACTTGCCGCCGACGCAGTACAGTCCGTACACGCGCGAGGTCGCCTCCTGCTCGGAGGTGATATGCATGAGCTCTATATAGTGACCGTTGTGGTAGGAGTAGACCGCCTTTGGAGTCGAAAAATAGAGGATATCGCTGATAACTACGGGGATAACGTAGCTGTCGCCCCATACATAGTCGGGCTTGTCGACAACGTCCCACTCCGCGAGCGAATTGTCGAGCTTCTCGGTCAGGGGCGAGCTTGTCGCGGTATGAGTCGCTCCGTTGTAGTCGTAGAGCATGAACTGCACGTCGACCTTGTCCCCCATAAGAGCGAGCCACTTGTTCTGATAGCGCTGTATCGGCTTTTCCGTGTCGCGCCAGAACGCTCCGCTGAACGTCGTCGGCACATCTACATTGTAAATATCGTTCCTGAAGCTATCCAGCCAGTCAGTGGAGGTATGCTTCGAGGTCGTTGTCGACAGCTCGCTGACTGTCGCCAGAAAGTTTTCGTGCTTGACATAGCCCTTGTAGCCGTAGTAGAGGTCGTCCCACGTAGCGTCGACGAAGTACCAGTTATCGCCTATTTTTACGGAATTCCACGCGTGATGGAGAGTCGCGCTCGTGGTCAGCTTCGTCGGGACTCCGACCTTGTTCATGAGCATGGCGTAGAGATTGGCGTAGCCCTCGCAGACCGCCATGCCGTTCTTGAGCATACCGTATGCGGAGAACTCCTCGCCGTCGGGACGCGTCACCTCACCCAGCATAGCGGGATAGTCATAGTCGAAGTTCGAGGCGATGTACTCGTGGAAGTAGAGTGCCTTCTCCTCGTCCGACCAGCTCGCCTTCACGGGAGCGGCGATGTCGTCAAGCATAGCCTTGTATTCGGCGCATTTCGCCTCATACTCGCTGTCCTCAAAGCGGTAGTCTATCTCGATAGCGTCTGCCACAGGATTATAACCTACCGAATCATTGAGCGTACCTATGCTGACCTCGAAGCAGCAGCGCACGTAGTTGTATATCGCGATGAAGGAATCGACATTATCGTTTGTCATGTCAAGTCCCGCAGCACCGTAGCTGACCAGCGGCTCATGTGCCGCAATAGCACGGTAGGTAGCCTCCGCAGCCTTGGCGCTCTCCTCGGCTGTCAGAGTACCAACAGCCCCGATGAAGGAGAAGTCGGGCACCTCGGGAGGCTCGGCGGCGCGGGTCACCGCAGTCGGCAGCGGCAGTTCCATCGCGGCGATACATACCGCCGCGGCAGCAGCCGTCAGTTTTTTCAGCGTTTTTGTCATTTCCATGCATTTCACCCTTTCAGTACATCGGGAGCCATACAGCATTTTCAACATAAAATCGTCCCGATATAAATACCTGATTGTATCATAACACAATTATATAACGCACGTCAATTAGCATACTGCATTAATATTATATGTAGTATATGGTCAAAATCACAAAGAATAGGGATATTTCGGCATTTTCGAGTCCCGAACGCCGAATGCCGTGTTTTGTCAAAAGAAAAATAAAGTACATTTTATCCACCATTTTTGCAAATATTGGGTTGCGGGGTAGAGAAAACAGATATATAATTTATGGTGAGGTATTGCGGGTGTAATGTAGGCTTATTACTATCCGCAGGAATCGAAATACATTTAAGGAGTTGATTCATAATGAAGCTGACAAGAACCTTTTCTGCCGCAGTCTCCGCAGTTATGTTCGTTACATCTTCCGTTGTCGCTGTTCCCGCATTTGCTGCGGATAACGGCGAGATGCGCAGTATGTCAACACTCGAACTCGTCGAGGATATGGGAATCGGTATCAACCTCGGCAACACAATGGAAGCCACAGGCGATTGGATAAACAAGGACGGTACCGCCACTGTCACTGACTTTGAAAAGTCATGGGGAAGCCCCGAAATAACCAAGAAGATGATACAGGGCTATTCCGACGAAGGCTTCGGCGTGCTCAGGATACCCGTTGCATGGTCGAACCTCATGAAGGACGACGGGACATACACCATCGACAAGAACCTGATGAAGCGCGTTACTCAGATAGTTGACTGGACGCTCGATACAGGTATGTACGCTATCGTCAATATCCACTGGGACGGCGGCTGGCTCGAAGATATGCCGACCAAAGAGGACGAGTGCATGAAGCGCTACGAGCATATGTGGGAGCAGATAAGCGAGAACTTCGCTGATTACGGCGACCACCTCATGTTCGAGGCTCAGAACGAAGAGCTTGGCTGGAACGTCATCTGGAACCAGTACTCAAATCAGGGCGACAAGGAGAAGTCCTATGCCCTCGTTAACAAGGTGAACAAAAAGTTCATCGACACCGTAAGAGCAAGCGGTTCCAACAACTCGTACCGCCACCTGCTCATCTCAGGCTACAACACTGACCTCAATCTCACCTGTGACCCTCTGTTCGAGATACCCTACGACCCCGTAAACAGGCTCGCAGTTTCGGTACACTACTATATCCCCTCCACGTTCGCTATCCTCGAAGAGGACGCAGACTGGGGCAAGGCTGCTTATTCATGGGGCTCCGCCTCAGAAAAGGCTGAGCTCGAGAAGAACCTCGATAAGGTAAAGGCTACATTCTATGACAAGGGCGTGCCCGTTATCATCGGCGAGTACGGCTGTCCGACCAAGAACAAGGACGAAAGCTCTGTACGCGACTACCTCACGTCAGTATGCCGCGAGGCGTGCGAGCGCAACCTCTGCCCCGTGCTTTGGGATACTCCCGTAGGCGGTCACTACGACCGCGACACCTGCAAGCTCAAGGACACTCAGCTTAAGGCTAACTTCGCGGATATCGTTTCCAAGAACTTTTCCGCAGGCAGCAGCGATGCCCCGACTCCCTCGGGCGACGGCACTGTTTACTTCCACGACACCTTCGAGTCAGGCGCTCAGGGCTGGACAGGCAGAGGCGCTGCAAGCGTGACCTCTTCCTCCGATAAGGCATTCGAGGGCAGCAAGTCCATCTACGTTGACGGCAGAACATCTGCGTGGAACGGCGGCTCCAAGGAGCTCGGCAGCGACTTCGAGGCAGGAAAGGCTTACAGCTTCAGCGCTAACGTATGCTACGACAGCGGCGGAAGCGAGGATACCTTCTTCCTCAAGATACAGTACAAGGACGCAAGCGGTACCACAAGCTATGACGGTATCGCAGAGGCTACAACAATGAAGGGCACATGGGTACAGCTCGCAAATACAAATTATACCATACCCTCAGGTGCTACAGACGTCGTTCTCTACGTTGAGACCGAGGACAGCACCAACAGCTTCTACATCGACGACGTTACAGGTGCTTCCGCAGGCACAGTCATCAAGGGCTCAGGCGGAACAAAGCGCCTTGAGTACGGCGACCTCAACTACGACGGCAGGATAGATATCTTCGACGTTGTACTCGAGCGCAAGGCTGTACTTGGTACACTCACCGACGCGATGGCTCTCAAGGCAGCCGATATCGACGGCGTGGACGAGATAAACGTAACAGACCTCGTTCTTCTCTATGAATTCGTTATGGGCAAGATAAAGACATTCCCCGAGCGTCCCGAGCCTCCCAAGCCCGACAATAAGTGGGACGACTACAAGGAGACCGCTTCGGCGCAGTCTATCGACTTCTACAAGAACTCGATATGCAGCATGGGCAACACCTACCGCCTCACAAAGAAGCTCGAAGCAGCTGAGAGCGGCAAGGGTCTGACTCTTGCATACATCGGCGGCTCTATCACCGAGGGCAAGAACTACAGCACTCCTTTCACAAACTACATAAAGAACACCTTTGCAAAGGGCAGCTTCAAGGAGATAAACGCAGGTCTCTCGGGCACATCGTCCGTTGTAGGTCTGGTTCGTGCAGAAAAAGAGGTTTGCAGCCAGAATCCCGACATCGTCGTTATCGAGTTCTCCGTAAACGACCACGAGGATATCGCTTACAAGAAGTGCTTCGAGTCACTTATCAGAAAGTTCCTCGAAATGCCCAATGAGCCCGCAGTTATCGCGCTCATCACACGCTCCAAGGGCGGCTACTCCAGCCAGAAGCAGATGGAGGCTTCGGGCAAGGCTCTCGATATCCCGATAATCAGCATGGACAACGCCCTTACAAAGGCATTCAACAGCAAATTTCTCCAGCCCGGCGACTACTTCGCTGACGAGTACCACCCGCACGCTAAGGGCGGTCAGCTCGTGGCAGACTGCATGGCTTACTACGTTCGTCAGGCAATGAGGACGGAGAACCGCTCCGATTCCTACACTATCCCGAACAAGTCCGCATACGGCTCTGAATACTGGACCTGCTACAACGCAGACCCGACAAAGGACCTCCAGAACTTCAACGCAGGTTCCTTCACAAGAGGTACTGGCTATGGCAAGCTCCCCTACGGTTATACCGCAAACGGCGGCAACGCCATGACGTTCAAGACAACAGGCAAGGGTCTCATCATCGTATTCAAGGCTAACTCAAACAACATGGGCAGCGTTGACGTTACGGTAAATGGCAAGACCACCAAGGTAAACGGCGTAAAGCAGTATACATGGGGCGGTCCTGACGCAGAGATAGGCTACTTCCAGGAGACCAGCGGCGAGCTGAACGTTTCCATCAAGCCCAACGGCAGCTTCACTATCTGGGGTCTCGGCGTTATCAAGTAAGACGCACTGAGACTGCAAAGAACAAACAAAGGCAGTACAGCTTCATCGGCTGTACTGCCTTTTCTTTGTATCTGCCCGAAGGCAGACAAAATAAAAGAGCGTTCCTGACGGAACGCTCAATCTCACGTAGTACAATTAGTTAGCTCTTTCAACCTTACCAGAACGCAGGCATCTTGAACAAGCGTAGATATGACAAGGAGTACCCTTGACGATAGCCTTAACACGCTTTACATTAGGCTTCCATGTTCTGTTTGTACGTCTGTGTGAGTGGGAAACCTTGATACCGAAAGTAACTCCCTTTCCGCAGATATCACATTTTGCCATCAGGCTGCACCTCCTTATTGATCTTCGCTTCAAATTAAGCAACGTGATTATTATATCATATCCTTCAGAAAAATGCAAGCCTTTTTTAAAAAAAATCCGAATTTTTTTTATTCGACCGTAAATTTGCTTTTTAGACTTGAAAAATTAGTCCATTTGTTGTATAATAAATAATGTGTAACTTTGTCCGCGCGCAAAGCAAGGTCAAAGAGTTAAAAATTATAACGGAGTGCTTATGGATAAATTCGATACCCTACAAATATTTCTGAAATATTTCTCACGCATACTCATGCTGCTGCTCGTCATGCCGCTGACAAGCTCTGCCCGCGGACTCGTGGCGAAGTGGATGGGCGACGATACCTCGGAGCGCGAGGGACGCATCACGCTCAACCCCACCGCTCACCTCGACCCTATCGGCGCGATACTGATATTCCTCATCGGATTCGGCTGGTCAAAGCCCATGCCGATACAGTTCAGCCGCATGAAGAACCAGAGGCTGGGCATAATCCTCGTCTCGCTGACGGGACCTGTCAGCCACTTCCTCTCCGCGATAGTCTGCAAGATAGCGGAAAACTGTATCGACTGCTTTGTTGACGTGGATTACGACAAGATCTCCCCGCTGTGGGCGTTCAGCTTCGTTCTGAGCATAATCGCCAACATCAACGTATGCCTCGGCGTCATAAATCTGCTGCCACTGCCTCCTATGGACGGCTTCGTGCTGCTTTATCAGTTCGCGGGGCGCAAGTTCCACAGCTGGTATCACGCGAACTATCAGATAGTGAATCAGATATCAACGGTGATCCTCTTCGCGCTGTTCTTCATAGACGACCTCACGCGCGGACGCATCGACCCGCTCGGCTGGATAATCACATTTGCCGATATAGCCCTGTCGATAGTCGCAAAGCTGCCGTTCATTCTGCTCGCGCTGGCAGGCTTGATAAAGTGATATGGAAACGATAAATTACAAGCTCGACGTCTACGAGGGTCCGCTCGACGTCCTGCTCGCACTGATAACCAAGCACAAGCTCAATATCTGCGACATCGAGATATCCAAGCTGCTCGAGCAGTACCTCCTCTTTATCGAGGAGTGCCACAAACAGGACCTCGAGCTCGCGGGTGAATTCCTCGAAATGGCGGCAAGGCTCGTCTATATCAAGACGGCGGCACTGCTCCCGCAGCCCGAGGAAGCCGAGCAGATGAAGAAGGAGCTCGAGGGAGCTCTCATCGAGCTGTCGCTGTGCAAGGAGGCTGCAAGAGCCCTCGCGGAGCGCAACATAGGCAGCGACATCTTCGTGCGCGAACCCATGGAAATAGAGGCGGACATGACCTATACGCTCGTCCACGAGCCCGAGCGTCTCGTGCAGGCGTACTCCGCGATATCAAACAAGAAGCTCCGTCCCGATACGCAGAAAACGCGTATCGAGAGCAAGATAAATTCAGTCGTGAAGCGCAGGATAGTGCCTGTGCTGACAAAGGTAGTGCATATCCTCCGCGAGCTGTACAATACGGGCGAGGTCTACATGGACAAGCTCTATGAGGGCGTGACCGACCGCTCCGCAAGAGTGGCGACATTCCTCGCAGTGCTGGAGCTGACGCGCTTCGGCAGGATAACTATCAGCGAGGACAACACTATCATATTCTTCAAGGGTGAAATGGAAAGAGAGGGACGCAAAAAGTGGAGATCAAAGAAAAACTCGGCGCAGTAGAGGCTATCCTCTTCGCGAGCGGCGAGCCTGTGGAGCTCTACCGTCTTTCTCAGGCAAGCGGCATAGACGTGGGAGCACTCCCGCAGCTGATAAGGCTGCTCAACGAGCGCTACGACGACTGCGGCAGCGGCATCACGATAAAGAAGCTCGACAGCAGCTATCAGATGTGTACCCGCGAGGAATACGCCCCGCAGATACGCGCCGTGCTCGAAACAAAGAAGAATACCCCGCTCTCGAATGCGGCTATGGAGGCGCTGACCATCATCGCCTACAATCAGCCCGTATCGAAGAGCTTCGTTGAGAATGTCAGAGGCGTTGACAGCTCGTCCGTCGTCAACAACCTCGTCGAGAAGGGTCTCGTCGAGGAGGCAGGACGTCTCGACGTCCCGGGCAAACCTATA
>SAMEA3663299__coassemble_645_pt1 | contig 15081 bp, 13 predicted proteins | sample SAMEA3663299__metabat2_low_PE_032 | metagenome-assembled genome bin SAMEA3663299 (sample SAMEA3663299) | pig gut metagenome | biome: pig gut; feature: pig-associated habitat; material: faeces | place: China | collected 2013
GCGGACATCGCGGCGGAGCTTGGTGCGGAGGCGATCCCCCTGCCGCTGCACGTATTCCGCGGACTGTCCGACGAGACAAAGCGTAAGTTCCGTATTATAGGCGCTTCCTGCCACTCGGCCGAGGACGCGCTTGAAGCGCAGAGACAGGGTGCTTCATATATCACTGCGGGACACGTTTTCGCCACCGACTGCAAGCGGGGACTGCCTCCGCGCGGACTTGACTTCCTGCGGGAGGTCTGCTCCGCCGTGGATATCCCCGTGTACGCGATAGGCGGAATCAGCGCCGAAAATTACGGCTCAGTCCTTGCCGCGGGAGCGGCGGGCGCGTGCGTGATGAGCGGGCTGATGACCTGTCCCGACCCGAAAAACTACCTTGACAGCTTCAGAGAGGAGAGTGACACCGAATGAGACTTTCACCCGAAATGCTCACCCTTTACGCTATAACCGACAACGCCTGCCTGCGCGGACGCGACCTCGCGGAGCAGGTCGAGCTTGCACTGCAGGGCGGCGTGACCTGCGTACAGCTCCGCGACAAGGAGCTCGACACGGACGAGCTCGCAGACGAGGCAAGGCGTCTCGTGCCGATATGCCACAGGTACGGCGCGCCGCTCATCGTCAACGACGACTACCGCGCGGCTATGCTCGCAGGAGCGGACGGCGTTCACGTCGGCATTGAGGACGCGCCCGTCGCGGAGATACGCCGCATTGCGGGCGAGGACTTCATCATCGGCGCGACCGCAAAGACGGTCGAGCAGGCGTGTGCGGCTCAGAAAATGGGCGCGGACTACCTCGGCGTGGGAGCGGTGTTCCCGTCGCCGACCAAGAAAAATGCCATTCGTATCACTCCCGATATTCTCCGCGAGATAACGGCAAGCGTGAAGCTGCCCGTCACGGCGATAGGCGGTATCACGGCGAAAAATGTGAGCGAGATAGCAGGCTGCGGACAGCGCGGCATTGCCGTAGTATCGGCGATTTTCGCCGCGGACGACGTCAAGGCAGCGGCAGAGCTTCTCCGCCAAAAAGCAGAGGAGGTCACGCGATGAGAACGGCACTTACTATCGCAGGGAGCGATTCCTCGGGCGGAGCGGGCATTCAGGCTGACATCAAGACCATGACCATGAACGGCGTGTTCGCCATGAGTGCGATAACGGCTCTGACCGCGCAGAATACCACGGGCGTGACGGGAGTCCTCGATACGCCGCCCGAATTCCTCGCTGCGCAGATAGACGCGGTGTTCAGCGATATCCGCCCCGACGCAGTCAAGATAGGCATGGTCTCCTCGGCGGAGCTCGCGGAGGTCATCGCGGACAGGCTCACCTACTGGAAGGCGAAAAATATCGTCGTCGACCCCGTAGCCGTCGCAACGAGCGGCTCGGCGCTGAGTTCGACTGAGGCATACGAGGCAGTCAAGCGGCTGCTGTTCCCGCTCGCGGCGGTGATAACGCCGAACATCCCCGAGGCGGAGCTGATATCGGAACTGAAAATAGCCTCCGCGGACGACATGGAGGCGGCGGCTATGGCGATAGTCGACAGGTACGGCTGCGCGACGCTCTGCAAGGGCGGACACATGATAAACGACGCGAGTGACTTCCTCTGCTGCCCCGACGGGACGTCACAGTGGTTCGAGGGGCGCCGCATCGACAACCCTAACACTCACGGCACGGGCTGTACGCTGTCGAGCGCGATAGCGGCAGGGCTCGCGAAGGGCATGGAGCTCGCGGAGACGGTCGAGGTTGCGAAGGAGTACATCTCGGGAGCTCTCGCGGCAATGCTCGACCTCGGCAAGGGGAGCGGACCGCTCGACCACGGCTATCTGCTCCGCAGATAAATGTAGGGGCGGATACTATCCGCCCGCCGAAATACCGATAAATAAACCCATACAAATGTAGGGAACGCCGCCCTCGGCGTTCCGATAAAATAAACAAATCCAAACACGAAAGGAATCAAACCAATGAGAGAATACAGCACACAGATGGAAGCCGCAAAGAAGGGCATTATCACGCCCGAGATGAAGATTGTTGCCGAGAAAGAGAACATGGACGCTGAGAAGCTCCGCGCTCTCGTGGCGACAGGCGAGGTGGCTATCCCCTGCAACATCAACCACAAGTCCATTTCCCCCGAGGGCATCGGCGCGGGCATGAGGACCAAGATAAACGTAAACCTCGGTATTTCGGGCGATAAGAATGACTACGACATGGAGATGGACAAGGTCGACATGGCTATCAAGTTCGGCGCGGAGGCTATCATGGACCTCAGCAACTACGGCAAGACCAACACCTTCCGCAAGGCTCTCGTCGAGAAGTCGCCCGCTATGATAGGCACAGTCCCGATGTACGACGCTATCGGCTACCTCGAGAAGGACCTCCTCGAGATAACCGCGCAGGACTTCCTCAAGGTTGTGCGCGCTCACGCGGAGGAGGGCGTGGACTTCATGACTATCCACGCGGGTATCAACCGCCGTGCAGTCGAGGCTTTCATGCGTGACAAGCGCAAAATGAACATCGTTTCCCGCGGAGGCTCGCTCCTGTTCGCGTGGATGATGATGACGGGCAACGAGAACCCCTTCTTCGAGTATTACGACGATGTGCTCGACATTCTCCGCGAGTTCGACGTAACTATCAGCCTCGGAGACGCGCTCCGTCCCGGCTGTATCGACGACGCCACCGACGCGGGTCAGATAGCGGAGCTCATCGAGCTCGGTGCGCTGACCGAGAGAGCATGGGCTAAGGACGTGCAGGTCATGGTCGAGGGTCCCGGTCACATGGCAATGAACGAGATAGCGGCGAATATGAAGCTCCAGAAGCGTATCTGCCACAATGCGCCGTTCTACGTGCTCGGACCTCTCGTTACGGACATCGCTCCCGGCTACGACCACATCACATCGGCTATCGGCGGAGCTATCGCGGCGGCTAACGGTGCTGACTTCCTCTGCTATGTAACTCCCGCCGAGCACCTCCGTTTGCCCGACGCGAACGACGTAAAGGAGGGTATCATGGCGAGCAAGATAGCGGCTCATGCGGCTGATATCGCCAAGGGAATCCCCAATGCAAGAGACATCGACAACAGAATGGCTAAGGCTCGTCACGAGCTCGACTGGGAGGAGATGTTCAAGATATGCATCGACCCCGAGAAGGCTCGCGCTTACTACGAGAGCACGCCCGTTTCCGAGCGTCACACCTGCTCGATGTGCGGCAAGATGTGCGCTGTCCGCACAACAAATATGATTCTCAACGGCGAAAAGGTGGAGTTCTGCTCCGAAAAATAACTGACTGCGCGGCGTATGACTACAGTAAAAAAGCTCCGAACCAAGTGTTCGGAGCTTTTCGTCATTTTTTGAGTATGAACAGCGATATCAGAATGAGTACGCCCGCAGACAGGCTCGCTACCAAGCCTATCGCTGAAAGCGTCTTGCTCAGCTTGCCGTATTTCGACTTACTGCCCAGTATCGGTATCAGCGACAGTATCACGCCTGCCAGCTCGGGTATAACGAGCATTCCGCAGGTCAGGATTCCTATTACGCCGCAGACTATGGATATTATCGAGAGGACAAGTCCGCGTGTCTCATGCTTCACAAAGCTCTCTACGGGCTTGGTGTCGATGAGCTTCGCCGAGTTCACGACCTTGTTCAGAAGAGGCTCTTCATCTACAGCCGCTTTGTCTGCCGCAGTTGCCATTCTTGTCACGCCCGATAAATTAGACGTCATCGCCTCAGAGCTGAACGACTTGTTCGGTCTGACATTGAGCTTTTCTACCGTGACCCCGCCTTGTGTGGTGCTCTCCTTCAGGTCGCTCGCGGGAGTGTACTTCGGCGCGGCAGGCTCGCTCGCAGGCTGAATCTTGGGCTTCAGGTCAAGGAGATCGTTGTCGTCGAGAATGGGGTCGTAGCAGTGAACAGGGGGGAGGACCTCGGTGTGTCCGCAGTACGGACAGGTCATCATGCCCTTATGACGGTCTATCTCCATGGTGCCCGTGCAGCTCTCGCACACGGTATTTATAGGCGTTGCGTCGCGCTTTGCCTGAAGCGCCTTTATCTCTTCGCGGTGTCTCTTGTCGAGCCCCTTCTCCACGAATTCGCGGCGGGTGCGCTCCTCCTCCTGAGCAATGGCGCGCTTGGTCTGCTCCTGCTCGCGGGCGATAGCCTCCTCCTTCTCGAGAGTGCGGCGGTGGTCCTCGGCGACCTTATTGACAACGTTGTTTGCTGTACCCATTGCTGATCCCAAAAGGGAAGCGATAAGCTCGTCTTTCATTCGGCAGTTCCTCCTATATCATCGTAATGAATGCTGCGCATTCATTATAGCATAAAATAATTGAAATAGCAAGCCGCGCGGATATAAATTTCCGCTCCATTCACCTTTGCCGCGAAATTGGCGGCGCGGACACCACGCTATAGCATAAAAATGCCGAAATAGCAAGAGCTGTACCGATGATCTTTCGCTTTATGCTTACGAAGCAACGGCAATATTACTTTTTGTAATATTTATGATGATTAAAACCGCTTGGAAAAATGACCGTTGTACATCTGTGACAATAAAAAAGCAGTGCAAACAACGCAATGTTATCATAATAACGAACTTAACGATTTATCAACAATATGTTCATTTCCTATTGACAGACAATACATAATGTATTATAATATAGGTGTAGGGTTATATCCGATACTATGATTGGGGGTGCAATTATGAAAAAATATAAGGTTAAAGGCTTCACACTCATCGAGCTTATCGTTGTAATTGCTATCATAGGTGTGCTCGCGGCGATACTTGTTCCTACCATGCTTGGATATGTAAAAAAATCAAAGCGCGCATCCGATGTAGCAAGTGCGAGAGTCATTCATACCGATTCCATTGACTTGATACTCGAAAATGAGGAGGCAAACGATTCGTTTTATAATCTCCCGTCGGGCGCAACGACATACCAGAAAACAGATGCTATCTCCGGCGCTAACTACGACCTTGTCCTTGCCGCTTATCTTGACGGTACTTCTCAGGCTGACGGCTCAGCCAAGATATGGACTCCTATCGACGCAAATCAGCAGGAGTTCTGCGATGTGATGAATTCACGACTTGGCTATAAGGCTTCGGACAGCAAGATAAAGATAAAGATAAAGTACACAAGCTCCGGCGGCGAAAGGTATAATCGCTGGTATCTCGGCTACAGAAAGGACACTCCTTCGCTGGTGGAGGTTTGGGTCGGCGACGGCAGCAGCGGTCTCGGAACGCCGCAGTTGTGTCTGTATACTCAGGTAAATAAGTCGATGACAAGCTCGGATGGCTGATAATAACCAAAAATTGCGGAGTCTCCCTTTGGGAGACTCTTTTTTGCTTAAATTCAACTAATACCGCTTCATTTAATTGACATTTCTGTCGGATTGTGATATTATAAGTGAGATGAAAATGACACTTTTATATACACATTTTAGCCTCTTTGTGCTCGGACCGTGTCTTTTTCGACGCTTTTCTGCTTACTCCCGAAAGGAGCGCAATATATGAGAAAGTTTATACCCTTGGCTGTGGCTGCGGTCATCGCTGCGACCCTGACTCCGTTCGTCAAGCCTGCGGAAACCTCCGCCGACGATAACGACACTATTAAAATAATGTGTATCGGCGACTCCATAACCGACGGCTATGTGCCCGAATATTCGGGCTCTTACCGTAAGTTCATCTACCACGGGCTGACTGAGAAGGGCTACAAGATAGACATGGTCGGCAGTAAGGACGGCGGCTATACTCCCACCTATACCGACCCCGCAACGGGCGAGAGCTTCGAGTATGACAACGAGAATACGGGCTACAGCGGCTATGCGGTAAAGGCTTACCCAGGACGCAGCGGCATTCTCGAGACGCTTCAGCAGACAAAGTGCTTGCAGGAGAAACAGCCCGATATCGTCACTCTGCAAATCGGTACGAATAATATTATTGATAACCACGATATAAGCGCAAGTATAGATGACCTCTCGGAGCTCATCGACTATATCCTTGAAAACACTCCCGAGACTACCGCCGTGTTCGTAACGACGATACCGCCGCTCGACCCCAATCGTGCGGAGGTGTACGACTGGTTCGGCAACTACCGCCACTCCGCTGACTGGCAGACGCAGTACAGCGATGAGGAGGCTCTCGAAAAAATAGAGCGCACATGGAAGATGTACAATGCTGACGTCGTGGCTCATGTTGAGTACAGGATGATAAACGATAATATCAGCTCCGCGCCGTCAAGACTGCGGTGTGCAAGGATAGATGAAGCGATAACCGATGTGAAGACTCAGCTTTTCGACGGCGTTCACCCGAATAATGACGGCTACAGAAAAATGGGCGAGAAATGGGTCGAGGTGCTCGACGGTTACCTCAGCGGTGAAGCGGGTACGACGTCCTCGACTACGACCTCGACGACTACTGCGACAGTTTCAACAGCGACTACTGCTACAACTGCCGTAACGACTGAGCCTCCGCAGGCTGAGCCGAGATGCAGAGTGTCCGACCTCGTCAGCCTGAGCAGATATCTGCTCGGAGACGGTGAGGTGAAAATAGGCAAGGATTCCGACAGATTCCACAGGTACGATATCGTCGACGACAACAGGCTTGATATGTTCGACCTCGTCGCCATGAGACGGCTCCTCGTCGAGACGGCGGACACCCTCCCGATATGGGACTGAGATTCCACAAGACTTTCACAAAAAATACAATTTGTTTACTATAAATCAGGTAATACTTTAAGACTATTTTAAGACTGGACATATATAATGATTACAGAATCCAACGAAAGGAGTTGAGAGTGAAGCGGCAGGGGCGATGTCAAGCCTGATAGGCTGCCGTGTTCACGTGCGTATGGCTATAAATACCTTTGCGAGAAAAGAAATAAAGTTCCTCCTCGACATGGAGCAGTATCAGGCACTCGCCGAGGAGATACACAAGTATATGGAGCCCGATAAGTATTGCGTAGGCGGCAAGGAATACGGCATCTATAACATATACTACGATACCCCCGACGACTACCTCATACGCGAATCTCTCTCAAAACCGTATTATAAGGAGAAAATAAGGCTAAGAAGCTATTATTCTCCCGCGTCCGAGGACTCGCTCGTGTTCCTCGAGATAAAGAAGAAGATAGGCGGCATCGTCACAAAGAGACGCGTCTCCATGACGCTCACCGAGAGTGCGGAGTACCTCGCGACCCGTAAAAAGCCCGAATCCAAGAAGTACATAACGGGTCAGGTGTTCGCGGAGCTCGACGCCTTCCTCGACCACTACCCCATTCAGCCCAAGCAGTACATCAGCTACCAGCGCGAGGCTTTCTTCGGCAAGGAGAACAGCGACTTCCGCCTCACCTTCGACAGGAAGATTACCGAGCGCCGCTATGACCTCGGGCTCGACTATGCAAGCTACGGAAATCAGATAATCCGCCCCGACCAGCGCCTCATGGAGATAAAGGTCGGCGACGCGATGCCCGACTGGCTCGTCCGCAAGCTCTCGGAGCTCGGCATATACAAGACCAGCTTCTCGAAGTACGGCAAGGCTTATACCAACTTCGTGCAGGAGCAGGCGTCTGCGGGCAAGCAGATATACATCGCGGGCATATCCGTAGTCAAAAACAATATCTTGATGAATAGGAGCGTGTAAGTATGATGACTTCTGCTATCAGCCTCTTTGGCAATATAATCAATGACCTCGAGGACGACTCTATCTTCACAAGCGGAGCGTCCGATACCTCGGTCGGTGCGGGACAGTTCTTCGCCTGTGTGGGAGCGGCTCTCGTGCTCGGCTTCCTTATCAGCCTCATCTATATCCTCACCCACCGCAAGGAGGGCTACGCGCAGAGCTACGTCATGACTATGATAATGCTCCCTCCGATAATCGCGCTTATCCTCATTCTCATCAATTCCACCGCAGGAGCTCTCACGCTCGCGGGTGCGTTCACTCTCGTCCGATTCCGAAGCGTTGCGGGTGACCCGAAGGATATCGCCTACATCTTCTACGCAATGGCTACGGGCGTTGCGTGCGGCATCGGCTACATCGGCTTCGCAGTCGTATTCTTCATCGTGCTCGGCATCGTGATGTTCGCACTGTCCGAGATAGGCTTCGGCTCGTGCAAGTCCAAGCATATGACACTCAAGATAACCATTCCAGAGAACCTCGACTATCAGGGCGTTTTCGAGCCCGTACTCGACAAGTACACCAACTATCACAAGCTCAGAAGAGTCAAGACCACCAACTTCGGCACGCTGTTCGAGCTCATTTACTCCGTTGACGTCAACGATGACATCGACCAGAAGAAGTTCATCGACGAGCTTCGTGCCCTCAACGGCAATATGACGATAAACCTCGTATTCTTCAGATACGATGACAAGGTTTACGAGACACAGTGACAAGAAAGTTTCACACCACCCCCCTTTAAATAAAATCTATAACGGGATTTGTCAGGCTTACGGTCTGACAAATTCTGTATATGCGAAGGAGAATTGCTATGAATTTCAGAAAGCTCGCCGCTATAGCGGCTGTATTGACTATGATGACTTCGGCTGTTTCATGCGGAAAGGACTCCGATGACGGGGGCTCTGCCGATACCACTGCTGCGGTAACGGTCGACGGAACAGACGGCGCTGCTGAAAAGTCCACAACAGGTACGGGTACGGCAAGGACCTCGAAGAATTCCGACAAGACTACTGCCAAGACTACCGATAAGTCCTCGAAGACTACCACCACTAAGGCGGCGGGGACTACCGTAAGCGGAAGCTCGGGCGGCTCGTCGGGCGGAAGCTCATCGGGCGGAAGCTCGGGAGGCTCGGCTGAGACTACAAAGGCGGCTTCGGGCGGCTCGTCCTCGCAGGAGACTACCTCTGCGGACGAGGTCAAGGAGTACACGGCTGAGATAACCCTCGGCAGCTCTCCCAAGGTGACAGGCGAAAATGTAACGGTCGAGGGCTCGGTCGTAACGATAAATGCGGGCGGAGACTACATCTTCACGGGCAAGGTCGACAACGGTCAGATAATCGTTGATACGGGCGCGTCCGAGGATAAGGTTACGGTAGTCCTCAACGGCGTGGATATCTCGAACAGCTCGCTTCCCGCTATCTATATCAGAGAGGCTAAGAAGTGCACGATAAAGCCCAAGGAGGGCTCCGTCAACTACGTTTCCAGTGACGTGCCGAAGAAGGGCGTCAATGAGACGGGCGCGATTTTCTCCAACGATACGGTCAGACTCAAGGGCAACGGCGAGCTGAACGTTACGGCTACGGCGTCACACGGCATCAGCAGCGATGACGATGTCATCATAGAGAGCGGTACATATATCATCAATTCACGCAAGTCGGGCATCATCGCGAACGATGACGTCACGATGAACGACGGCGACGTTACTATCTTCGGCGGCACCAACGGTATCAAGGCGAAGGGCAGCAGCGGCGCGGACGGCTCAATCAACATCAACGGTGGTACTATGCACATCTCGGGCGGCACCAAGGAGGAGAAGCACTCCATTTACGCTTCCGTTTTCAATTACACGGGCGGAACGGTGTTCGCAGCAGGCAACAAGTTCACAGAGCCGCTCCATTCGGCAGCTCCGTTCGTTGGCTTCGGCTTCAAGAACGGCGGTACGGCTGACAGCGAGCTGAAGTTCTACGTCAACGGCAAGGAGGTCGGTAAGCTCACTCCGCATAACGAGTTCAAGTCGGCGGTAATGTTCCTGCCTGACCTGAGCGTGGGCGACAAGGTGTCGATAACTGTCGACGGCAAGAGCGCGGGCGAGTTCAAGGTCGAGGATACGAAGAACGAATTCCTGATAGACTAATGCAGCAGCCGCGGGGAGGGGACTCCCCGCGGTTTTTATTTGTACATACAATTGTGCATATTTTTTTATCAAATTTTAGACAGCATTAGAACAGGTTATGAACAGCAAATTTATATTAATAAATTATAAATACATAGCAAATTATAACTTGTTAATAGAAAATTAACAATAAAAACGGCGAAAAAGCGGCGAAAAGTACACTATATTATAGTTAAGTGTATAAATATTTATTGCCAAGAGGATTCTTCTGCTATATAATAATATCAGCAATTGAAGAAAATTGGTATTCGGTATCAAGTACCCTCCCCTCTCATGTGCTTGATACTGGATATTAATTCAACTGCTCGCCATAGAAAAAGAATTAGTTTTTTGTTAAAACTAATCCCTTTCATTTGTAATTTTTTCATGTTTTCTATTCTCAATAACTTATTTTAACTATATCTATGGCTCGGTCCAACAGTGCTAAACGATTTTTATCGTACGGACCGCATTCGCACCTCGAAAGAGGTGCATCTTTTTGCATTGTGAAATTTGCGTGAAAGATTATATAATCTGCTTGACAAATTATATAGCCAGTGGTATGATATAAGCAAAGGAGGCGGTACAATGAAGCGAAGTGTGTATAGTCTTGTTCTCATGGACGACGTCATAAGAGCGGTCGATGAGCAGGCGTATCGGCTCGGGACAAGCCGCTCGAACCTCATAAATCAGATACTCGCCGAGCACCTGTCCTGCGTGACTCCCGAGATGCGTATGCGCGATATCTTCGGCTGCGTTGAGGAGCTCATCGGCAGTGCGATGCAGATACAGCAGCAGCGCTCCGCTTCGCTGCTGACGATGCGGACGGCGCTGGAGTACAAGTACCGCCCGACGATAAGCTACAAGGTCGAGCTCGAGCGCGCGCCCGACAAGTACCTCGGGACGCTGAGGGTGCAGATTCGCACGCAGAGCGACGCCCTCATCAAGCTCTTCAACAGCTTTTTCGCGTACCGTGTACAGACAGAAAGCGTGCGGCTTGCGGCTCTTGGATTCGATTACCCCGACTGGGAGCTCACCTCGGGCAGCTTCACGCGGCGGCTGCTGAACGCGGGTGAGGTCACCGATGAGCAGACAGGCGAGGCTATCGGCAGGTACATCACCGACCTCGACCTTGCTGTAAAGACATTTTTTGCCGACCCGCACGGCTTCGGCGAGGCTGCTCCCGAGCTGGAAAAGCGGTACGGACAAATGTTGAAAACGTTTGTTGTTTAGTTCGCGGAGGTTACTGCCGCTACGAACTGACTGCCGTGCGAAACTTTCGGTTTCGCGTTCAACAATTATTAAAATGGAGGTTTATCTCCGCGACTTGTAGATGAATAAGGAGGATACAGATATGAATGCAGAGAAATACACGCAGAGGACTGTCGACGCTGTCAGAAAAGCCCAAAGCATCGCTGTTATGCAGTCCAACAACGTCATCGAGCCCGTTCACCTGCTCTCGGGTCTGATGAAGCAGGAAAACGGTCTTATCCCGCAGCTAATCAAGAAAATGAACATCGACGCCGACATCTTCGACGGCGAGGTCGACAAGAAAATAAATATGCTCCCCAAGGTCACGGGAAGCGGCAGAAGCAGCAATATCGGCATTTCCGCTGAGGGCGACCGCGTCCTCACGACTGCCGAGTCCATCGCTGACAACATGAAGGATGAGTTCGTCTCCGTCGAGCACGTTATGCTCGCCCTCATCGAGTGCAAGGACAGGGACGTTTCCGCCCTATTCCGCACCTTCAACATCACGCGTGACGGCTTCCTGTCGGCGCTGATGTCCGTCCGCGGCAACACACGCGTGACCTCCGAGAATCCCGAGGACACCTACGACGTGCTCACTAAGTACGGTCAGGAGCTCGTCGGACTCGCCAAGCGCAACAAGCTCGACCCCGTTATCGGGCGTGACAGCGAGATTCGCAACGTTATCCGAATACTCTCGCGTAAAACCAAGAATAACCCCGTGCTCATCGGTGAGCCAGGCGTCGGCAAGACTGCCATTGCGGAGGGACTTGCCCTGCGTATCGTGGCGGGAGATGTCCCCGACAGCCTCAAAGACCGCAAGGTATTCTCGCTCGATATGGGCGCGCTCGTTGCGGGTGCCAAGTACCGCGGCGAGTTCGAGGAGCGTCTCAAAGCCGTCCTCAACGAGATAAAGAACAGCAACGGACAAATCCTCCTCTTTATAGATGAGCTCCACACCATTGTCGGCGCGGGCAAGACCGACGGCGCAATGGACGCGGGCAATCTGCTGAAGCCTATGCTCGCGCGCGGTGAGCTCCACTGCATAGGCGCGACTACGCTCAACGAGTACCGCCAGTACATCGAAAAAGACCCCGCTCTCGAGCGCCGTTTCCAGCCTGTCATGGTCGACGAGCCGACGGTCGAGGACACGATATCCATTCTCCGCGGACTCAAAGAGCGCTATGAGGTGTTCCACGGCGTAAAGATAAGCGACAATGCGCTCATCTCCGCGGCTGTGCTGTCAAACCGCTACATCACCGACAGATTCCTCCCCGATAAGGCGATAGACCTCATCGACGAGGCGTGCGCTACGATACGCACGGAAATGGACTCCATGCCGACCGAGCTCGACGTTATCTCGCGTAAGATAGTTCAGCTCGAGATAGAGGAAGCCGCCCTCAAAAAGGAGAGCGACAACATCTCGCAGGAGCACCTCGCCGAGATACAGAAGGAGCTCTCGGAGCTCCGCGAGCAGTTCAACGCGATGAAGGCAAAATGGGAGAACGAGAAGAAGGACATTTCCGCCGTACAGAAGCTCCGCGAGGAGCTCGAAGCTCTCAACGGCGAGATTGACAAGGCGGAGCGCGAGTACGACCTCAACAAGGCGGCGGAGCTCAAATACGGCAGGCTGCCGCAGCTCAAAAAGCAGCTCGAGGAGCTCGAGCAGAAAGCGGAGGAGGACCTCAAGGGCGAGCGTCTGCTCCGCGACAGAGTCACCGAGGACGAGATAGCGAAAATCGTCTGCCGCTGGACGGGCATTCCCGTGGCGAAGCTCATGGAGGGCGAAAAGGAGAAGGTCCTGCACCTCGGCGAGCTCCTGCACAAGCGTGTCATCGGTCAGGACGAGGCTGTCGAGAAGGTCAGCGAGGCGATACTGCGCTCGCGTGCGGGCATACAGGCTCCCGACAGACCTATCGGCTCGTTCATGTTCCTCGGACCTACGGGCGTCGGCAAGACCGAGCTCGCAAAGGCGCTCTCGGAGATACTCTTCGACGATGAGAAAAACATCATTCGTATCGACATGAGCGAATATATGGAGAAGTTCAGCGTGAGCCGCCTCATAGGAGCGCCTCCCGGATACGTCGGCTACGACGAGGGCGGTCAGCTCACCGAGGCAGTCCGCCGCAAGCCGTACTCCGTCGTGCTCTTTGACGAGATTGAAAAGGCTCACCCCGATGTGTTCAATATCCTCCTGCAAGTTCTCGACGACGGTCGTATCACCGACTCGCAGGGCAGAACAGTCGACTTCAAGAACACTATTATTATACTGACGTCCAACCTCGGCAGCCCGTACATCCTCGACGGCATCGACGAAAACGGCAACATCACCGACGAGGCACGCGCGAACGTCGAGGCTCTGCTGAAAAAGCAGTTCCGCCCCGAGTTCCTCAACCGTCTCGACGAGATAATCTTCTACAAGCCGCTCGCGAAGTCCGAGATAATGAACATAGTTGACCTCATGCTCGCAGACCTGCAAAAGCGCCTCGACGACAAGCACATCCGCATAAACGTCAGCGAGGCTGCCAAGAATTATATCGTGGACTGCGGCTATGACCCGAACTTCGGCGCGCGTCCGCTCCGCCGCTTCATTCAGAGCAAGGTGGAGACCCTCGTCGCCAAGAAGATGATATCCTGCGACCTCTCCGCGGGCGACGTTATCGACGTTGACCTCGAGGACGGAGTGCTCACAGCTGAAAAAGGATAAAAGCAAATCAGCCATAAAGAAGTTTTGGCTTCTTTATGGCTGATTTTAAAATAATAAAGAATAGTGAATAAATAATAATGAATAATAGTTGTATCGCCTGACGGCGATATTATTTTTAATATGTCTGCGCAAGCGGACACCGCAATTATTCATTATTCTTTCTTCTTTATTCATTTAGACAGCGTGTTTATCACGCTGTCGCTCATGGTTGTATAAGGCTGACAAAAACGGCGTGCCTCCGACGTTTCGGAGCCTTCGTAACGGTAAATAGCCAATTTCTATGGTCGTTTTCTATAAAAAGCAGCCCGCATATACCGTAGAATCGGTCGAAATGTCTTTTTTTCGCAAATTCCTTGACAAATCTCAGAAATAGGTATATAATGCATATATAAAATTTTAAAAATGGAGGATACAGATATGACAAAAACTGAACTTATCAGTGTTGTTGCTGAAAAGACTGACTTCACTAAGAAGAATGCAGAGGCTGCTGTAAACGCAGTTATCGCTGCTATCACAGAATCTCTCGCTGGCGGCGAGAAGGTTTCTATCGTTGGCTTCGGTACTTTCGAGGTTCGCGACAGAAAGGCTAAGCAGGTTATCAACCCCCAGACCAAGAAGATGATGACTGCTCCCGCTTCTAAGGCTCCCGCTTTCAAGGCTGGTCAGGCTCTCAAGAACGCTGTAAACAAGTAATCAAAACGGAGGTAAAGAATCATGGCTGATGTTAAGAAGACCGCAGAGGCAGCTGTAGCAGAGGTTAAGGCTCCTGAGAAGGCTGCTGAGAAGAAGGCTCCCGCTGCTAAGAAGGCTGCTGCTCCCAAGAAGGCTGCTGCTAAGAAGCCCGCTGCTAAGAAGGCTGCTGCTCCTAAGAAGGCTGCTGCTCCCAAGAAGGCTGCTGCTAAGAAGACAGTTGCTTCCGAGAACGTTTACGTTCAGTACCTCGGCGCTGAGATCACTTCTGCTGACCTCATCGCAAAGGCTAAGAAGGCTTCCGGCGTTAAGTCTCCCAAGACTGTTAATGTTTATGTTAAGCCCGAGGAGAATAAGGTATACTACGTTGTTGACAACAACGCAGGCAGCTTTGATCTCGTTTGATTTAACTTAATACAAAAAAGAGAGCTGTACGTTTTCCGTACAGCTCTTTTTATTTTTGTTGGGGCGCCCGTGGCATAATGGTATATTTGCGGAACGCCGAGGGCGGCGTTCCCTACATAATTTCACTGTAGGGGCGCCCTTGGGGTGTCCGCATGATATGAACGGCAACCAATATCGCGCGGAATAATTCCGCGGGCATATAAACGCGAAACTCCACAAGGGGACGCCCT
>SAMEA3663299__coassemble_669_pt1 | contig 14770 bp, 16 predicted proteins | sample SAMEA3663299__metabat2_low_PE_032 | metagenome-assembled genome bin SAMEA3663299 (sample SAMEA3663299) | pig gut metagenome | biome: pig gut; feature: pig-associated habitat; material: faeces | place: China | collected 2013
AGATAGAGCGGCAGAACAAGCTCATCGAGACGAAGCGGAGCGACATCGACAAGCTGAAAAACGAGCTTGACAATATGAAGTCGAACTCCGACACCTACCTTGCCGACATCGCGCGGTATCAGTCGATACACACCGAGCAGAACAAGCTCGTCAACGAGATACAGAACGGAATGAAGGGGCTCAACGAGGCGAAGGAAAAGCTTTCGGGCGAGGTGACAAGGCTCGAGGAGCGCCGCGAGTCCGTGGAGCGCGACTCCGACTACATCATCGGTCAGCTCCGCGAGGTGTATCAGCTCAACCGAAGTGAGGCTGTGGAGCTCGCGGAAAAGCTCGAGGACGTTACCGCCGCACAGGCTGAGCTCACCACGATAAAGAACAAGATACGCGCCCTCGGAAGCGTCAATGTTGCCGCTATCGAGGAGTACAAGGAGGTCTCCGAGAGGTACGAGTTCCTGTCGGGACAGCTCGCGGACGTGCAGAAGTCCAAGAACGAGCTCGAGAAGATAATCGCAGACCTCACCGAGGAAATGTGCAGGATTTTCTCCGAGAGCTTCCAGGTCATAAACAGCAACTTCAAGGAGATTTTCGTCGAGCTGTTCGGCGGAGGCAAGGCGGAGCTCATTCTCTCCGACCCCGAGAACGTTCTTGAATCGGGCATTGAGATAAGCGTTGCGCCTCCGGGCAAGGTCATCAAGAACCTGATATCGCTCTCGGGCGGCGAGCAGTCGTTCGTGGCTATCGCGATATACTTCGCGATACTCAAGCTCAGACCTGCGCCGTTCTGCATACTTGATGAGATAGACGCGGCGCTCGACGAGGTCAACGTAAGGAAGTACGCTCAGTACCTCAAGAAATTCACCGATACCACGCAGTTCGTGCTCGTAACTCACAGACGAAGCGCCATGGAGGAGGCAAACGTCCTCTACGGTGTCACCATGCAGGAGGACGGCATTTCCAAGCTCCTGAAAATGGAACAGGTGGACTTCCAGGAGGACGTCGCCGACGTACAGTAAAAGCTGAATGAAAAGAGGATAATATGGGAATATTTTCTAAGATAGCACAGGGACTGAAAAAGACCAAGGACAGCTTCATAGGCGGTCTGCAAAAGGTCTTCAACTCCTTTACAAAGATAGACGAGGAGCTCTTCGAGCAGCTCGAGGAGCAGATGATAATGAGCGATATCGGCGTGGATACGTCGGTGGAGATATGCGAGCGCGTCCGCAAAAAGGTCAAGGAGCGCGGCATAACCGACCCGCAGCAGATAATGGAGCTCATATACGAGGTCATCTCCGAGATTATGGGCGACGACACGGGGCTCGACCTCACGAAGTCTCCCGCCGTGATAATGGTCATCGGCGTCAACGGCGCGGGCAAGACCACAACTATCGGCAAGATGTGCCACCAGTTCAAGAGCGAGGGCAAAAAAGTCCTCGTTGCGGCGGCTGATACCTTCCGTGCGGCTGCTATCGACCAGTTACAGGTGTGGACTGAGCGCGCGGGTGTTGAGATTGTCAAGCACGCCGAGGGCAGCGACCCAGGTGCGGTAGTGTATGACGCTCTCGAGGCGGCGAAGGCTCGCGGCTGCGACGTTGTCGTTATCGACACCGCGGGACGTCTCCACAACAAGAAGAACCTCATGGAGGAGCTCAGGAAGATAAACCGCATAATCGACAGCAAGGCAGCGGATTCCTCGCGCGAGGTGCTGCTCGTGCTCGACGCGACAACGGGTCAGAACGCCGTAAGTCAGGCTAAGCTGTTCAGCGAGACTGCTCCGATAACGGGCATAGTGCTGACGAAGCTCGACGGTACGGCAAAGGGCGGCATCGTCATCTCTATCAAGAACGAGCTCGGCATACCCGTCAAGCTCATCGGCGTCGGCGAGAAGATTGACGATTTACAGCCGTTTGACAGCCGTATGTTCGTGGACGCGCTCTTCGATATGCCCGCTCCAGAGGAGGACGACGAGGACGAGGAGACCACCGTTCCCGAGACTGAGGGCGAGGAGTCCGAGGCTCCCGAGTATGAGGCCGACGATGAGTCCGAGGACGTTGAGGAAGCCGATTACGACGAGGACGAGTCCGACGATGAAGATTACGACGATGATGAGTCCGATGAAGATGAAGATGAGGACGCTTCCGATGATGAAGACGACGACGGCGAGGGCTTCGACGTCGACAACTTCGACGAGAACGCCGAGTTCACGGCGCGTACCGAGTTCGATATAGACGAGAGCTTCATGGAGTCGCTCGCCGAGGAGAAGGCTGCCGAGGAGGCGGACGAGGACGAAGATTACGACTACGACGATGAGGACGAGGAAGAATCCGAGGACGAGGCTGAGGAAGACGAGGAAGAAGCTCCCGCTGAGCCCGAAAAGAAGAAAAAGAAGGGCTTCTTCAGCAGACTGTTCGGCAGAAAGGACGATGACGAGGACGATGAAGACGACGAATAAGCTCGTCATGGCGACAAATAACGCTAACAAGCTCCGCGAGGCGAGGGAGATCCTCTCGCCGCTAGGGATAGAGGTGCTGTCTCAGCGTGAGGCGGGCGCGGACTGCGACCCCGACGAGAACGGCGCTACCTTCGCGGAGAATGCGCTGATAAAGGCGAGCGCGGTGTTCGAGGCGACGGGGCTCCCGACTATCGCCGACGACAGCGGGCTCTGCGTCGAGGCTCTCGGCGGCAGACCGGGAGTTCACTCCGCGCGCTATGCTCCGAAAGGGGAGGAGTGCGGTAAGCTGCTCGGCGAGATGGAGGACGTCCCCGACGGTAAGCGCGGCGCGGCGTTCAGATGCACGATATGCTACATGGACGAGAGCGGTCACGCCGAGTTCACGGGCTCTTGCGAGGGCGCTATCGGATACGAGCAGCGCGGCAGCAACGGCTTTGGCTATGACCCCGTGTTCATGGTCGGCGACAGGACTATGGCGGAGCTCTCCGCTGACGAAAAAAACGCGATAAGTCACAGAGGTGCGGCTCTGCGCGAGCTGTACCGCTTCCTCAAAGAAAGAAACGGTGATTGATATGCTGACAAGCAAGCAGAGGGCGTACCTGCGCGGTATCGCCTCCACATACGAGACCATTTTTCAGGTCGGCAAAGGCGGAGTTACCGAGGCGATGTGCAAGGACATCGCGGCGGCTCTCAACAAGCGCGAGCTGATAAAGCTGCGTGTGCTCGAGAATTCGGGCTGGACTGCAAGAGAGGCTGCGGACGCCATTGCCGAGCAGACAGGCGCTGACGTTGTACAGGTCATCGGGAGCCGCTTCGTGCTGTTCAAGCGCAACGAGAAGGATCCCGTCATTGAGGGCATCCCCAAGGCGAAGTGATGAAGGTCGTACTCATAAGCGGTACCGACCACAAGGGCTCTACCTACCACATAGCGCGTATGCTCGCGGAGAAGGTGACCTCTCCCGATGATATCGCAGAGGTCTTTCTGCCGCGTGATTTCGGGGAATTCTGCCTTGGCTGCACGACCTGCTTCGTCAAGGGCGAGGACAAATGTCCGCACTATGAGAGGCTGCGCCCGATAACCGAGAAGATAGATGCCGCGGACATCGTTATACTCGCGTCGCCCGTGTACTGCTATCACGTCACGGGACAGATGAAGGCTCTGCTCGACCACTATGGCTACCGCTGGATGGCACACCGTCCCGACGAGAGAATGTACCGCAAGCAGGCGGTCGTTGTTGCGACTGCGGCGGGTGCAGGCGTGAAGTCAACCTTAAAGGATATGGCGGACAGCACGTTCTTCTGGGGCATCCCGCAGACGTACAGGCTCGGCAGAGGCATAGCCGCTACGGACTGGGACAGCGTCAAGCCGAAGATAAAGGACGGTCTGAACGCAAAGGCGAACAAAATTGCAAAAACGATCCGCAAGCGCGAGGGGAAAGTCCCCGTACCGCTGAAAACAAGGGCTTTTTTCAGGATAATGGCTATGATTCAGAAAAACGGCTGGAATCCTGCGGACAAGGACTACTGGATACAAAATGGCTGGACTTCGGGCAAAAAGCCGTGGAAGCAGGGGTGAGCTCATGCGGATTGGCATTTACGGCGGGAGCTTCAACCCTGTCCACAACGGGCATATCCACCTCGCACTGACGGCTGTCAGCGAGCTGGAGCTCGACAGGCTGTACCTCGTCCCTTCGAAGATAAGCCCGCACCGCTCATCAGCCGAGTACGTCCCCGAGGAGGACAGGCTCGAAATGCTGAGGCGTGCGTGCAGGGTCAGCGACAGGCTCGAGGTCTGCGACTATGAGCTCCGCTCGGACAGGGTCAGCTACACGATATTCACGGTCGAGGAGTTCCGCAGGCGCTTCCCCGACGATGAGCTGTTTCTGCTCGTCGGGAGCGATATGCTGATGATTTTCGAGACATGGAACCGCTTTGCGGACATACTGCGCGAGTGTACGCTCGCGGTGGTGTCACGGTGCGAGGGGGATATCCCCGAGCTCGAGAGAAAGGCGGAGGAGCTCCGCAGGTACGGAAATATCGTGATATGCCGCGCCGAGGCTGTGGAGATCTCGTCCACGGACATAAGAAAAAAAATTGCAAAAAATCAGAAATACTCTTGCTATCTCGATAAAAATGTAGTACAATATATTAGGCTGAAGAAACTATACAAACAATGAGGTGAGCTTTTGTTATACGACATCGGCGATAAGAAGAAGCTACTGAAGACCATGCTTTCGCAGAAAAGATATCAGCATTCGCTGAACGTGGCTGCGGAGTGCAGAAGGCTTGCCGAAAAATACGGAGAAGACCCCGATAAAGCCTATTTTGCGGGTCTGCTCCACGACATCTGCAAGGAGCTCCCCGCGGAGGAGCAGAAGGAGCTCGTGCTCAGCAGCGGCTACGCCGTGTGCAGGGAGGAGCTCGACACGCGCTCGCTCTGGCACGCGATCGCAGGAGCTTACTACGTCAAGAGCAAGTTCGGCGTCGAGGATATAGATATCCTCAATGCTATCAGATTCCATACAGTGGGCAGGGCAGGGATGACCCGCCTCGAGGAAATAGTCTATCTCGGCGACCTTATCTCAGCCGAGCGCGACTACAAGGACGTCGACAAAATGCGCAAGATAACGTATGTTAGCCTTGACGCGGCTATGCTTGAAGCATTTTCTTTTTCGATAAAGAATCAGGTCAAGAAGAACGGCGTGATACCGCTCTGCACAGTTGAGGGATATAATTTCTATACCCGTCTCGCGGACGAGGAAAAGATAAAAACAGATAAGAAGTAGAAACAAACCAAAGAGTCAATGAGATCAGGAAAAGAGGATATTAATGGACAATAACGAAGTCAATCTGAACGGTACGGGCGAGGGAATGAGCGCTCCCAAGCCGCTCAGGAAGCTCATGAAGGTTAATAGACAAAACAGCGAACCATTCAGCAATTACCCGCCCGTGAACGAGGAATACCACGGCAGATATGAGGCTTCTCCCGAGGAGTACCACGGACTGCATGAGGCTCCCGAGGGCGAATACCACGGCAAGCATGAGGCTCCGCCGAGCGGACTGCGCGCGGTGCCGCCTCCGTACAAGGGCAGATACGAAGCCGACGACAGCGGCTATGACGACTATGACGACGGCTATGAGTACGAGGAGCCGCACCACAGACGCGGATTCTCGTTCAAGGACTTTATCATCAAGACTGTTTCGATAGTCACAAGCATCGCGCTGATACTTCTGCTCGTGCTAAATGTGCCGATTTTTGTGGATAAGAAGACGGGAAGCAACGCTTCGCTCATCTATCTGATAAAGCACGCTCAGCCTATGGCTAAGGAGGGCACGATAAACAAGGAGAACGTCAAGGTCGACATCGACACCGAGAAGGTCGCTGAGGACTTCAACGACGGACTCGACCTTCCTCAGCTCGTAGAGGGACAGTTCAGCATACTCTTCCTCGGTTTCGACGAGGACGAGTTCAACTCCGACGTTATGTGGATAGTGCAGTTCGATATCGGTCACGGAGAGATGAATATCCTCCAGATACCGCGTGACTGCTGTCTGCCCGACTACACCTCGAGCCCCGCAAGGAAGTTCAACAGCGTGTACTCAATGGGCGACTATAACATCGAGCCTCCCATACAGCGCGTTGTGAACGCGGTACAGGAGAACTTCGGCATCCCGATAGACGCATATATCACGACAGCGTGCTTCGATATCGTGAGAATGGTCGATATCGTCGGCGGAATACCGATACACCTCGATAACGAGATAATCTACGAGTCAGACAAGATAATCCCCGCAGGCGACGTCACACTCACGGGCGAGCAGGCGGAGTGGTTCATACGCTTCAGGACAGAGTGGCTTCAGGGCGACATCGGTCGTATGCAGAACCAGCGCCGCTTCATGTCCGCGGCTATGATGAAGCTGTTCGACATCGTCGAGAACGAGGGCAGACTCAAGCTCTACAGCTATATCAAGCAGATAAAGGACGAAGACCTCATCTACACCGACCTCTCCATAGACGATATGAGCAAGATAGCAGATTTCGCTTCAACGCTCGATATGGACGACGTGCGCGTGAATATGGTTCCAGGCGAGGACGCTTCCTTCTACGGCGAGGACGGCACTGAATATGCGGTATTCTCCGTACACAAGGCTGAGACTATCGCTCTGCTGAACAAATACTACAGACCCTATCAGACGGCTATGACTCCGTATGACACAACTATCGTCGAGCTCGTTCTCGACCATCAGTACGACGTATATGACGATACTGGCATGACGTTCGAGGAGCTCGAGACGGCAACAGAGCCGCTCAGAGACCCCGACAAGAAACCATGGTGGAAGGAAGATTGATATATGACCGAGCAGGAAAAACTGGAGCTTATCATAAAGACGCTTGACAGCAAAAGAGGCGAGGATATACAGGCTCTTCGCATCGCAGACCTCACGATACTCGCGGACTACTTCGTTATCGTCAACGGTACGAGCAACACTCACGCGCGCACCCTTGCCGACGAGGTCGAGTTCGTGCTCTCGCAGAAGGGCATCGAGCCCGAGAGGCGCGAGGCTGACACGGGCAATACGTGGATCATCCTCGATTACGGCGACATCATCGTACACGTTTTCTACAAGGAGACGAGGAGCTTCTACAAGCTCGAGGGTCTGTGGGCAGACGGCGAGCAGGTGGATATAAGCGCTCTTCTCGTAAAGGAGAATGCAGATGAAAACAAATAATGCTCAGGGCAGAACGGTTTGTATCGCGATAACGGCATATATGATAGCCAAGGCTGTGATAAATATGTTCATCGGCGGCATATCGTTCGGCGGTATCGTCAGCACGTTCATGTCGATAGGCTTTGCGGTGCTGATAGGCGCACTGATGTTCACGGGACTGGAATACGTCAACTACGGCGTTGCGGGAATTCTCGCGCTCGGGTTCCTCACGCACCTTCCCGGCAACCTCTGCCACATCACGAGCAACTGGTTCTACCTGCTTGAGGGCTTCGCTGACGTCGGCTGTGCAGTAGTACTGCTGATACTTCCGTCCGTCAAGGAACACTTCACCAACAAGTGGAGCGAGGCAAAGGACTTATTCAAAGTTTAAAATTAGAAAAAGGAATGATACAAGATAATGGGCAGATACGATTTCAGCACCATTGAGAAGAAATGGCAGAAATACTGGGAGGAGCACGAGACCTTCAAGACAGATGTATGGGACTTCAGCAAGCCTAAGTTCTACGCGCTCGATATGTTCCCCTATCCGTCGGGAGTTGGTCTCCATGCAGGTCACCCCGAGGGCTATACAGCGACTGACATAGTTTCGCGCATGAAGCGTATGCAGGGCTATAACGTCCTCCACCCCATGGGCTACGATTCGTTCGGTCTGCCCGCGGAGCAGTACGCCGTTACTACGGGCAACCACCCCAACGGCTTCACGCAGGAGAACATCAAGACCTTCTCCAAGCAGCTCAAGGAGCTCGGCTTCGACTACGACTGGTCAAAGATGATAGCTACCTCCGACCCCGAGTTCTACAAGTGGACTCAGTGGATATTCAAGCAGCTCTACCTCGACGGCTATGCAAAGTACATAGATATGCCCGTCAACTGGTGCGAGGAGCTCGGCACGGTGCTCTCGAACGACGAGGTCATCGACGGCAAGTCCGAGCGCGGCGGCTATCCTGTAGTCCGCAAGAATATGAAGCAGTGGGTCATCGACCAGCCCGCCTTCGCCGAGAAGCTCCTTGAGGGGCTCGACGAGATAGACTGGCCCGAGTCCACGAAGTCCATGCAGAGGAACTGGATAGGCAAGTCCACTGGTGTTGAGGTCGAGTTCGACATTGTCGGCGGCGGCAAGTTCTCGATATTCACCACCTGCATCGAGACTATCTACGGCATCACATTCATGGTACTCGCTCCCGACGGCGACATCACCGCGAGCCTGCTCGACCGCGTACAGAACCGCGAAGAGGTCGAGGCATACATCGAGGAGACAAAGAAGAAGAACGACATGGACCGCACCGAGCTCAACAAGACCAAGTCGGGCTGTGAGCTCAAGGGCGTTACCTGCATAAATCCCGTAAACGGCAAGGAAGTCCGTATGTTCATCGGTGACTTCGTGCTCGCGAGCTACGGTACGGGCGCAGTTATGGCTGTTCCGAGCCACGACCAGCGCGACTTCGAGTACGCGATTGCTCACAACATCGACATGATACAGGTCATCGACGGCAAGGACGGTCACATCGACGTGTCCGAGGCGGCAATGGAGAAGACCGAGTACCTCGGCAAGGGCTACAAGCTCATCAATTCCGAGGAGTTCACGGGTCTGACCGTCGAGGAAGCCAAGGAAGCCATCACGCAGAAGCTCGAGGGTATGGGCAGAGCAAAGCGCACTGTCAACTACCACTTCCGCGAGTGGATATTCGCACGCCAGCGCTACTGGGGCGAGCCTGTCCCCGTAGTACACGGCGAGGACGGTCAGATACACGTTCTTGACGACGAGGAGCTCCCGCTCATACTGCCCGAGCTCGACGACTACAAGGGCAAGAACGGCAAGGCTCCGCTCGAGAATGCTACCGAGTGGAAGCAGTACGACCGCAACGGCGTCAAGGGTACCCGCGAGACATCGACCATGCCGGGAAGCGCAGGCTCGAGCTGGTATTACTTCCGCTACATCGACCCCCACAACGACAAGCAGTTCGCAGACCCCGAGCTCCTCAAGCACTGGATGCCTGTAGACCTCTACATCGGCGGTCCCGAGCACGCTGTCGGACACCTTATGTACTCGCGTATCTGGAACAGATACCTCTACGACAAGGGTCTCGCTCCCACAAAGGAGCCGTTCAAGAAGCTCGTTCATCAGGGCATGATTCTCGGCGAGAACGGCATAAAAATGGGCAAGCGCTTCCCCGAATTCGTTGTAAACCCGTCCGATATCGTAAGGGACTACGGCGCTGATACGCTTCGCCTCTACGAGATGTTCATGGGACCTCTCGAGGTCAGCAAGCCGTGGAGCAAGAACGGCGTTGAGGGCGCAAGAAAGTTCATCAACCGTGTCTGGAACTTCTTCACCGAGCCCGCAAACCTCACCGACGACAACGACGGCGCGCTCACAAAGGTGTACCACCAGACAGTCAAGAAGGTCACCAATGACTACGAGGCGCTCGCGTTCAATACAGCTATCAGCCAGATGATGATATTCGTCAACGAGGTGTACAAGGTCGGCAAGTGCCCGAAGGAGTACGCTGAGGGACTCGTCAAGATGCTCTCGTGCATCACTCCGCACGTCGGCGAGGAGATATGGAGCCTTCTTGGTCACAATGACACTATCGCCTATGAGAGCTGGCCGACATACGACGAGGCTCATCTCGTCGAGGACACTATCGAGATAGTAGTGCAGATAAACGGCAAGATAAAGGCAAAGCTCAATATCGCAGTCGACGCCGACAAGGACAGCGTTATCGCCCTCGCAATGGATAATGAGGACGTAAAGAAGGCTGTTGACGGCAAGAATATCGTAAAACAGATATATGTACCAAATAAACTTGTTAATATTGTGGCGAAATGACGAAATTTTCCAATTTGTAAAAAATGCTTGACATATTATGGATTTAGTGATAAAATAATATTATATTCGTATATGATTTTTTAATCTGCTGTATTGTTGAGGTATAGCCGACTGACACTCGCAAGAGTGATTAGTATAGAGCACGGGTCTCCCGTGTGCAACCTCTGAACAAGGGAGGGAAAGATAGTGGCAGAAGTTCGCGTTGGCAAGAACGAGTCTCTTGAGAACGCTCTTAAGAAGTTCAAGAGAGCGTGTGCAAAGGACGGCGTAATTGCTGAGGTTCGCAAGAGAGAGCACTACGAAAAGCCTTCGGTTAAGCGTAAGAAGAAATCCGAGGCTGCTCGCAAGCGCAAGTATTGATCCTTGCAAGACAGAAAATGTTGATAAAAGCGGGCTTATAGTCCGCTTTTTCATTTATTTCTGTCGGGTATTTCCCGAGAGAAAATTTCCGCGGAGGAGCGTTTTCGACACGCTTCGCGCCGCTTTTACTATACAATATGAGAGGAGGGCAATATGCTTTTCAGTATCACCGCTGCATTCAACACCGTAACCGATATATCACCTGATATGCTCGCGAAGCTTGGCATACGCGGACTCATCCTCGATATAGACAACACCCTTGCAGACCACAACGACCCGCAGCCCGCCGAGGGCGTAGTAGAGTGGATAGAGCGTATGAAGGAGAACGGTATCCGCATGATAATCGTCTCCAACAACTTCTATCTCCGCGTGAAGCTGTTCTCGGAGCTTGTTGGGATAGATTGCGTAAGGGAAAGCAAGAAGCCCTTCCAGAAGGGCTACAAGCTCGCGGCGATGCGCCTCGGACTGCCGAAGCGTGCGCTCGCGGCGGTCGGCGACCAGATATTCACCGACGTCCTCGGAGCAAATCTCTTCAAGATAAAGATGCTGTACACGCTCCCCATAGGCAGGAGCGACAACCGCTTCCTGAAGCTGAGGAGAGCGATAGAGGCGCCCTTCATACCGAAAAGGATATACTGCGGCGGACAGGGTGCTGTCGAGCACCATACCCTGAACGCCATTACATATAAGGAGAACTGAGCATGATAAAGAAGATACTCGTCATACACGGACCGAATCTCAACCTCCTCGGTGAGCGCGAGCCCGGAGTATACGGCAATATGGGCATTGATACGCTCAACAGCAATATCATCGACAGGGCAAAGGAGCAGGGACTTGAATGCGAGATATTCCAGTCCAACCACGAGGGAGCTATCATCGACAAGCTCCACGCGGCTCGCACGACCTTTGACGGAGTGATAATCAATGCGGGCGCGTACACGCACTACAGCTACGCAATCCGCGACGCTATTGCCGCGATAAAGATACCCGTTATCGAGGTACACATCAGCAACATCGACGCGCGCGAGGAATTCCGCGCTAATTCGGTCATAGCTCCCGTGTGCAGGGGCAGTATATGCGGACTCGGCTTCCTGAGCTACTATCTCGCTGTACAGGCTATGGCGGAGCTGTAAGGAGCGGCGTATGACAAAATTTGAGAGACTGTTCGGTCAGCTCCCCGAGAGCATTGACTGCGTACTGATAACGTCTGACATCAACAGACGTTATTTTACTGGAATGAAGTCGTCGGACGGCACTGTTATCGCCTTCCGCGACAAGGCATACCTCATCATCGACTTCCGCTACATCGAGAAGGCGAGAGCGACCGTTACAGCGGCTGAGGTCATCGAGCAGAAGAAGCTGTATGCACAGCTCGCGGAGCTCATCCATGACCACAATGCCGCGAATATCACGATAGAGTCGCAGACTATGACGGTCAGCAGACTGCACACGCTCAGAGCACAGCTGAAGGATGTCGAGGTCATCGACACTGACGTGCTCAGCAACGCGATAAACGCGCTCAGGAGCGTCAAGGACGAGTATGAGCTCGACTGCATAAGGAAGGCTCAGGCGATAGCAGAGCGCGCATTCGACGATATCCTCGGCTTCATACGCGAGGGCGTCACCGAGAGGCAGATAGCCCTCGAGCTCAACCGCCTGATGTTCGACTACGGCGCCGAGGACCTCTCATTCGAGACTATCGCGCTCGCGGGAGCAAATACCTCCATGCCGCACGGAGTACCGTCGGACAAGAAGGTGCAGAGGGGCGAGTTCGTCCTCATGGACTACGGCGCTGTCTACAACGGCTACCACAGCGATATGACGCGCACGGTCTGCGTCGGCGAGCCCGACGAGGAAATGAGAAAGGTATACAATATCGTCCTTGAGGCACAGACAGCCGCCATAAATGCGGCTCACGCGGGCATGACGGGGCATGAGCTCGACCAGATAGCCCGCAGCATAATAAGCGACGCAGGCTACGGCAGCTGCTTCGGGCATTCGCTCGGACACGGCGTAGGGCTCGAGATACACGAGCGCCCGAATGCCGCTCCGAACTATATGCAGCCCCTCAACGAGGGAGCAGTGGTGACTGTTGAACCCGGTATTTACATTGCGGGCAGATTCGGCGTAAGGATAGAGGATTTTGTCATTTTGACTGAAAATGGATGTATTAATCTGACAAAAAGTGCAAAAAATATAATATCTTTATAATAATATCGCTTTAGGTATTGCCAAATGCCCGAAAATGTGGTAAAATATTACATATTGATTATATTGAAAAATACGGAGGTATTTATAATGATTTCAGCAGGCGATTTCAGAAACGGCGTTACTTTCGAGCTCGACGGACAGGTTGTACAGGTCATCGAGTTCCAGCACGTAAAACCCGGTAAGGGCGCTGCTTTCGTAAGAACAAAGTATAAGAACGTTATTACAGGCTCTGTTGTTGAAACTTCCTTCAACCCCACAGCCAAGTTTCCCACAGCTTTCGTTGAGAGAAAGGATATGCAGTACAGCTACAACGACGGCGACCTCTACTACTTCATGGACATGGAGACTTATGAGCAGGTTCCGATAAGCGCTTCTATCCTCGGCGACAGCTTCAAGTTCGTCAAGGAAGAGATGATCTGCAAGATCCTCTCCTACAAGGGCACTGTTTTCGGTGTTGAGCCCCCCAACTTCGTTGAGCTCGTCGTTACTCAGACAGACCCCGGCTTCAAGGGCGATACAGCTACAAATGCTACAAAGCCTGCTACTCTTGAGACAGGCGCAGAGATAAAGGTTCCGCTCTTCATCAACGAGGGCGAGAAGATCCAGGTAGATACTCGTACAGGCGAGTATATGTCCCGCGCATAATCATATCCTGCTATATTTTCATATACGGAAGGAGGAGCTGTTATGAAGCTCACTGAGAAAATGTCATATTTACAGGGACTTATCGACGGTCTCGAGATAGATACAACCACTAAGGAGGGCAAGGCTCTCAGCCAGATGACTGAGGTAATGTCTGAGCTGGTGCTATATGTTGAGGATCTCCAGTCACAGGTAGACGAGCTGACAGAGCTCTGCGATATCCTCGACGAGGATCTCGGTCAGGTAGAGGACGACTTCTACGATGACGGCTGTGACGACTGCGACGAGTGCTTCGACGACGATGACGACTATGACTTCGACGAGGACGACGATGAGCTTTATGAGGTAACTTGTCCTACCTGCGGTGATACTATCCTCATTGACGAGGGTATGATCGAGGAGGGCTCGATAAACTGCCCCAACTGCAACGAGCTCCTTGAGTTTGACGTTGACGACCTCACTATCGAGGACTTTGAGGAGGCTTCCGAGGAGTCCAAGAAGGACGAGGAAAAGAAGTAAGCCGATAATTATCAGCGGACGGATGGCAGAATGCTGTCCGTCTGTTTTTATTTCCGCAGAGGGAGGGATAGAATGAGCCGTTCCTATAAGACGGTCAGAAAGAGGATATTCGACATCATACAGATAGGTCAGCGGAACGACCTGCCGAGCCGACTGTTCGACTGGGTGCTGTCAGTCGTGATAATCGTCAATATCGTGTCGATGTTCATGCAGACCTTCGACAATTTTACGTCGATAATGCCGCTCCTCGACGTGATAGAGGCGGTCACTCTCGTGCTGTTCAGCGTTGAGTACGCCCTGCGCATATGGACGGCTGACCTGCTCTATCCCGAGCTCTCGCCCGCGAAGGCAAGACTGAGGTTCCTCGTCTCGTTCGACGGTATCATCGACCTCTGCACGATACTGCCATTCTTCTATTTATCGGGATTTATCGCATTCCGTATGCTCCGTGTCGGACGTATCTTCCACCTTTTCAGGATAAACTCGGTGTACGATTCGTTCAACATCATCACGACTGTTCTCTACGAAAAGCGCAATCAGATACTCTCGTCGCTGTTCATCATCATCATACTGATGTTCGCGTCGTCGCTCGGTATGTACAGCGCGGAGCACGACGCTCAGCCCGACGTATTCAGCAACGCATTCTCGGGAATATGGTGGAGTATGTCGACGCTTCTGACTGTCGGCTACGGCGACATCTACCCCGTGACTATAGTCGGACGTATCATGGCGATATGCATAGCTTTCTTCGGCGTCGGAGTAGTAGCTATCCCCACAGGTATCATCAGTGCGGGCTTCGTCGAGCAGTACGCCAAGCGCGCAAGCTCCGATATGAAGCTCCACGATATCAGCAAGGTGGGGGAGATACTCATCGACGCGAACAGCGAATTTCTCGGACGCAGGATAGCCGAGCTGAATAGTGAGTACGATATCAGGCTGTTTGTACTGCTCCGTGACGGGCTGACCATTATCCCGACTGATGATATCGTTATAAAGGAGAAGGACATACTGATTGTCAGCTCCGAAAA
>SAMEA3663299__coassemble_685_pt1 | contig 14529 bp, 7 predicted proteins | sample SAMEA3663299__metabat2_low_PE_032 | metagenome-assembled genome bin SAMEA3663299 (sample SAMEA3663299) | pig gut metagenome | biome: pig gut; feature: pig-associated habitat; material: faeces | place: China | collected 2013
CTTTTTCAAAAGGGTCCTCCTCAACAGATATCCATAATACTTCCGTATAGGTATAGCACCTAATCCGCAGCCTCTTTTTCTGTTATTCGTTATCTTCGTTGTTCTCGTCTGTGATGTCGGGCTCAGCAGCCTCGGGCACCTCCTCGAAGGAGATGTCCTCCGCGGGAGCCTCTGCTGCGGGAGCCTCAGCCTAGGGAGCGCTTACCGCCCTTCCGCCGAGGAAGCCCGAAAGAATGCCTCTGATGTCCACGCCTGTCGCCTCGGAGAGACCGTCGGTGACTCTTGTGGTGGAGCTGATGATGTCGCCAACCATTCTGCTTGAATTGCCATCGCCGTACATGGTGATGCGGTCAACATTCTCAAGAGGAGCGGCAGCGTTCTTTACTACCTCGGGCAGAGCCTTGAAGTACATCTCAAGCACAGCAGCCTCGCCGTACTTCTTCATAGCCTCAGCCTTGGCATTGATGCCCTCCGCCTCGGCAAGACCCTTTGCGCGGATTGCGTCCGCCTCAGCCTTACCTACAGCAGCGATACCCTCAGCCTCCTTTTTGAGCTGATAGAGCTTCGCGTCAGCCTCCTGCTGAGCCTTGTAGCGGTCAGCCTCAGCCTTCTTCTTAATCTCGGCGTCGAGAGCCTTTTCCTTTACCTCAGCTTCCTTCGCCTTGAGCTCTACGTCCTTCTCGGAAGCAGCGATATTGGCGTTAGCCTTGCTTACCTCAATGGTCTTGCGCTGCTCTTCCTTCTGAATCTCGTAAGCGGCGTCTGCGATAGCGAGCTGAGTATCAGCCTCGCGCTTCAGCTCCGCCTGACGGATAGCGAGCTCGTTATTCTTCTGAGCTATCTCGGTCTCAGCGAGCACCTTCGCGTCGTTGGCTTCCTTCTTTGCCTGAGCCTTTGCAATCTCGATTTCCTTCTCGGATTCAGCCCTTGCAATGGCAGCCTTCTTCTGAATTTTCGTGGTGTTGTCGATACCAAGATTCTCGATGAGGTTCTGGTCGTCGGTGAAGTTCTGAACGTTGAAGGAAACTATTTCAAGTCCCATTCTGTTGAGGTCGGGAGCAGCGTTCTCCTGAACCTTCTCAGCGAAAGCCTTGCGGTCGTTGACCATAGCCTCGAGAGTCATCTGTCCGACTATCTCACGCATATTGCCTTCGAGCACCTCACGCGCTACCTTTGCAACGTATGTGGTGTCCTTGTTGAGGAAGTTCTCAGAGCCGAGCTTGATGAGAGCAGGGTCGCTGCTAACCTTTACGTTTACATTCGCGTCAACGTTGATATTGATGTAATCGGCGGTGGGAACAGCGCTCGACGTCTTTACGTCAACGGCGATGAGCTGTAATTTCAGCTTATCTACGCGCTCAAAGAACGGGATGCGGATGCTTGCCTTGCCGATGATTATCTTGCGTCTCAGACCCGAGATTATGTATGCGGTGTCGGGGGGAGCTTTGATGTATCCCATGGCGAGAATGATAGCGAAGAGTGCGATACCCGCTGCAACAGCTATCGCGATAACGAGTTCGATGGGGAAATCCTTTAACATAGTGTACCTCCCTTTCTGGTCTATGCGGATTTGTTTGTGATGTACACCGTCCGTGTACAATGAGCATTATACACTGTCCGCGAATACTTGTCAACACCCCTCCAAATGACGATATATGTACAAATACTACGATTCCAGATACAAAAATATATAGCTTTTTCCGCAAAATATAAGTTCGTTTGAACCTATACTGAGTTCGCGTGACAAAGCTGAGACCGTGGCAGATTTTTGCCATATAAAAAAATCTATGTCATTATTCCGACAAAATATGCATTTGTTCTGTGGTATAATAGCTTGTAACTATGATTCGGAGTGTGATAAATATGAACAAGCTATCGGACGCCCTGCGCCTCCCCGCAGTCAGGACTGCCGCCGCCCTCCTGACCTCCTTTGCGGGAGGCTTCATTTTCTCGGGGACTGCCCTCGCGGGGGCAGCCTCATTCGCTGACATCTCCCTCGCGGGAGCACTCGACCTTCCCTACGCAGCGGCAGCTCTCGCAGGAGCCATAGTCCGCGGTGTTTCGACAGATTCCGTGGGGCGCGGCATAGTCAAAACAGCCGCGATAGCATTCATCGTGATAGCAAAGCTGTTCTCGGGCGCGCGTAGCTCTCCCCTGCGCTGCGGTATCATCACTGCGGTATGCGTTATGCTCTCGGGGACGTCAGTGTCCGCCCTCATCGGCGAGCTCCCGCAGAAGCTTATTTTCTACGGCTTCTATGCAGCCGTTTCAGGCTTCGCTGCCTACTGCGGAGCAGAGTTGCTAAACAGTCTCAGGCAGGAACACGTCATATCATTATCGGGATTTTCAGGCGGGTGTTATGCAGTGATATATATAGTATACATCGCCTCGCTGTACTCCCTCCGCCTTCCCTCTGTGAATGCGGGAGCCGTCCTCGGCATAGCTGTGACCGCACTCGCCGCCTACTCCTACGGCAGTGCGGGAGGCGCGATATGCGGCGCTATGACGTCATTTGCGGCGGCTCTCGTCTCCCCGAAGGAGTGCATCGCCTCGGCTGTTTTCCCCGCCGCAGGACTGTTCGCGGGTCATGTCCGCAAGGGCAAGCCCCTCCTAACGGCGCTGATTTTTGCGGCTCTGTGCTACTCGCTGAGCGTGCTCACGGGTGCTCCGCGCGACGGCTCCGACATCACGCTCAGCGTCCTCATCGGAGCGGGCATTTTCATCGCCGCAGCGCCCTATTTCTCGGACAAATGGGTCTCTGCCGAGCCTCCCTGCGAGCACGTCAGCGGGAGCTCCGACGCTGTACGCATCGGCTTTCTCTCGGACGTGATAGACGCCGTCCGCACCGACGCTGTGAAGCTCTCCGCGGCGCTCAGTGCAGCCGAATCCTCCGACCGCCGAAGCTCTCCCGAGGTCTGCGGGAGCTGCTCGCGCGGGACGTCCTGCCGCCGCATAGACATGGAAGCCGCAGACGAGTTAGCGCCCGATATACCGCAGTCCTGCGTCCGCAAGCGCGAGCTGACCGAGGAGCTTGAGCAGCTCCGCGAGGTGCGCCTCGCCGACCGCCTGCTCCGCCTCCGACGCTCACGCGACAGGAGCCTCCTCAGCGAGCAGATGAAGCTGACGGGTGAGGTGCTCCGCGCAGCCTCAGCCGAGCGCGGGATACGCCCCTCGGGACGCACCGCCGCAAAAATAATCGACCTGCTCTCAGCACACGGGATTGCCCCGCTCCGTGCGACAGCGGGCTATAATTCGGCAAACAGGCTCGCAGTCGAGCTCTACTACAGCACCGAGACTACGGGGCTGAGCGCCTCCCGCATACGCGACCTCATCGCCGACGGGCTGGGTCTCGACCTCACTGCCGCCGCCCCCGTCAGCTCCGCGGAGGAGCTCCGCCTCTGCTTCTACGAGAAGCCCGAGTACACTGTCGAGGTCTATTCTGCGTCGGTCTGCGCGGAGGACTCGGAGGTCAGCGGCGACAGCACCGCGGTCTTCACTGACGGCGGCGGCATCTGCTACATCACGCTCTCCGACGGCATGGGCACGGGCAAGAGCGCCGCGGTCGACTCGCACATGGTCATCGCGCTCTTCCGCCGTCTCGTCTGCGGAGGCATGGACTGCGTCACAGCAGTGAAGCTGGTCAACTCGGTCATGGTGGGCAAGTCCCGCGACGAGTCCTTCGCCACGTTTGACGCGCTCCGCTTTGACCCCGACGCGCACACACTCACAGTGCTGAAGTCGGGAGCGGCGGCAACGCTCATACGCCGCGGGGACGAGGTGATAAAGGTCTCGGCTTCGACCTTCCCCGTCGGGATAAACGAGGCGGCGGAGGTCTATACGGCGGAGCACGAGCTCTGCGAGGGAGACATGGTCGTCGCCTTCTCGGACGGCATAAGCGAGAACGAGTTCCCGTTTATCCGCGAGCTGCTTTTAGGTGACGGCGACATAAAGGAGATAGTCCGCGAAACAGCGCTGAAATCCGCTGCATTCGCGAAGTCCGCACACACGGACGACGTAACCGTTATAGGAGTAAAAGTTTTAAAAAATAAACAATCTATATAAAATTTTGATAGAGATATAAACCTTGTGTGCATATTCACAACGAAACGCCCGTAGCAGGCAGATTTGGTGTGGCAAAGTGCACAGAAGAACACCTCTAAATTTATCGTATTAACTGAATTTTTATGCTGATTTACGAAAATGCTTGAATAATTACGCCGATTCTGATAAAATGTATATAGCAAAGGAGGCTGAATTATGTCTGTTATCAATAATAATCCCAACGATTTTCCGCTCTATCTGTTTTACCAGGGCAAGAACTGCGAAGCATGGAAATTTTTCGGCGTTCACAGCAGAAAAAAGGGCAGAGGCACCTTCTATACTTTCAGAGTTTGGGCTCCTAATGCTGTAAGCGTTTCTGTCGTCGGCGACTTCAACGGCTGGGACAGGAGCAAGAATCCCTGCAAGCTCATTGCGGACGGCATCTGGGAAGCAGAGATATCCAAGCTGAAACAGTTCGATACTTACAAATACAGCATAGAGACCAAGGACGGCAGGACCCTCCTCAAGGCTGACCCCTATGCGGCTCACTTCGAGACCCGCCCCGGTACTGCGTCCAAGATATACGAGAGCAGCTTTGAATGGAACGACGATGACTGGTACGCCAAAAAAGCTGCCGCAAGCATATACAAGAGCCCCGTCAACGTCTACGAGGTGCATCTCAGCTCGTGGAAAAACTACGGCAACGACATCTACATGGACTACAGGACCTTCGCAAAGCAGATAATCCCCTATCTCAGGAAGATGTCCTATACGCATATCGAGTTCATGCCGCTGACCGAGTACCCCTACGACGGCTCGTGGGGATATCAGGTGACGGGCTACTTCGCCCCGACCTCACGCTACGGTACTCCCGATGACTTCCGCGCTATGGTGGAGGCGTTCCACGATGCGGGGATAGGCGTTATCCTCGACTGGGTGCCCGCTCACTTCCCGAAGGACGAGGCTGGTCTGTACGAGTTCGACGGCACCTGCTGCTACGAGTACACCGACGACCGCAAGAAGGAGCACAAGGCATGGGGCACGCGCGTGTTCGACTACGGCAAGGCCGAGGTCTGCTCGTTCCTCATATCGAGCGCAAACTACTGGTTCACCGAGTTCCACATCGACGGTCTGCGCGTTGACGCGGTAGCCTCGATGCTCTACCTCGACTACGACCGCCGCGACGGCGAATGGGCTGCCAACATCAACGGCGGCAACGAGAACCTCGAGGCTGTTGCCTTCCTGAAGCGCCTGAACGAGGCTGTCTTCTCGAAGCACCCCGACGCTCTCATGATAGCCGAGGAATCAACAGCGTGGCCTCTCGTGACCAAGCCCACCGACATCGGCGGTCTCGGCTTCAACTTCAAGTGGAACATGGGCTGGATGAACGATATGCTCAGCTATATGAGCCTCGACCCCATTTACCGCTCATTCAACCACGACAAGCTCACATTCTCTTTCTTCTACGCATTCTCCGAGAACTATATCCTGCCTATCTCGCACGACGAGGTAGTGTACGGCAAGTGCTCGATGATAAACAAGATGCCCGGCGAGTACGAGCAGAAGTTCGCGTCATACCGTGCCTTCCTCGCTTATATGATGGCTCACCCGGGCAAGAAGCTCCTCTTCATGGGACAGGAATTCGGTCAGATGAACGAGTGGAACTACAAGCGGCAGCTCGACTGGGACCTCCTCAATTTCGACGCTCACCGCGACCTGCTCAAATTCAATGAGAAGCTCAACAAATTCTACGCCGAGAACGCTCCCCTGTGGCAGAACGACGACTCGTGGGGCGGCTTCAGCTGGATATCCAACGACGACTACAAACAGAGCGTTATCGCGTTCAGACGTATCGACGACAACGGCGAGGAGATAATTGCTGTATGCAACTTCGTACCCGTTGAGCGCCGTGACTACCGCATAGGCGTCCCCGCAAAGGGCACGTACAAGGTCGTATTCAACTCCGACGCGGCAGAGTTCGGCGGCGCGGGACTCGCAGAGAAGTCCTACAAGTCCGAGGCGATAGGTATGCACGGATTCGACGACAGCATATCGCTCACGCTCGCTCCCCTGTCGGTGATGTACCTCAAAGCTGCTCCCGCAAGGAAGCGCGCCGAGAAGTCAGCGGCAACCGCAAAGAAGGCAAAAGCTCCTGCAAAGAGGAAAAAGACCTCCGCAGCAGATAAATAATACAGACACACTGGAGGAATAATATGTACACTAAGAAAAAAGTCGTAGCAATGCTGCTTGCGGGCGGTCAGGGAAGCAGACTGTATGCGCTGACCAAGAACGTTGCAAAGCCCGCAGTACCATACGGCGGCAAGTACCGCCTGATAGACTTCCCGCTCTCGAACTGCACCAATTCGGGAATCGATACAGTCGGCGTGCTCACGCAGTACCAGCCCCTCGTGCTCAACGAGTACATCGGCAACGGTCAGCCGTGGGACCTCGACAAGCTCAACGGCGGCGTTCATGTTCTGCCCCCGTATGAGACGCAGGCTGGCGCTTCGTGGTACGAGGGCACAGCTAACGCTATCTACCAGAATATGCGCTTCATCGAGAGATACGACCCCGAGTACGTAGTTGTGCTCGGCGGCGACCACATCTACAAAATGGACTACTCCAAGATGGTGGACTTCCACATCGCGAACGAGGCTGACTGCACTATCTCCGTCATCGACGTCCCGCTCGCAGAGGCTTCACGCTTCGGCATCATGATTTGCGACGAGCAGAATCAGGTCATCGACTTCGTCGAGAAGCCCAAGGAGCCCAAGTCCACGCTCGCATCAATGGGCATCTACGTGTTCAGCTGGGACAAGCTGAAGAAGTACCTCATCGAGAACGAGGAGGACGCCAATGCCAAGCGCGACCGCGGCGAGGCATGGTCGAAGGACTTCGGCAAGGACATCATCACCTCCATGCTCCGCGACAAGCAGCGCCTCTTCGCTTACGAGTTCGAGGGCTACTGGAAGGACGTAGGAACTCTCGATTCGCTCTGGGAGGCTAATATGGACCTCCTCAGCCCGAGCGTGCCCCTCGACCTCTACGACAAGAGCTGGAAGATATACTCCCGCAGCAGCTACAGCCCGCCGCAGTACGTCGGCAACAACGCTTCTATCGAGAACTCGATGATAGCAGAGGGCAGCTCCGTGGACGGCTCAGTTGACTTCTCTATCCTCTTCGCAGGCGTTACCGTCGAGGAGGGAGCTACCGTAAACTACAGCATTATCATGCCCGGCACCGTTATCAAGTCGGGCGCGGTTATAGAGTACGCCATAGTCGGAAGCGACTGCGTCATAGAGAGCGGCGCTCATATAGGCAAGAGCCCCGAGCAGGTAGAAAACAGGGACGACTGGGGTATCGCAGTCGTCGGACATAACGTTACGGTGTCTGAGGGCAAGTCTGTCGAGCCCAAGCAGATCATCGGAGAGAATATCTGATCGGAGGAATCATAATGAGCAGTGTAAATTATAACGTTTTAGGTCTTATCTTCGCGAGTATGCACGACTCCTACGTCAGCGAGCTCACGAAGCAGAGGACAATGGGTTCGATACCCTTCGGCGGACGCTATCGCCTGATAGACTTCCCGCTTTCCAACTTTGTAAATTCAGGCGTATCCGAGGTCGGCGTCATCACGAAGTCGAACTACGGCTCGCTCCTCGACCACCTCGGCTCGGGCCGTGACTGGGACCTCTCCCGTAAGAAGGGCGGTCTGCACCTCCTCCCCCCGTACAGCCAGACAGGCGGCATATACAAGGGCAGGCTCGACGCCCTCAGCAATATCTGGGGCTTCGTTGAGCACTCCAAAGCCAAGTACGTCATTCTCTCGAACTGCGACGTAGTTGCGACTATCGACTTCACCCCCGTGCTCAAACAGCACAAGGAGACTGAGGCTGACATCACCCTCATCTACAGCAAGGGCTTCTACGACAGCGAGAAGAACAACTGCGCTACTATACTCGAATTCAACGAGGACAACACCCTCGGCGGCGTACTCGTTGACCCCGTGATATCGGGCGAGTGCAACCAGTGGCTCGATATGATGATAGTCACCAAGGACTTCCTCAAGAAAATAGTATCCGACGCCGCGAGCCGCAATCTCTACAGCTTCACGCGCGAGATACTCCAGAACAGCTCAAACGATTACAAAATACTCGGCTATGAGCACAAGGACTTCTTCGTGCGCATAGACAGCGTACAGAACTACTACCTCGCGAACAGGATGCTCCTCGAAAAAGAGAAGAGAGATGCGCTGTTCAGGACAGGTCAGCCCGTCTACACCAAGATAGGCGACAATGCTCCCGTAAAGTACGGTCTCGAATCGAGCATAAAGGACTCGCTCATAGCTGACGGCTGCGTCATCGAGGGTACGGTCGAAAACTCTATCCTCTTCCGCGGCGTAAGAGTCGGAAAGGGCGCTGTCATCAGGGATTCAGTCATCATGCAGGCTACCAAGATAGGCAGCAATTGCAGCATATCCTCCGTTATCACCGACAAGAACGTCGAGATAAGCGACAACAAGGTGCTGACGGGCTCTGAGACATATCCGCTGTATATAGGCAAAAACGGTAAGATCTAAGGAGCAGGTGGTTCACGTATGAAAATACTATTTGCTGCCAGCGAGGCTGTGCCGTATGCAGCCTCGGGCGGTCTCGCCGATGTAGCAGGCTCGCTCCCGAAGGCGATAAGCGCCAAGGGTCACGAGTGCGCCGTCGTAATACCGCTGTATCAGTCTATCAAGCCCGAGCTTCGCGAGGATATGGAGTTCATCACCAATATCACCGTAGACGTGTCGTGGCGAAAGCAGTACTGCGGTATCTACTGCGCCGAGCGCGACGGAGTGACCTACTACTTCATCGACAACGAATATTACTTCCACAGAGACGGTATGTACGGCTTCTACGACGACTGTGAGCGCTTCGTTTTCTTTGACCGCGCAGTCCTCGAAATGATAAAGCACATCAGATTCAAGCCCGATATAATCAACTGCAACGACTGGCAGACCGCGCTGATACCCGTATATTATCAGATATACTATAAGTATCAGCAGGGCTATGACGGCATAAAGACCGTGTTCACCATACATAATATAGAGTATCAGGGAAAATACGGCAAGGAAGTGCTCAACGAGGTAATGGGCATCCCCTCCTATAATACGGGACTGCTCGAGTACGACGGGTATATCAATATGCTCAAGGGCGCGCTCGAGACCTCGGACAAGCTCATCACCGTCTCCCCGAGCTATGCGTGGGAGATACTCGACCCGTGGTACGCTCACGGACTCGACCGCATACTCGTCACCAAGCAGTACAAGCTCCAAGGCATAATGAATGGCATCGACACCAAGCTCTACGACCCGTCGCACGACCCCTGCATCGCATGGCGCTATACGGCGGACGACCTTTCGGGCAAGGTGAAGTGCAAGAGGGAGCTCCTCAGCGAGCTCGGTATGCACGACAACGGCGAGCCGCTCATCGGCATCGTTACGCGCTTCGTAAGACATAAGGGCATCGACCTTATCCGCTGTGTATTCGAGGAGATAGTCAGAAGCGGCGTGAAGTTCGCAGTCCTCGGAAGCGGCGAGAAAATGTACGAGGACTTCTTCCTCGAAATGGCGCGCCGCTATCCCGAGAGCGTGGCAGTCAACGTCGGATTCATCCCCGAGCTGTCGCATAAGATATACGCTGGCTCGGATATGTTCCTGATGCCGTCACAGAGCGAGCCGTGCGGTCTGGCACAGATGATAGCCATGCGCTACGGCACTATCCCGATAGTACGCGAGACAGGCGGTCTGCGCGACTCCGTCCGCGACAACGGCGGCGAGAACGGCAACGGCTTCACGTTCAAGACCTACAACGCCTTCGATATGCTCGACGCGGTATGGCGTGCAAAGCGCGACTACTACGACTCCGACTGCTGGGAGGCTCTCGTCAAGCGTGCGATGAGCTGTGATTTCAGCTGGTCGTCATCAGCCGATACCTATATCGAGACATTTGAAGACATGATAAAAGAGCAGTAAGTTTAAAACTTGTCTGCACAAAAAACACTATTTAAGGCTCTCCGCAAGGGGAGCCTTATTTTTTTGTCAGCTTGTACGTACAAATTATCCGATGCCCGAATGGTAAAATAGTGACATTGGGCGCATATTGCTCAAACCATTTATTGCGGTGGAAAAACCGCTTGTTTTACGTTTTTACGTGCTAAAACAGTCAGATATTGCGGAGGGTTTGCTAAATAATTCGACTTGTTAAAAACGTGAATTTCACAAAAAAATGCTATAAATATTCAAATCGTACACCAATTCTGCGTTTTTTCGGTTGTCAAACACGATGAAGAAATGTACAATAATATTAATAGAATATTAACATAAGATAAGAAACGATCTTAGGAGGGTTAATCATGAATGTATTTAAACGTATACTGTCGGGCGCAGTTGTATCAGCTGTAGCCGCGACGTGCGTAGGTACCGTTATGCCCCAGATAAAGAACGATGTTGTTTCTCTCGAGGCTTCCGCCGCGGGAACCGTAAACAACCCTATCATCTGGGCTGACGTCCCCGACGACGACATCATCCGCGTCGGCGATACCTACTACATGGTAAGCACTACCATGTTCTTCAGCCCCGGCGCTCCCATTATGAAGTCCAAGGACCTCGCAAACTGGGAGATATGCAACTACGTGTTCGATACATACGCTAACGGCGATGTCCAGAATCTCGCCAACGGCAAGCACGACTATTCTCACGGACAGTGGGCAACCAGCCTCCGCTACAACGAGAAAAAGAAAAAGTTCTACGCTTTCTTCGGAAGCTATGGCTCGGGCAAGTCGTACATCTGCTCCACTGACGATATCGAAAACGGCGATTGGTCACGCGTTGAGCTCAACGGTATGTACCACGACGCTTCCATCCTCTTCGATGACGACGGAAGGAACTACCTCGTTTCGGGTGCAGGCGGTACCTGCAGCATCAAGGAGTTCAACTCCGATATGACAGGCTGGAAGTCGGGCGGACTTGAGAAGCAGCTCTTCAAGACCAACTTCAATAACCTCGCAGGCGAGGGCTGGCATATCCAGAAAATCAACGGCTGGTACTACATCTTCGGTATCGCATGGCCTTCGGGTCACGGACGTCTCGAGTTCGTGTACCGCTCAAAGAGCCTCACAGGCAACTGGGAAAGCAAAACTATCCTTGACTCAGGTCTGGGTACCTACGGAAGCGGATGCGCTCAGGGCGGTATCGTTGATACTCCCGACGGGAAATGGTACGGTCTCCTGTTCCAGGACCACGGCGCTGTCGGACGTATACCTGTTCTCGTTCCCGTTAATTGGCAGAATGACTGGCCGATGATGGGCGTTAACGGCAAGGCTCCGATAACTCTCGACCTCGGTACGAACAAGGGTACTGATGTCGCAGGTGACGACAGCTTCGATTATACTTCCAATGACCTTGCTCTTGAGTGGTCATGGAACCATAATCCCGATAACACAGCATGGTCTGTTACTGAGCGTCCCGGCTGGCTCCGTCTCAAGAACAAGCACACTGCTACCCATCTGCTCAACGCACGCAATACTCTGACAATGCGTACAGAGGGCCCTGCTTGCAGCAGCTATATCAAGCTCGACACGAAGAATATGAAGCCCGGCGACTATGCTGGTCTTTCAGCGTTCCAGCTCAAGTACGGCTGTATCGGCGTTCACGTAAACGACGACGGCTCCAAGAAGATATATATGTCTGTGAATACAGGAAACGATGTTCCGTCATCATCCAACAAGATAGTTGCTGAACAGAACCTCAACGGCGACGAGATTTACGTAAAGGTAGATTTCAAGTTCGCTAACATTAACAGCGACGGAAGCTCCTCCAACAACATAGACAAGGCTAACTTCTACTACTCATACGACGGTCAGAACTGGACCAAGCTCGGTCAGGAACTCTCAATGACCTACGATCTCAAGCTCTTCACAGGCTACCGCAGCGGTATCTACAGCTATGCTACAAAGACCACAGGCGGCTATGCTGATATCGACTTCTTTGAGTACGACCGCCAGATGTATAACGGCTGCGACGGCAGCAAGGTCCTCAGCGGTACTCCCGTTGTTATAGAGCCCGATGAGAACGGCTACTACTTCCACAATACTTTTGAAAACAGCACTGAATCATGGACAGGCAGAGGCTCAGCTTCTGTTGAATCCAGCAGCAAGAGCAAGTACGAGGGAAGCAAGGCTCTCTACTGCTCAAGCAGAGCTTCTTCATGGAACGGCGCTTCACGTACACTCAATAACAAGGCATTCAAGCCCGGCGAGGAGTACAGCTTCAGCGTCGATGTAATGTACGACGAGGGCACCTCCGATTCACAGCTCTTCTACCTCACTCTCCAGTACACAGACCCCAGCGGCGAGACCGTTTACGATAAGATCGCTAAGAGCGAGGTCGCAAAGGGTGAGTGGGTACAGCTCGCCAATACGAACTACAAGATGCCCGAGGGCTCAGGCTACCAGTTCTACGTTGAGACAGACGACGGAACTGACAGCTTCTACCTCGACGAGGCTATCGGCGGCGTTGCAGGCACAAAGATAGACGGTCCCGCGCCTGTGACTACCACTACTACAACTACCACAACGACTACCACAACAACTACTACAACCACAGCTACAACAACCGCTGAAACTACAACAGCTAAGCCGTCAGATACACTTTACGGCGACGCTAACAAGGACGGCAAGGTTTCCGTTGCGGACGCAGTTGCTATCCTCCAGTATGTTGCTAACAAGGATAAGTTCAACCTCGATGCACAGGCTCTCGACAACGCCGACGTATACAACAGAGGCGACGGCGTAACAGCAAGAGATGCTCTGTCCATCCAGAGACTTGACGCTGCTATAATCAGCAAGCTCCCCGAGAGCATCATGGAGGGCGGCGATGTAACTACCAAGACTCCCGAGACAACTACAGCGGAAGCTAACACAACTTCCACTACAACAACAACAACAACAACTACTACTACCACTACTACATCAACTACAACAGCTCCCGCTCCCACAATTAACACCAAGACAGAGTCCTTCGAGTCTGGCAACGGCAGCTGGGAAGGCAGAGGCGGCGCTTCCGTCTCCTCCGAGAAGAACCACTACTACTCGGGCAATAACTCAGTCAAGGTATCGGGCAGAACAGCTGCTTGGAACGGTATCAGCTACACGCTCGGAAGCGATTTCGAGGCTGGCAATACCTACAGCTTCTCCGCAGCAGTTATGCAGCCCACAGACTCCGCACAGGAGATGAAGCTCCAGCTCCAGTATACAGACGCTTCGGGCGAGACTGCATACGACAACATCGCTAAGGCTTCAGCTAAAGGCAAGGAGTGGACAAAGCTCGAGAACACTGCTTACACTATCCCCGATGGCGCAACGGACCTCGTATTCTACATCGAATCCACTGACGGCACATTCGCATTCTACGTTGACGATGTACAGTTCGCATCCAAGGACGTGACCTCCAAGGTAACGACAGGCGGCGGCACAGTCGGCGAATTCAACACTTTCGACTACGACCCTGCTGTTCAGTATCACGAACCGAACAGACCGAACGAGAACTACCTCGATCCTATTTCTGAGGCAGGTAAGATAACCAAGGAAACATATTCCGGTATCAGAGGAACAAAGAGCCTCAACGTTTATACTCCTTACGGCTACGATCCTTCCAAGAAGTACAACATCTTCTACCTTATGCACGGCGGAAGCGAGCACGAGAATTCAGCTCTCATTGACTCAAAGGTCGGTAATATCCTCGACCATATGATAAAGAACGGCGAACTCGAGCCCCTCATCGTTGTTGCACCTACATTCAACGGTTCAGGAAGCTCAGCTGAGAATTTCTATGAAGAATTCCGTGCAAGCGTTGTTCCTTTCGTTGAAGGCAAATACTCCACATATGCCAATTCTACATCTGAAGCTGACCTCAAGGCTTCAAGAATGCACCGTGCATTCGGCGGCTTCTCGATGGGCGGCGGTACAACTTGGAAAGTAGCAAACAACTGCATGGACATCGTAGGCTACTTCATGCCTCTGTCCGGTCACAACTGGGACGGCGTTTCAGGTCTCACAAAGGAGATAGATAAACTCGGCTTCACTCCCAGAGATTACTTCATCTTCGCGTGCACAGGCTCGGAGGATATAGCACACGGAAATATGGTTCCCCAGATGAACGCTATGAAGAGCGATACAAAGCACTTCGTTTACACAAGCGACTTCTCAAAGGGCAACTTCTACTTCCTCGATGCCCCCGGAAAGACACACTGGTGGGGCGTTGTAAGATGGTACGTCTATGACGCACTCCCCTATTTCTTCCACGAGAATAAGTAAATACGATTTAACCTCTCCCAAGGGACGTTCTTCGGAACGTCCCTTATTTTTGTGTTCAATGAAAAGCCCCCTCTATAAGGGGTGCAAAAAAGGCATTTTTGCAATGGAAAACCGTTGATTATTGAAAAA
>SAMEA3663299__coassemble_738_pt1 | contig 13767 bp, 8 predicted proteins | sample SAMEA3663299__metabat2_low_PE_032 | metagenome-assembled genome bin SAMEA3663299 (sample SAMEA3663299) | pig gut metagenome | biome: pig gut; feature: pig-associated habitat; material: faeces | place: China | collected 2013
AACTGGCTCACTTTTTTATTAGCGCTGTGGCTCAGGTTTTTATTGACAAAGGCAGTCAAGGATAATTTTCAACTTTTACATATGAAAGGGTTTTGTCAATGTACAAAGGCACCAACAAAACAGCCCTGTTCTCTCAGAAGCTCATCGGGGACGCGATGCTGCGTCTGCTCGAGGGAACGCCGCTCGCCGAGATATCCGTCAGTGACCTCTGCAAGGAGGCGGACGTCTCGCGCCAGACCTTCTACTCGCTGTTCGGGTCGAAGGAGAACGTCATCGCGTATATGATACAGCACGACTGCTGCTTTATCCCCGAGGACAACGACTGCGGCTGCCGCTCGGCGAGCTTCAACCTCTTTTGCAGGCACTACAGCGCGTTCATCGTCGAGCACCGACATCTGCTCGAGCTGCTTGTCAGGAACGGCATGATGCACTTTCTGTACGACGCTCAGTACGCCTCTTTCATGGACTGCGAGCACTTTTTCCGCGACGTCACGGGGGACAGCCGCGTCTACCTTGTGGATTTCATCGCAGGCGGCATGAACGGCATAGCGAAGAACTACGTGCTGACTGGCTGCCGCGCGGACGAGGAATACCTCGCGAAGCTGATGTACAGGCTCTTTGGCGGACTGTACTTCACGCACAGCTTCACCGACTGACACCCACATTTTAACAGCTGCCCTTTTAAGGCTGCTCACCTTAACGGAAAAAGCGGGCTACCGAGCCGCAATGCAACGGTATAATTTACTAACCTGCGAATCCGCCAAAGGGGGCTCCCCTTATTGACAAGGGCGGCTTTTTATTTTATAATGAATATAACTTTATATAAAGGAGAACGAAATTATGAGAAAAATCAGGCTTTTAGCAGGAGCGGCGGCGCTATGCATGGCGCTCGGAGCAGTACTGCCCGCGCAGGTGACAGCTCCCGTGACCGCACACGCGGAGGTCACACAGGAGGGCAGCACCTTCACGTTTGACAAGGCGGGGGAGTACGTGCAGTTCGAGATAGACCTTGAATTTTTATACAAGCCCTACTGGAGCAGCGGCGACACGAATGTCGCGACCGTGACCGCGGACGGAAAAAAAGTGACCATAACCGCAGTCGGCAAGGGCAAGACCTACATCATGGCGACGACTGATACAGGCATTGCTCTCACTCAGTACGACGTCGTCGTGAAGGACGACGCATCGGCGCCCGTAGTGGACGGCGAAAAGAGCGTGCTCATCGGCGAGTTCACGCTTGACAGCATTACAAACAGCGCAGCTTTGGCGATAACAGGCGTTGACAGCAAGGACGTTGAGTGGAGCTCCACCGACGAGGCAGTCGCGACAGTGGACAGCGAGGGTAATGTCAGGGCTGTCGGCAAAGGCAAATGCACGATAAACGGCGTATACAACGGCGTGACCTACTACGCGCTCGTGACCTCGGAATACGAGCCTATGCACGTAACTATCCCCGAGAGCAAAATAGGCGCGATAGAGCTGTCGGACAAAGTCCCCGCGAGCAAGGTCAAGGTGAATGCTCCCGAGGGGGCGGAGATAGACTGGTCGACCACGGACGACAAGGTTGCGACTGTCTCCGACAGCGGAGACATCACCGCGGCAGGTTCGGGCGAGTGCAGGATATACGCGCAGATAAACGGCGTGCGCTACTATGTGGAGGTGACGTCCACATATACGGGCAAGATGCTCATAGGCGACGCCAATCTTGACGGCAAGGTGACTGTCGCGGACGCGGTCGCTATCCTGCAATCCATCGCCAACAGGGACAAATACGGGCTCAGTCCCGTCGGAGCGCTGAATGCGGACGTTGACGGTATCTCGGGAGTTACAGCGAAGGACGCGCTTGTGATACAGCAGTTCGACGCAGAGGTAGTTACAGAGCTCCCGCTCGCCGCGGAGAAGTAAGCGCATGAAGAAACGCTACCTTATCCCACTGATACTCATCGGAGCGGCGATAGTGTTGACCGCTGCGGGCAGGCTCTCGCAGGGGTTCGCGGACTTCTACGCCGCGAACATCTTCCCGTACATATCGCTGCCCTACGTCTTTCTCAGCGGACTGCTGCCGTTCTCGCTCGGCGAGGTGATGATAGTTGCGGCGCTGGTGCTGTTTTTAGTTGGCATACCCGTGATGATAATACTGCTCATATTTATGAAGAAGTTCCGCGGGACGGTCGCCTCGGTGTCGGTGTCGGCGGTGCTGTGGATACTCGCATTCGTCGTGGTGACGGAGTCGCTCAACTGCTTCACATTGTACGGCTGTACGCGCTTTTCGGAGCGCTACTTCACCACGAAGGAGCACGACAACGAGGAGCTGAAGCAGCTCTACTCCATGCTCATCGACGAGGCGAACGAGCTCGCATTGCAGGTGCCGCGCGACGAGCACGACCGCTTCGTGCTCACCATAGACGCGGAGGCGGAGTGCAAACGTGCGATGAAGAAGGCGTCGGAGGAGTATCCGCAGCTCCGCGGCTACTACCCCAAGCCAAAGCCGATAATGTTCTCGTACTTCATGAGCCAGACAGGCACAGCGGGGATGTACTTCCCGTTCTCAATGGAGTCGACCTACAACGCGGACATGGTGCCCGAGATACAGCCCGAGGTCATCTGCCACGAGTTTGCCCACCTCAAGGGCTTCATGCAGGAAGACGAGGCGAACTTCATCTCATTTGTGGCGACACAGGGCAGTGACGAGCCGCAGGTGAAGTACAGCGGCTGTCTTGACGCGCTCGAGTACGTACACAATCAGATATACGAGAACGGCGTGCAGTCGGGCTTCGAGCTGACCGACAGGATATCGCCGCAGGTTCAGAACGACTGGTTCCGCTTCCTTCCTGACAACTACTGGGAGGAAAACGAGGACAAGGAGGTCTTTGACACAGATGCAGTCAGCGCCTTTTCGGAGTCTGCATCGGACACGAGCATGAAGCTCAACGGAGTCGAGGACGGCGTCAGGAGCTACTCTCGCATGGTGAACCTTCTGCTTGATTACTATTTCCCGCCCGAGGAGTGAGCGGCAAATAAAGTGCGAAATACAGGCGTCAGAGCTGAATGCTTTGACGTCTTTTTTGTGTTTGATGTGGAAAAATTTATGTATGTCTAAATTTTTGTGAAATTCAATTTGTGAACTATTTATTCGTTTTTTGGGTTGGATTACTCATTTTTCCAATGTATAATTTAGGCGGGGAAATTTTAATGGAGGTGTTAATAACACTATGGGAAAATCAGTTTTACGGCGCGTCATGTCATTCGGACTGTCAGCCGTCATCGTCGCAGGGTCGACCGTATTCCCTCAATTTGGTCAGACCGCGGCACAGGCTGCTGACGCGGGCATTCAGGACTTCTCTATCGGAGACGTCACAATGCTCGACGAATACAGCGTCAACGCATTCAACAAGGAGGTCGAGTACCTTCTCTCATTCGACACAAACAAGCTTCTTGCGGGATTCCGCCAGAATGCGGGTCTCAACACCTACGGCGCAACACGCTACGGCGGCTGGGAGAATACCAACATCGCAGGTCACACTGTCGGTCACTATATGACCGCGATAGCTCTGGCTTATCAGAACCCCTCTCTTACCGATAAGCAGCGCTCTGACCTCTACAAAAGAATGACCACTCTCGTCGACGGACTCAGAGAGTGTCAGAAGAACTCAAAAGGCAAGCCGGGTCTGATATGGGCTCCCTCTCATCCCAACGGAACAGGTGTGGAGGTCCAGTTCGACAATGTTGAGGCTGGCAAGTCCAACATCATCAGCGAGGCTTGGGTCCCGTGGTACACCATGCACAAGCTTATGGCAGGTATCGTCGACATCTACAACGCTACGGGGTATGCTCCTGCAAAAGACCTCGGCTCAGATCTCGGTGACTGGGTCTACAACCGATGCAAGACCTGGAACGACCAGAAGCATCGCACCGTACTCTCTATCGAATACGGCGGCATGAATGACTGTATGTACGAGCTCTATGCCATCACAGGCAAGGACAACCATGCTGTAGCGGCACATTACTTCGATGATACAAATCTTCACGAGACTATACTGAAGGGCGGCGCAAATGTCCTCAACGGCAAGCACGCTAATACCACTATACCTAAGTTCCTCGGTGCCCTGAAGCGCTATATGATCTGCAACGGAAAGACTATCAACGGCGAGAAGGTAGATGCTACGCGTCAGCTCCAGTACGCCGAAGCTTTCTGGGATATGGTGGTCACTCACCACACTTACATCACAGGCGGAAACAGTGAGTGGGAGCACTTCGGTATGGACGATATCCTCGATAAGGAACGCACCAACTGCAACTGCGAGACCTGTAACTCGTACAATATGCTCAAGCTCAGCCGCGAGCTGTACAAAATAACGGGCGACAGCAAATACATGGACTTCTATGAGGGTACCTACTACAACTCTATCCTCTCATCACAGAACCCCGAAACAGGTATGACCACCTACTTCCAGCCTATGGCTACAGGCTATTTCAAGGTCTACAGCACACCGTATGACAAGTTCTGGTGCTGTACGGGAAGCGGTATGGAGAGCTTCTCAAAGCTCGGCGATACTATTTATATGCACGGCGACAATACCCTCTATGTAAATATGTATCAGAGCTCTATCCTCAACTGGGCTGACAAGAATATGAAGATAACCCAGAACAGCTCTATCCCCGAGGGCGATACGACCAAGTTCACTATCGACGGCAGCGGTGCGGTCGAATTCCGTTTCCGTATCCCCGACTGGAAGGCGGGAGCTATGACTGTCAAGGTCAACGGCACAAAATATAACTATAAGACCGTCAACGACTATGCTTCGGTATCTGGCGACTTCAAGAGCGGCGACGTTATCGAGCTGACTATCCCCGAGGAGGTCAAGGCTTATTCCCTCCCCGACAAGAACACCGTTTACGGATTCAAGTATGGTCCCGTTGTGCTCAGCGCTGAGCTCGGCAAGTCGAATATGGCTACGGGCTCGACAGGTATGTGGGTAACTATCCCCAAGGACAAGGTTACCCCCAATGAGACTATCAACATAAAGAGCGGCTCGGTAGCTCAGTTTATGCAGACCATAAACGACCACCTCGTTAGAGACGGCAAGTCGATGAAGTTCACACTCAAGGACACCGACCACGACCTCACTTTCACTCCTCACTTCAGACAGTATCAGCAGCGCTACGGTATCTACTGGAACTTCTCGGGCAACGGCTCGGCTGTTGAGAAGCTTCCGCGTGCGAAGTACAGCACTACCGATACTGTACAGCCGGGTTACGGTCAGTATGAGAACGATAATCTCCACTACATGATAGAGCACAACACGCAGGGCGTCACCGACGACAGCACCTACCGCTACGCAAAGGCGAACGGCTTCTTCAGCTACCGCATGGCGATAGACAAGGACGCCGAGTATATGCAGCTGACAGTAACGCTCCGCAAGGCAGACAACGGCAAGACCATCCGCATCCGCGTGGGCGATACCGTACTCTATGCAGGAGAGCTCAACTACACAGGCAATAAGGACACCTATGACGTGAAGCTCACTATCCCGCAGGATGTCATTGAGCGCTGCGCTCAGTCCATTACCGCTGACGGCACAGACTACGATGTGCTCGAAGTCGTTTTCACTCCCGATGACAATAAGGAGTCTGCAAAGGTATGCGATTTCATCTATATGACAGCGGTCAAGCCCGCATATGAGTCCGACAGCAGTATCGCATACTATGTTGACTGCGGCGACCACAACACCTCGACGGTAACGGGCAAGGATAAGCTCGGTATGTACAACTGCGTGACAGAGCAGCTGTACGGTCCCGACGAAGTAACGGGCAAGGAGTGGGGCCTCATCGATGACGCTACCGACCAGTACAACGGCAGTTCAAAGAGCGCAGGCATCTACACAGCTAACACATGGTGTGACGAAGGAAGCGCTGTTGACGGCAAGGATAAGTCCGTCAGCTTCCGCTACACGAAGAACCAGTACGAGAACAACATCGCGCGTCACCTCGACTACGCTTTCGAGCTCCCGCAGGGCGACTACACCATCGAAATGGCGTTCCGTGACCCGTGGGGCTGCTCGAAGAATCCTTCTGTATATGCTGTAAACGGCACGACCAAGACTTTGATAGCTTCCAACTGCGCGACTGACGGCTCTGTTGTAAAGGGCAAGGCTACAGTCGGTGAAAGCGGTAAGCTCCAGCTCACCTTCAATTCTGAGGACAAGGCTATCAACCTCTGCTACATCATAATCAAGGCTGACAGCGAGGGTGCTTCTCTCCCGCAAACAGGCATAAAGGGCGACGTCAACATCGACGGCAAGCTCTCCGCAGCCGACCTCGTAACGCTTGAGAAGTACCTTGTCAACGAGGACACCCTCACGCGTGACCAGTGGCTCAATGCTGACATCAACAGGGACGACTCGGCAGACGTATTTGATATGGTAATGCTGAGAAAGCTCCTGCTGAAGGCATAAAATAGTCTTTTTCACGGGCACCGTGTGTGATTATACTACACACGGCGCCTTTTACGTATGAACTATTGTGTACAGGAATGGGGCTATTATGATACAAAAAGTCATTGCGCAAAAGTGAATAATATGTTACTATTATAATGAATAAAATCAGGACATTTTTTCATAATTTTACCTAAAAGGGGATAATCAACTATGGTCAAACTGAAAAAGCTGACTGCGGCAGCCTCCTCTCTCGCTGTTGCAGCAGGCATGCTCGCGGGACAGGCTGCACCTCTCGCAGCGGACGCGGCATACGGCGTCGGCGGCAACGGCAACGCCATCATGGAGTACCTCGACCGCGGAATCTACGCTATAAAGTCGGGCAACGGAATGTTCGTGAGCTGGCGCTATAACGCCAACGACGCCGACGACGCCGAATTCCGCCTCTACCGCGACGACCAGCTAATCTACACGAGCAAGGCGGGCGAGGCTACCAACTTCTGGGACGCTCAGGGCAGCGCAAACTCCAAGTACCGTGTTGACACGCTCAGAAACGGTGAGGTCATATCCTCGGAGAGCTGCCGCTTCACATCGGGCACTAACTACTTTGACGTGCCGCTCGATGTGCCGCGCGGCGGAAGCATCAACGGCATCAGCTACACCTACTCGCCCAACGACCGTAGTCGGTGACGTCGACGGCGACGGACAGTACGAGCTGTTCGTCAAGTGGGACCCCTCCAACTCGCAGGACAACTCCAAGGCGGGCGCGGACTGCCACACGGGCAATGTCTACATCGACTGCTACACGCTCACGGGAAAGAAGCTGTGGCGCGTTGACCTCGGCAGGAATATCCGCGCAGGTCAGCACTACACGCAGATAGCTGTCGCTGACTTCGACTGCGACGGCAAGGCTGAGCTCATCACCAAGACCTGCGACGGAACTGTTGACGGTACGGGCAAGGTCATCGGCAACGGCAGCGCCAACTACGTCAACGACGCGGGAACTATCCTCACGGGTCCCGAGTATATGACGCTGTTCGAGGGCGCAACGGGCAAGGCTCTCGATACGATAGAATTCCCCGTGCTCAGAGGCGACGCCACGAGCGCGACTGCCAAGTCAACATGGGGCGATAACTACGGCAACCGCTGCGAGCGCTACAACTGCGCTATCGCATACCTCGACGGCGTACACCCCTCATGCGTGTACGGCAGGGGCTACTATACAAGACTTTCTCTCTCAGCTTTTGACGTGCGCGACGGCAAGCTCGTCAAGCGCTGGGTCTACGACACGGGCTTCAACAAGAGCGACCCCGCATACGGCTGCGGCAACCACAACGTAATGGTGGCTGACTTCGACAACGACGGCAAGCAGGAGGTCTGCATGGGCGCGAGTGCATTCGACGACAACGGGAAGCTGCTCTGGTCGACCAAGCAGCTCCACGGTGACGCTATGCACGTCGGCGACCTCGACCCCAAACATGAGGGAATAGAGGTCTTCCTCTGCCACGAGGACGGCAAGTACGGCATTTCCCTCGTTGACGGCAGAAACGGTCAGATAATCTGGCACTACGACGGCGACAAGGATACGGGACGCTGCTGCGCTGACAACATCATCGCGGGCAACAGCGGTGCCGAGTTCTGGGGCTCACGTCCCGCCTACGCAGTGTATGACACAGCAGGCAAGCAGATAGGCAATAAGCAGCCCTCGACCAACTTCCTCATCTACTGGGACGGCGACCTCGAGCGCGAGCTGCTTGACAACATCACAATCACAGACGGTGCGGTGATAAACAACTATCCCGCGATATTCACAGCCGAGGGCTGTGCTTCAAATAACGGCACAAAGGCTGTTCCGTGCTGCACCGCCGACCTCTTCGGCGACTGGCGCGAGGAGCTCATCCTCCGCACCGAGGACAACTCCAAGCTCCGTATCTGGTGTACGAACACCGAGACCAAGTACAGAATGGACACGCTCATGCACGATATGCAGTACCGTATGCAGTGCGGCTGCCAGCAGAGCTCGTACAACCAGCCTCCGCACCCGAGTTTCTACCTCGGCACAGAGGCGCCCCTCCCCGCAAGACCTAATGTCAAGCTCAACAACACGCCTCCCGAGCCGATAAGCGGCACATACATCAAGAACCTCAATGTCCTCGACAGGGACAATATGCTCTCATGGCAGCTCTCGAAGTCCTCTGATACGGGCTCGCTCATCTACGGCGACCGCGACTTCACCTATACGGAGCTCCCCGAGTGCCTCAAGGGCAAGGAAGCTATCATGACAGCGTGCAACTCCAAGAACACGTTCGCAGACCTCGCTGAGTTCACCGCAAGCGAAAACATCGACGTTTTCGTTCTTCTCGACACGAGAGTCGAGGACGCGGGCAGCACTCCCGCATGGCTGAGCGGCTGGACAAAGACCGATATGACGGCGGCTTCGAGCAACGAAGTCAGATTCAGCGTATACAAGAAGACGTTTGTCGGCGGCGAGAAGGTCACTCTCGGACAGAACGGCATGAACGGCAACTGCATGAACTACACGGTATTCGCGGACGCGGTTGCTGTTGAGACTACAACTACTACCACCGAGACTACCACCACCACGACCGAGACTACGACAACTACTACAGAAACGACTACAACAACTACCGAAACAACGACCACCACTACCGAAGAAACGACTACTGCCGAGGAAACAACCACAACTACTATAACTACTGCGACTGAGGAGACTACCACCACTACAACGACAACTACCGCCGAGCAGTCAACGCTCATCGGCGACGCCAACGTAGACGGCAAGGTGTCCGTAGCGGACGCAGTAGCAATACTACAGGCGGTCGCGAACAAGGATAAGTACAGTCTCAAGCCGCAGGGCGCGATAAACGCAGACTGCTATGACCCTGGCGACGGCGTCACAGCGAACGACGCGCTTGCGATACAGAAGCTCGACGCGGGCAGTATTGATAAGCTCCCCGAATACTCAAAAAAGTGACAGCAAACAAAAGGGCTCCTTAGGTTGCTCCCCTTAACGGAAAATGTGGGCTACCGTGCCGTAAACTAACAGCACATAATCGGTAACCTGCGAATCTGCCAAAGGGGGCTCCCTCGGGAGCTCTTTTTGTTAGGTGTTGACTATCGGCTCATGGATTTAGGGGCAAAAATAATATATAATCAATAAAAAAAGGGGCTTTGTTCATAATATATATATATTGATTTATAACTGAAACAGTGCTATAATAAAGTATCTTAATAATATTTTGATACAGGGGAAATTTAAGGAGCATATTATGGCAAAAAAAGAACAGTCACGGCCGAGCCTGAAGAAGATACGCGGGCTCCAGCTGTCGATGATAATCGGCTATGCAGTGATAATCATAGCTGTCATCTGCGTCGTCACGAACCTTGCGGTCAAGAAGACGGACGCAGTGCTGAAGAACAAGGTCATATCCATGACGTCCTCGCTGAACGTGCAGATGAAGCTGAACATGGACAGCTACATATCGCGCATGGAGACTATCGGCACGCTTGCGTTCGGAACGCCCGAGGCATACACCTACGATGCCACAGACCCCGACAACGACGAGTATGAGGCGCTGAATACCGAGAAGGCGATAACCGATAAGCTGTACAGCCTGTGTATCATGGACAACTTCTGCGACTACGGCATCGTGTACCGCAACAACCGCACCGTCGGCAAGATATCCAACGGCACATCGTCGCTCATGGGCGACACCATGTACGAGGAGCTCAGCTCAATGATAACGAGACAGCGCACGCATGACGGCTGGTGTGCGGGATATAAGGGCGACCTCAAGCGTATCTACTACGTCAAGCGCGTACACGATAACGCTGTTCTTGTCATGTCCTTCTACACCTCGGAGCTCGAATCAGTGTTCGACAACCCTGAGACTCTCGCGGATATGGACATACGCCTTGTCGACTCCGACTACGACATACTCTACCCCTCGCGCGACGAGGAGACGGGCAGACATCTGCCGCGCACTATCATCGAGCGCATAGAGGGCAATACCTCGGCGACGGTCATGGACAACGCCTACCTTGTTTCGGTGAATTCCTGCGTTGACGACTGGTACGTAATATGCTCGATACCGACAAGGATAATCCTCAACGAGAAGAACGAGATGCAGTATTACATTTATACTGCGGGACTCATAGCGGCAGTGCTCGCGGTGCTGTTCGGGACAATCATGTCGATACGTCTGACACGCCCCGTAAAGCGCGCAGTAGCGGCTCTTGACAACAAGGCGAGCAACGACCAGCTCACGGGCATATTCAACAAGCAGACCTTCAACGACCGCACGTCCGACAGGCTTGATTCCTCGCTGAGCATCGAGCGGCACGCGCTGATACTGCTCGACCTCGACAACTTCAAGGGCATCAACGACACTCTCGGTCACGCATACGGCGACAATGTGCTTGCCAAGACGGGAAGCATACTCCGCGCGGAGTTTTCAACGGAGGATTTCCTCGGACGCGTAGGCGGAGACGAATTCTGCGTGCTTGTGAACAGCAGTCCGAGCGGCGATACCAAGTACGAGGATTTCATACGCGAGAAGTGCGAGACGCTCTGCAACGCGTACAGGGCGTATTACTCGGGCGATAAGGGCGACTACAAGATATCGGCGAGCATAGGCGTATCCTTCTTCCCCGAGGACGGAAGCACCTTTGACGAGCTCTACGCCGCGTCTGACAAGGCGCTGTATTCAGCCAAGAAGTGCGGCAAGGACTCGTATGCATTCTACAGCAAGGAAGAAAGCGGGGAGGTGGCTGACGAATGAAGGCACTGAGCAGAGCCGTCGCCTCGGCGGCAGCAGCAGTCATGCTCGCGCAGTGCGGCTGTGCGGGCAAGCAGATAGTACACTCGCAGAATGAGCAGACGGTCATCAGTCTCGCATGGTGGGGCAACGACCCGCGTACCGAGTACACGCTTGAGGCGGTACGGGTATTCGAGGAGCACCACCCCGATATAAAGGTGAGGTGCAACTATTCCGAGTGGTCGGGCTATGAGGCACGAAACCGCATACGAATGGCATCGGAGACGGAGTCGGACGTCATGCAGATAAATGTCGGCTGGCTGGACGACTTCTCGAAGGACGGCACAGGCTACTATGACCTGAACAAGGTCTCAGACGTGCTCGACCTGACGAATTTCTCCGAGGATACGCTGAAATACGGCACGCGGAACGGCGTGCTCAACGCGATACCGATAGCGATGAATACGGAGACGGTGTACATCAACAAGACGATGTACGAGGCACACGGACTGAGTATCCCGCAGACGTGGGACGATATGTTCGCGGCGGCAGACGTCCTGAGCAAGGACGGCATATATCCGCTGTGCGGCGCATCGAAGGCGATATGGCTGTACACCATAGCCTACGCCGAGCAGAAGACGGGCAAGAGCTTTTTCGACGAGAACGGAGCGATAGCGTTTACTCCCGAGGAGCTTCAGGTCATGATAGAGTTTTACGTTGACATGGTCGACCGCAAGGTCATACCCAAGATAGAGGATTTCAAGAAGGTCAAGGTCGAGAACGGCACCTGCGCGGGAGCAGTCGCGTGGGTCAGCGACGCGATGAACTACTTCGGCAGTTCGATAGAGAATGGCGACGAGATAGTGGCGGCGGACTATACGGCATTTTCGCCGTCGGACAGCGGCGCTGGCTGGTATGAGAAGCCCGCGACACTCTACGCGATGAGCAAGAATACAGCTCACCCCGAGGAGGCGGCGATGCTGCTTGATTTCCTGCTGAACAACAAGGAAATGGCGCTTTTGCAGGGAGTCGAGAAGGGCATTCCGATAAGCAAGTCGGCACAGAGCTGCCTTGACGAGGCTGGTATGCTAAGCGGATTGCAGTACGAGGCGTCGGTGGTTATGGACAACAACAATAAGCTGCGCGAGATGTCGCCGCTTATTGAGAATACGAGCCTTATCAACCCCTTCAACGACGCAGCTAACCTCGTGCTTTACGACAAGGCGACGGCAGAGGAGGCAGCTCAGCAGCTCTACGACACCTACGCCGAGAGCTTTGATGTGACTTAAAGTAGGGGACAGCGTCCTCGACGTTCCGTATCTATTATGGTAACACGTTGTAGGGGGTGAGGCGAGCCATTGTTGGGGTTGACTTGAACACCATAATGTGGTATCATTATAACTGACCTGCGGTCATACTATGTGAGTGAAAGGAGCCTGCTATGAGCGTTTTACGTACAACTGCAAAGGAATTGCACGTTCTTGCGGAAAAATACCTCTCCGAGCGGACTGCCGAACCCAAATGCGTCCACAGGACACTGCTTCTGAGGTCGCTGGTGATACTGAAGAAGCTCCACCCCGAGACGGAGGACTTTTTCGCGCCGATGATGAAAACGCTGATGCCCTATGCGAAGCGTCCCGACAGGAAGGGCGACTACGAGAACGGCATGGGACGGCACTACTACTGCGCGCTGAGTCTCAGCGGCAAGGAGATGAAGATGGTCAACTCCTACTACCGCAACGGCATAAAAAGGCACACCAAGAGCGCGCGCACGATGTTTGAGGAAGACTACACGATGGCGCTGACCATGCAGCACGCGGGCTATATGGACAAGTGCGGCAGATTTCTCGGGCGCGCGGTGCACATGATATCGGATATGTGCTGTCTTCCGCACACAGCCTCGATGACGTATTACTCGCTCGGACGCAGCTTTCACAAGGGCTACGAGCGGCTTGCGAAGGCGATATATCCCGAGCTCGTCCCCGAGCAGACGCCCGAGGAGCTCCCGATGCTGTTTGAGTCGAGGGAAACATTTGCTGACGACCTCAACAAGATAGCGCTCGAGACGGCTGGGGGACTCACCGCAGTGGAGACAGACCCTGTCGAAGCGATAAAGGAGCATCTTCTGCGCACAGAGCGCGTGATATGTGCATTTCTGATGCGATTCTACGAAGACATCACAGCGAAGGAGCGCGAGGCGCATTATATCCTGAACGGCTCGGGCTGCCGACTGCTCAAGGGCACGGACGTGATGACGATAAAGATAACGGAGCAGGGGATGATACTGCACGGAGTGAACCCTTCGCCCGAATCGAAGGTAAACGTTACTGATATGGTGTTCTACGCAGCGCACCGCCACGACGGCTTGTTCACGCTTTCGCCCGCAAAGGACGCGGAGGGGCGAGTGCTCGAGGTGATCGACGGCAAGCTGCAATTGAAGAAGTTCAATCCTCTGCACGGCGAGCAATTATTCAGACTATAACAAAAAGCCAAGGAAACTAAGGGGAGCCCCCTTTGGCGGTTTCGCAGGATACCGAATATGTACCGTAAATTTA
>SAMEA3663299__coassemble_744_pt1 | contig 13703 bp, 10 predicted proteins | sample SAMEA3663299__metabat2_low_PE_032 | metagenome-assembled genome bin SAMEA3663299 (sample SAMEA3663299) | pig gut metagenome | biome: pig gut; feature: pig-associated habitat; material: faeces | place: China | collected 2013
TGATCCTCAAATCTTATGAAATCGGCGATATTATCAACGCCGTAAACGTGCGTAAGCAAATCTATCCAGAAGAGGTTGGACTCGCCCTTTTCGTAGCCGCGTCCCTTCCAGCGCTCCGCGAACTCCTTCGCCGCCTTTTTTTGCTCTTTTTCAGTCATGTTGTTCCCACCTTTGACTTGCATAACAGAGCTATCGTGGTATATACTAATTACATACGAACAACCGCTGTTTCGCAAAATTCAGTATTTCAAGTATTTCAAAAACCGAGGTGGAGCTGACATTCAAAGGCGGCTTTGATATGATGGTCGAGGTCGAGAAATGAAACAGCGTCCAGAATGCGATTTAAGGCGCAGACCGTTTTCAGGGTAATGTGAATACCAAATAGATGACGGAGTGGCAAATTAGGGCGTTTCTGAGCGCCTGGGAGCACAAATCTGAGAGAGAAAAGAAAACAACTTGTGGTGCTATTCCACAAGTTGTTAATTTTCTGATAACTCTTCCGAAAAGGACCAAAAAATAAAGCCCATGAGGCTGAAAATCGGAGGTTTTTATGCGGTCATCTAAAAGGTGTGTGAGTCAATAGTTGCAAATATCCATATAGCAAGCGAAAAAACGAGCATTATCAGGAGCTTTATCAGCGATGACCTGCGTTTTTTTCTCTCGTCGTTCTCGGAGCGCGCAGGCTGCAAGATAGTATTAAATTTGTTCATCAGCCCACCTCCTTAAAACGGCAAAAGGGTATAGTTCCACTTGATACCATTATAGCACAAAAGCCGCGAAAAATCAAGAGTTTCGCGGCATTTTTTTCATGAAATTTTAGTGTTAAACGGGGCGTATAAAGAGAGCAAAAAATTACAATTCAAGAGCGGATAAGAAACCCGCCGAGCTATTGCCCGACGGGTTTGTTGCGTTAATTATCCAGTGAAAGCCACGCGATTATTCTCACGAGTTAACAATGTCGCCTGTGAAAACAACCGATACAGCGGTGCTCAGCAGTTTATCGATGTTGTTGGTATTTACATCATCATCCTGACCGTCCCAGTAAATGTAAACCTTAACTGTGCTTACAGCTGAATCTGTAACATTAGCAGTCTGGAGAACGGAAGTACCATTACCATTGCCGCCAGTACCTCCAAACTCTTCACAGCCATTTGTACCAGCAACAAGAACCTTTACAGCTTCAGAACCGCCAGAAGCCGGTGTAATGGTACAATTCTTAACCCTAAGGTTGCTTAATGGATTCGCGCCCGCAGCAGTCGTTACGTGGAACTCATTGATGAGGATGTAATTTCCAATATCAGCAGAAGCAATGTCGAAAGTTGCGTCTCCATTTGTTGCTACGAGTTTATCAGTCTCGCCGTCATCAGCAGGGTCAGTGCTGTAGCTGTACCACCAGTTCGACAGTTTGCCATCTGTCAACGCCTCAGCTGTAGCGATGTTCGTAACGGATGAATTATGCGCTGTCGGATAGAGCTGTGCAGAAGGAGACGTTCCATTAGCAGAAATCGACTTTGCACCCTGAATGGAGCTAACAGTAGAAGCAGAATCTCCTACAAGCAGATACGTTGAGTCAGACTTTGCAGTAACGCTCATGTTCGTAACCGTTACATCCTTATTCATCGAGAACCAAGCGTAAGTCGAAGTGCCGAGCATCGAAGCGGAAACAGCGAGCATAGCGGCAGCCGAAACTATCTTCATCATCGGGGATCTTTTCTTATTGTTTTTCATATTCATTTTCCTTTCATAGTGGATTTCGGCAATTTAGCTGCCGAGCCGCTGTCTGTAAAGACGAGTGGTTTATTTGTTGTCTTTATTATACCTGCAAAACGCCGTTTTGTCAAGCGAATTCCGCGATATTTGGTCAAATTCGGCGCTTAGCACCAAACTGATACCCCGTTTTTATGCGTTTTACCCAATGTAGAAAAGGAAATATTTACAAGGTGTTTACCCCTTATTATTTATACTTGTTGTATATTACATTTTTCTCTACAACCAGTATTTTTGGTATTTCCTTATACACATTCCGACCGCACCTGATACATAAAAAGGGACGGCAGCCAACCGTCCCTTTTAAACATTATGCAATTTTTCTCTTTCTTTTTACATAAAGCACAAGCCCTATCGCTCCGAGCGGGAGCAGTACAAGAGCCACCGCGCGTCCCGTTGTGCCCTCAATGCCCGAGGGGACGATGCCGTCGCGCGTATTCGTCACAAGCAGCCTTGTCGACCCCGTGAAATCGAACGAGAGCTCCCCTGCCCGAACAGCGTCAGCCCCGCCGAGCTTAAACGTCGTAACATAGCCTGTCCTGTCCTCGTCATTCTCGCTGACAGTGACCCTGATGCCCTTATCGGGCGGCAGCACTATGCGGACATCCTCGTTGCTCTTCATAGTAAAGGAAGTTCCCGTGAGCGGCACGAGTGCAGTCTGTTCAACGCCGTTTTTCGCCCATTTGAAGCCGTCCCCTGCGGGTGCGCCCTCAATAGTCACGGTAAAGCGGAATTCCTTGCTCTTGTCGCCGAAAGCGCCCTTCACCTGCTTTTCTATCGTCAGGAATGCGAGGTTCTTATCCTCCACTTCATTCGGCACATTCAGCGTATAGATGAAGCTGTCGTCCGTCTGAACGAGCCTGCCGTAGTCCACATCGCCTCTCATTGAAGGTATACCGAGCGGTGAAACATAGAACATAATATCGTCGTCGAGCGTCTTATAATTGAACGGAGACGTTTTCTCCTCGAGGAAGAACACTGCTCCCTCGGGACCCGGATCGATAGTTCTGCCGCTGTTTCCGCCGCAGACAACCACTCTGCCGTTCTCCGTGACGAGATTCTCGAAGCCGTCCAGCGGGAATTTGCTCTTGACCTCGCCCGAGATAGATGTCGGACGCTGCTTATACAGCGCGAAGCTCGCGCCCGAAAGCATTTCATCCGCATTTTCATTATCGGTCTTTACCAATATAAAGTTGAAGCTCTTATTATAGACATCCACGAAGGCAGTCGTGCCTCCGCTGCCCTTATGGTACTCAGCCCAGCCGAGCGGCTTGCTGTCGTCGGTCTCCCACAAATCGCCGTTCTCGCGGTAAAGCGTCACGCTCTCGTCAGGGTTGACCTCAAAATAGAGCTTATCCTCCATTCCGACAAAGCCTCTCGGAGCAGCAGTCTGCACGAGCTTATACCTCTTTCCAATGTCGAAGCTGTACATCATAGTAACCATACCCTCCGCATCGGAGGTATAGCTGCCGAGCTTGGTCGTGCCGTCATAGAGTTCGAAACGTCCGCCTGCAAGAGGCTCCGTGCTGTTCCACTTGAACAGCCGCACTGCTATTCCGCCCTCGCGGTTGTTGGAGATAGTGTCTGTACGTGAAGAACCGTCAAACTCTCCCTCTGCATAGCCGACAATGTAGTTATACCTCGCATCTGCCGCCTCTCCTTCTGGAGTAGCAGCCGACGTTCTCGTCGAGTTCAGGTTCACCTTATCGCCCGAGCTCAGCGGGAGAAGCGTCACAAAGCCTGTAACAACGCCGTCCGCACTGACACTGAGCACTGCATCCTCATAGTCGATTATCTCTCCCGCCTCATTGTAGACAGGCGCGCCCTTCGGAAGGACCTCCCTGACCTCATAGTCATTGAGGCTCGTGCGGCTTCTTCCGTCGGAATAAGGCTTTAGCGCAGACCAGAAGTAGTAAGCGGAGGTCGAGGGTGACTTTATCCGCCTTACCGAGCCTTCGAGCAGCTCGCCGCCCACGTAAACGGCTGTATAGACATTCTCGTGAGCCGTCGTGATATCGAGGTCGCTCCACTTCTTGTTCGCGGTCAGACTGTAGCCCTTCTTATTGAAGACATCGACCTGCGGGTCATAGGTCGAGATAGTAATTCCTGAATTCACGCTGTCTTCATCAAGCAGATCATACGAAGGAACCGGCAGATCAATGTCGCCGATCTTTTTTACTCCCATTACTCGGTAATAATGATCAAGACCGTAGCCCGTTTTTATGTCCTCTGTCACCTTGAAAGCAGTGCCTGCCGGAAGTCCGGGTACACATATGGAATAGCCTGAGGGTATGCCCGAAATAGCGCCGAAGCCTGACGTCGTAAACGCGACATCATCCCATGCCAGGTCTTCGAGATCGCCGTCTATCACCTGCTTATCCAGCGTTTTAGCCTTGATCTGCTCTATATTTTCGTGGCTGTACAGCAGCGGAACATCTTCCTCTATCTCTTCGCCCACATCGTTTACCGTAGTCTTCCTGATAATGATATCCTTGAAGCATTGCTCTGCTTCGTCATATCGGCATACTATCTTATTATCGCCGTCGGGACGGAGCACATAGTAGGTGTGCATATTAGCGAGCTGTATAGTATCCGCATTCACATTGCCCGAACCAAGAGACAGCCTGAAACTGAATGTCGACGGGTCATCTGTGATTGGATTTCCGTTGTCATCTATAAGCTTTTTCGTTATGTAAAGATCTCTGATAACATCGTCGCTTACATAGTTGTCAAAGGCTATACTCGGTCTTTGATCAGCGGTACTCAGCGCTGACGAATAGCTCCAGAGGTCACCTTTTTTCTCCTTCCACGGCTTAGTCCCGTCTTCTTCGGTGTTTCCTTCTCCTTCTTCTTTTTCAGACACCGTTTCACCGTTAATAAGAACATTCTGATATATGTCCTCATCAACGGCACACTCTACTATCCGGTAGCTTATGGTTCCATCGGGAAATGATATCTCTGCATCTTTGGTTGGATTAATAAAGAATATTTTTTCATACGTTGTTGTCTTTCCTGGCGGCCGATAAAGGTCAACAAAAGGAACATTTTCGTTTGTGCCCTGATATTTTACGCCATAAAGCGGATCTGAATTATCAAGCTGCTTTTCTCCCTCGCCGTCACCGGTATTATAGAATATCTGGAACGGATACTCAAGGAAGTCCATATCAAGACCATCTGCGCCGTCACCCTTTACACCCTTGGATATGACAACGTGTCCGGGGGTAACAGCGGAGAGGTTGAAGTGCATACGAAGGTTTGACGCGCCTGCGCCTCGCTCCATATAGAACACCTTCATTTTATGTTTGGAATAGTCGCTGAACCAGTCCTCAAAATCGCCTTTCTCGTCCTTTGCAAAATACTGAGACAGGAACGCATCCACCATATCGTCTGTGCATCCTGGAGTACGAGCCCTGTAGTTTTGCTCAAATATTTCGCGAAGTGTCTTGGTTTCCATAGTAGCATCACTATGGGTCGAGGAACTGGTATTATTATCGTAAGTCACTTCACCTGTCTGGAAATTAACACTCCCCTTTAGAGCGGAGTGAGTACCACCGAGGTCGAGTACAAGCTCTTCGTCAACATAGAGCCAGAAGTCATCATCGCCCGTGAAGTCAAATACAACCGGATTCCCCCACGCATCAAGACCCGAAGGCGTCTGAACGAATTCCGCCTCCATTTCCATTCCAAAGTAGTAATCAGCTTCCTTCTGTTCAGTCGTCTGTATTTCGTAAAGTCTTTCATACTTTCTCGGGTCGTCTTCATCCAGTGCTCCAGCCATTGCGTTAAATAAGTTTTGGGTGTTCTTTCCGTCTTCAGGAATAAGCTTGCCTGCCTCTATTGTATCAAAAGGATAGAATTGTCCATGTTTACGAGTCGGTCTGTCGCCGTTGTCAGCAGTACCCAACTCACAGTAGACCGTAAAATCAATCTCTCCTTTATCATTTGTATTATACTCACCTATTCTTTTTCCATCCGCATCGACCTCTCTCAGCGTTGCGTAGTTCTGACAGCTGTCGTAAACGAAATATCCGCTCGAATCATACTCTCGCTCAAGAAAAAGATGGTTTACATTGATTGCGTCGTCAGTAGCAAACAATTCAGCAATACTTGCGCCCTGCTTTCCTCTCGGAGCATCAGAATAGATTATTGTTGGATAGCCATCCTCTCCGAGATTATTACTGAGTATTCCCTTAGTAAGCTTCTCTGTGCTTTTTTCTCCGAAATAATCCTGTGTAACTACCGAAGATTTAGCGTTGCCGTACGCCTTTCCCTGTTTGACATCAAAATTCACCATTTTCATCCTGATGCCATATTCGTTGTTGTCAATGGTAGGCACTGTATGGAGTGAATCGCTGAGATTCAGGTCCTCGAGCCTTGCGAAGTAGAAGGTCGCCGCCGCGGACTCATAACACCATTCAAGCTTTGTATTGTCGGAATTCGGACGCAGTCCGATATACTTCATGCATGAGTTGTCCCAAGCGGTTATCGTGCTGTAGAACTCGCCGGCTCGTCTGCCCTGCATATTAATGCCTATCTTGTTTTCGGCAACAGACGACGCATTGCGCTTCGGAGCGATGAACTTCTCCGAGTAGGAGTTATACAGCTCATAGAAATAGTTGGGCTTCTTTGAAACGGCGTCGATATACTCGGTGAACGTCCACTCGAGCGAGCCCGTACCGTCGCCGAGCCACAATATCTTGCCGCCCGAGGCATAGCAGGGGTAGAGCGAGCCGTCCGAATCAACGGCATAGACATCGTAGTCAAGCTTATCGTTATTCCATACACGTGTGTAAACGATGACCTTCTCGCCGTCCGCGATATCGGATATGCTTACTCTGTCTGCCGAGAAGGTGATGTAGTCCTTTTCGCCGAGAGACGCCTTATCGAGCGCATACAGCCACGCGTTTGCGGCATCATCTGTCGCGGTGAAGCCATTCGCCGCATCAAAGGTCACATAGAGATCGCTCGTCTTTGATTTCAGGCGGAGCTTATTGCCTTCTCCCTGCTCAACGATGAACTTATCGGAGGCGGTGTCCGTGAAGGTCAGACCGTCGGCACCCGCGCCGAGGTATTTCCCGTCCGCAGAGATGACATATGCATCCGCATCTGCGTCATAGGTGAATTTCCACCTGTCTATCTGATTACCCTCGTCGACGTAGTAGATATCGTTTTTGCCGTTCGCCTTGATGATGAGCTGTATCAGCGAGTGGGAGGGCTCGTCCGCCATAAGTGCATCGCCCGTGGTAGAGCCGTTTGTATAGTGGAAGATACCGTATTCCTTGCCGTCGTAGTAATTCGGTGATTCATCATTGGGTAGCAGACCGTCAAACTGGAGATAAATCGCCGTTTCATTTTCGGCATAGTATCCTACTGCCGCAAACTGACTATTTTTTACGTTTCTTACCCAATAGTGCTCATCACCGCCTATCGTAGTATGGATACAAACGCCTTTTGCTTTCTTTTCAAGAGTAAACAGCGTTTTTTCACTTTCAGAGCCGTATTCAAGAGCAGACCTTCCCGCAACAAAAGAATCGTTTCTGAACATTTTTACATACTGCTCGTTATCATCGGCATCCTTTGTATAAATGTAAAACTGATTCTTGGTATTGGGCTTGCGCTTGAAATACAGGGTCGCTTCATTGGACGGTCGTGTAGAGTCATTAGTCGTGTTAAGACCTGTTCTGCCCTTTTCGCCGACATTCGGATAATTGCCCTCAACAAAATAATAAATATTGGTACCAGCCTTATCTCCCTTATAAGGCACTTTAAATCCATTGCCGCCAAATTGCGCCAAAGCGTTAAAGAAAGCCTTGTCCGTATCGGAGTTGTCCACTATCTCATAAACCGAAAAACCCGTTGCGCAGAAGCTCAGCAAGCCGTCAGTTATTGTGACATCCTCTATTCTCTCGCGGGAGCCGTCGTCCCTGATATGCCACAGCTCGAGCTCCGCGCCCTCTGTTATGGCAGGGTCTGCTATCTCAACATAGACGGAGTGCTCCTCATCGGGCTGATACTCCTCGCCGCCGTCGGTTATGGTTATATCATACGCGGCAATGCCGTCGTGCTCCTCTGATACATCAATCGCCTCAGCCTCGGCGCCCTCGGGCATCTCGCCCTCGAGCGTGATGACCTGCCCGGCGTCCTCGCCGTTGGGGTAGAGCTCAAAGCTCTGCTGACAGAGCTCAGTCTCCTCAGCCTGCTCCTCCGCGAAAAATACATCTGCGAGGCTTCCCTCGTCGAAGGCGGAGGCAAGCGTGCCGCTCACGGCAGAGGCTATCATTGAGAACGCACAAGCCGCGCTTATAATGCGTTTTCTCAGTCTGTTCATATTATTCCTCTTCCTCCTCACTGCTTCTCCGCTTGAAAAGGAAAGCTATTACAGCCGCAGCTATCGCCGCGAGCATTATAATACGCACGGTATGCGCGGGGAAGGTATCACCCGTCATTACCGCGCCGAAAAATTCTTGTATAGTGTTCACGGAGCTCTTTTTCTCCGTGGTAGTCACCGCCGCAGTCGTCGTCTCAACCGCCGTCGTGACCGTCTCTGTCGTGGCAGCCTCAGACAAAGCGGTAGTAGTCACCTCAGAAGGCACCTGCGTGTGCTCGTCCTTCTCTCCGAGGACGTTGTTGCGGAATTCTATCTGCTCGGACTTAGCCGCGCTGTCGTTGGCATTTGCAACAACGGTATATACGAGAGCGCCCTCGCCGTTGTCCTCGACGAACAGCGTCACGCCGTAAACTCTCGTATCGTAATCGATAAGCTCATCGCCGCCCTCGAGCTCATACACGAGGTAGTTGTATGTACCCGGCTCGGTCAGGGGTATCTCAAAGAAGCCTGACTCTTCATTGGCAAGGCTGAGCGAGACGCTCTCGGGCATGGGAACGCCCGCAGTCTCAGCTTCAAGCATTATCGTATAGACCTGCTCCCCTGCCGAATCCTCGGAGAGGCTGACAGGAATCAGAGCGTTCATGGTCTCGTAGGCATACGAATCGAATGCCCCGAAAACGCAGAAAAAGGCGGAGAGCAAGCATACTGCGGCAGTAATTACAGCAGTCTGAACTGTCCTCATATACAAGCCTCCCCATTTTTGATTCATTTGGTGATATAGCAGAAAACGACCACTCTCGACACGGAATTAGCATCGGCGCAGGTCGACAGCGCAACTATATCCGCATCGCTCTCCTCGGTCATAACGGCGGCGTTCTCGCGGATATAGCGCCTTATGCCGCCCTCATCGAGGTCGAAAACGGTCTTTTCTCTCGCACTCGCCTTCATCGCGGCAAACACCCGCAGATCATACTCCTCCTCGCCGTTCCTGCCGACCATAAGCTTACCCGTGCTATGGTCGTGGAGATACGTCTCGTTCAGAAAGTCATCGAGGGCGCCGAACATCTTTCCGTAGTCCATATGATGACCGTATATCAGCGAATAGCTGTCCAAGAAGTCGGGGCTGCACCTACAGTCGAGGAAGATGCTCCCCGTGAGCGAATACCCGCCGAGCGGGTCGGTATTGAGAAAGTGCGAGTTATCCGAGCCCTGCATTACAGGGTAGTCGATATTAGTGCCGTCTATGGTCAGCCACGCGACCATTTCCTCGGTTATGGGCGATTCCTCGCCGATGAACTCCCCCTCTCCGTTCGAGCGGGGCTTATATCTGATGATATCGTCATCCACGGCATAACCGAATATGTAGTAGTTGTCATAGCACTGCCACAAGCCTATAAGCATAACGAAGGCGAAAAATGCTGTCACGAGCCAGCCGTACAGCTCGTTGAGCTTCTCCCAGAGCTTATACAATTATTCCTCGTCGGACTTCTTTTTCTTCATAAAGAGACCGCAGGCAACGCCCGCAACTCCGACAGCCACGATACCAGCCGAGCCCGCAACGGATACTATAACGCCCGTGGGGATAACGCCGCCCTTTGTATTGGTGAAGGTCACCTCCGCGTTAGCAGTAAGAGCAGTATCGGTTATCTTATTTTTAGTATCCGCAACAACGCCGTCAGCGTCCATTCCCTCTCCGCTCTTAGCTCCTACTGCGGGGGTGTAGTCCTCCTCGACCTCGGTTATCTCGTATCCCAGGCCCTCGGGGATACCAAGAATGTCGATATTCTGACCACTGTGGAGGTAGAAGTCCTTGCCTGCCGCAAGCTCACTGTATGTAACATACTTGTATGCGCCTTCGCCTGTTGTGGAGTGGATATCTGTGCTGTTAGCCTTCAGCATTTCCTCTGCGGAATATTTCGTAACCAAGTTCTTTTCAGGAGCAAGGTCATATTCGCTGTTTTCAGTGTCAATGACGAAAATATTGTCATTGCTTACATTAACGTGTCCCTCTTCGCCAACCGCAGGATTTGTGAGTTTGACAGTGAACTTGAAGTACTTGTCTCTTGAGCCCTGATTGCCCTGAACTACCTTGTTGAATTCAATACTATATGACTTATATCTGTTGGTAACGCCGTCGATTTTCTTTTTGTTATGCTCATAATCTACAGGAGGCTCAACATCGTTATCGGTCAGAGTCTCAAAGTCGGGAGCTTCCGTACCGTTCTGCAGCGTATAGCTTTCAACTGACAGCTTTCCGTCCGTATCTATAACGTTAACATAATAAATGCACTTTGTACCGCTCACATTTACAACGCTTACGCCCTCGGGGATAGTCTCTGACAGCTCATAGCAGTAGATTCCGGGCTCGGGAAATTTAACAGCTGAAAAATCGACTGTAACGGGAACAGTAGCAAATTTCTCGTTGTTGCTCTCACCGTCGAGCTCGAAGACTTGTCCTCTTTATTGATATCAAGGATAGTCTCATTGTTTGTATTGAACGATACTGTCGCGGACTTTCTGTTTTCACTTGGAACAACGCCTTCCGAAGCACCAAAAACAACACCTTCAACGCCCTTGAAAGTAAGGATAGTGTCCTGAACAGTAGCCACAGGCGGGTCAACAGGTGTGATGGTGAAAACAGTGCTCACGTTCGGAACAGCAGTACCGGTCGGTATTACGAGGTACTTGTTAAATTTCACAGAACCGCCTGTAGCCTGATCCGCAACTGGATAAGCTGCCCCTGCGCTCATGGGAACGATTGCCGCCATAGAAGCGATAATGCCGAGCGAAGCCACAACTGCCGCAAATCTCTTTGTTTTCATAGTGATTTCCTCCTATATTACACATATTGTTTTTATCTATATCCCGCGCATCCGCATAGTGAAGACCACAGCCCCTTCAACATCATCGAGCGGGATGCCGCCGAATGTTCTGCTGTCGGAAATATCGCTGCGGAAGTCATTCATGACGAACACGCATTTATCGGGCACAATGTAGGGATAGCTTATCGCAGAGCCCTCGGGCGAGGTCGGATATACGGCATTTTCGGAGATACCGTAATCATCGACGGTGATATAGTCGTTGAAAATCGTGACCTTCTCGCCGCTCACAGCAATGACGCGACCGAACCGAGCCTTGCCGTTCTGCCGATAGACTATCATAGCTCCCGCCTTCGGTTCGGCGAGCCGATACGTCATGCAGAATTCGCCGTCCCTTATCGCAGGGTAGGCGTTGTTCTCGTGGCAGACATGGACTCCCGCCACGAAGGTCAGCAGTATCCACACCGCGAGAGCAGTCACGCCGACCTTGATAAAGAAGACAGCCGCCTGCTTTTTAGCGGAGCGCTTCTTTTTCGGCGCGGGAGCTCTTTCCGAGGCAGTCATGCCGTCCTCGGAGTTCTCGCCGTCAGCAATACCGACGGGAGTGATATCATTTTCCGCCATAAGTCTCTCCTGAAAAAAACGCCTCGGGGCGCGTTTGTCCCATAGGCGGACACGATAGCGCTCCGAGACGGTTATATTATAAATGTATGGGGAGTCCCTCCGATGAACCGCCGCCTGCACAAATCGTGTCATTATCCATGTCGAATAATGGTACAAGCATGAACATATTATGTACCAAGTTATATTATAGCACTTTGATAGGATAATGTCAACGTCCAAAACGACCAAATTTTCGCAGTTCACCGTGGTTTTACCTTCCTGATTGTTTTCACATTTAACATATCTTTCCATATTTAAGCTCAAAAAGCGGGCGTTTTCGTCACCGAGAACACCCGCTTTTGTTCATCTTTTTACTTCGGGAACCCGAACACGCAGACATAGACCACAAAGGTCACGGCGTCTATCAGAATGAGCGCACCCGCGATGAGAGCCGCTATCTTCAAGCCTTTTTTAGCCTTTTTCTTATTGTCGTCCGTGAGCACCTTCTCTTTGATATCCGCTTTGACCTCGCTGTAGACGCCCGCCTTTACGGGCTGAACGACGGTCGCGGGCTCGGGAGCCTTGTCCAGCACCAGCTCGTCGAGCGATATCCCGAACAGGTCGCTCATAGCGACGAGCTTCTCCATATCGGGCGTAGAATCTCCGACCTCCCACTTGCTTACGGTCTGACGCGAGACATTCAGCCTGTTCGCGAGCTCTTCCTGCGACAAGCCCTTCTTCTTGCGGAGGTCGTACAGCTTATTATTGAACTCCATTTACAGCTCCCCTGCCCTTCTTTATAATAGTATATATTACTCCTGCGGCTATCGCAAGCACCACAGCAGTGACAACGCTCGCCTCGATGCCGTACATACCGCCGTTTAGGAGGTTTTCACCTTCTGCGCGCATATTTATGACAGACGCCGATGCGCCCTCACTGCCGCTGAGGTTGAGTCCGAGAATACAGCTCAGGCAGAAATTCCACACGGAATGAAGTCCGCAGGCAGCCCATATACTCTTGGTTTTGAGTGTCAGAAACGAGAACACGCACGAGATAACAACTAAGCAGAGCAGTCCCGAAAAAACGTACTGCGGCTCAAATTCGCGGAGTGTACTCCAATGCGGATAAATAAAAGCAAGGGTGCTTGCCGCAACTGCGACAGGAAGCGGTACTCTGTCCCTGAGCGAACATAATACAAGTCCTCTGCACAGGAACTCCTCAGCCGCCCCCTGAATAATAAACCCGCCGAGCATCAGTAATATCATTAAGACGTCAGGGTCAGTGAACAAGCCGTCAAATCTGATACTGCCCGTGAGAGCGATAGCAGCAACGCAGACAGCCAGCAGTCCCACGCCAATGAGAGCGCCGATAAGCCAGCCTCCGATGTGCTTAGTCACACCCATTTCTGAAAGCTTCTTTCTTTCTATAAGTTTCCAGCAAAGTACGCTTACGCCTAAAATAACTATCATTCCATAGTATTTGAGCAGGTTCATGACGCTGTCACTGAACATTTCGCCCTGCATAAAGTTTTTTCCGCAGGCGGACATCGCGCCGATAACGGCTCCCTCTGCAAGCAGCAAGCCCGCCCAGTAGCATATAATGAACATCAGCAGCTTTTTCACTACGAGCATTGCAGCAGGCATTTCTGTTCTGTTGTTGAACGGGCTTATGTTTCTGATGAATTTTATCATAGATGAATTCCTCCTTCTATCGCTCGGCGATAGTTTTTCCTGATGAATCCATCGTATCATTTCTGTCCGTGAAAGTCTACCAACTGCGCCTGGAAATCCGTCAACAGGCGTTAACAATCACGTTAATCCCCGTTGCATCGGCTATTTACAGCCAAATTCTCAGCTGCGTCCATAAAGTGCTGCTGAATACATTATACCACAGCAGTCCGCCTAAAGCAATACGCCGAATAAAACGAAAGCGCTCCGCAAGGGAGCGCGAATCGGGAGCGGCGACACGCCGTATGTGTATGTGGAATGATTTAGAACCGCTATGGGACGCGGAAAATAATTCGCGGTCCAGAAAAACTGAACCGCGAATCTGCGTGCGCCCGCTCAGAGCGAACACGTTTCATACTTATTATAGCTTATAAATCGTGGAAAAGACTAACGCTCCACTATAAATGCCTTTGTCAATAAAAACCTGAGCCACAGCGCTAATAAAAAAGTGAGCCAGT
>SAMEA3663299__coassemble_792_pt1 | contig 12831 bp, 12 predicted proteins | sample SAMEA3663299__metabat2_low_PE_032 | metagenome-assembled genome bin SAMEA3663299 (sample SAMEA3663299) | pig gut metagenome | biome: pig gut; feature: pig-associated habitat; material: faeces | place: China | collected 2013
GGGCTGTTCAGCTGCCCTTGACCCGCCAAAGGCGCTGCCTTTGGAATCCGCTGGGACGCTGTCCCAGACCCTGCCAAAGGGACTCAGCCCCTTTGGAATCCCGATGTTCGCGCGGCAGTCTGTTCAAAGCGCAAGCAATCTCCGCGCAGGTGGTGTAGGGGACGGCGTCCCCGACGTCCCGTCCGAGCGCTGAATCCGCTTATTTCTTGGCGAACAGCTTGTAGAGAATGTCAAGCACGTATATCACGACCGCTCCCGTGAACGGTATCGAGCCCACCGCCACAAGTACTCCGCGCCTTGCCTGCTTCGGAGTCGGCGTGGGAAGCTTGTCCCTGCCGAGGAATACGAGCAGCATTATCACTCCGAGAAGCGATACCGCCAGCAGCACAAGATAGCTAATCATCGACGCGACTGTGCTGATTTCCGATACATAGCCGATTATCGAGCTTGCGGTGTTCACGCACATATGCACTATGACCGCGGGTATTATCGAACCGTGCTTCAGCGTGATGTGCGCGAGGAAAATGCCGATAAGAACCGCGAGTATGAACTGCTGAAGGTTGCCGTGAACAAGTCCGAAGAACAGGGCTGAGGCAAATATCGCGAACCGCTGGTTCGACTTAGCAAGCGTCCTGAGCAGGACACCGCGGAAGAAAAGCTCCTCTGTCATCGGCGCCAACATACACGCGTACAGCAGGTTGACCGTCTTGCCAAGATAGGTATTTGCGACTCCGCTCAGGTCGGGGACGATGTCTATGCCGTACTTCGAGAACACGTCCTTCGTGCCTAAGATGAAGTACAGCGACACAGTCCACAGAAGCAGTCCTATCACGCAGTATTGGAAGGCTCTGCCTGCGCCGAAGTCGTTGGTTCGGACAAGCGAGGTGTACTTTATCCCCGCCCATTTCATGCCTATAACGGCTATGCCGACGTTGCAGAGTATGTAAACCATCATGTTTATCGAGACGAGTATCGACGAGCCGCGGACATATTCGGTTATCGCGGCGCTTCCTGCGTCAGGGTTGACCGCGAGCATGAGAGCGAGTACCAGCTGTACTAAGAGGTAGCCGAGCCCGTTCGAGAAAACGTACTGGAATATCATCAGCCAGCCGCCTCTGCGGTACGAGCGCTTGAGCGCCCTGCGCTCACTGTAGTCGGGCTCGAGCGGTATCTCGTAGCCTGTCTCGGTAATGCGCGGAAGTATCTTTGAGTAGTCCCCGCAGAAGCCCTTGTATTCGGTAGGGTTGTCAAACGGGTCGTATTTATCGGGTAATGCCTCGGCGAGGCGGCGCTGCTCCTGTTCCTCGAGCTGCTTAGTGAGGCGGTATACCTCATGGGTGAGCGCTGCTATCTCCGAGCGGCTGTCGGTTTCGGTGAAATCGGACATTTGTCTCTCCCTCCTTGGGAATTCTATATCTGTAAATATATCTTATCATATTTCACAGGAAATGTAAAGCGGAAATTAATCAGGAGAGGCTTCCTGCTGTGAAGATGATATCCCGCGCGGCACATATCCGACCTCCGTGCTCTATATTACGACATTGACCGTCTTGATGCCATAGTGCCCGAATGCTGCTATGCAATCGCGGTCGATGACCTCGCCGCTCGCCGCTATCGGTACTGCGGGCGGACACGGCACCTTCACAGCCGCGCAGATACGTCCCTCAGCCTCGGTGACGGGCACCTCCTCGCTCGGCGAGAAAACCGCCTCGCGTATGCTCATCGCACGTCTCGGCAGCGGCAGAGCTATGCCGTCCGAGCGAGGCTCGCGCCTCCCGACTGCTCCGAGAGCACCGTCAAGCGCCGCAGTCAGCCTCGCGTAGTCCTCATGCGTGTTCATCGGCGACATCAGCAGCACCACGAGCCCGCTGTCAGCATATTCGCACTCAACGCCGCCCCTTCGGAGCAGCTCCGCGAGCTCTGTGCCGTCATAGCCGCTCTCCGCTGCCCTCAGCGTGATGTGGAAGGGGTCGCCGTCCGCGAAGTCTGTCCTGTCCGCAAATGTGCGGCGGAGGCGGTCAAGCTCCGCGATATTCAGCTCTATGTCCGAGCGTACCCGCTCCGCGATGTACCCGCAGCAGAGGTCGAGCGACGCCATTATCAGGTAGGACGGGCTCGTCGACGCAAACAGGCTCATGCACTGACGCAGCACGCCCGCGTACCTCTCCGAGGAGGTGTGCAGCAGCGCCGCCCCCGTCAGTGCGGGGAGGGTCTTGTGTGCGGAATCGCAGCAGATGTCCGCCCCGAGCGTTATAGGGTGAAGGTCTGTCGGCATGAAATGCAGATGTGCTCCGTGAGCGCTGTCGACGAGGAGCGGCGTGCCGTATCTGCGGCATATCGCCGATATCCCGCGTATATCAGCCATTCTGCCCGTGTAGTCGGGCGAGGTCAGGTACACGCACGCATTCGGCGTCTCCGCGAGTCTGCGCCCGATGTCGGCGAGGGGTATAGTCCCCGAGAGTATGCCGTCGGTGTAGTCGGGCATCACCCACTCGACGTCAAGGTCGAGCAGAGCCGCCGCGTTGAGAAAGGCGCGGTGTACGTTGCGGACGGCGATGACTGTCCTCCCCTCCTGCTTCATCGCCGCAAGCATCGCCTGTATGCACAGAGTCGAGCCGCCCGCGGAGTAGAAGGTGTCGGCGGTGCCGTAGAGCTCGGACATAGCGCGCTCGCTCCGACGGATAATGCCGTCCGCCTCAAAGAGGCTGTCCGCGCCCGCTATCTCGGTGATGTCGAGCGCTGAGCCGAGCCCGAGGTCGTGCCCCTTGTGACCGGGCATATGACAGCGCACTGTCTCCGAATCGGCGTATTTCCGCAAAAAATCATATATAGGTGTTTCCATATCGTTGACCTCACAGGTAGTATTGCAGTATCCTCATCAGGCGCAGTCTCGCCCTCGCACGGGCGGCGCTGACAGCCTGAGTGCTTATCCCGAGCAGCTCCGCTATCTCGGGCGTGTCTTTATCCTTAAAATAGTATAGCACAATTATCTCCTTTTGTCTCGGAGTAAGCTCATTATTTATTACTTTTAACAGTATCCTTTTCGCGCGGGCGCAGTCCGAGCACGCGTCTCCGCCGAGTATCCCGCGTATGCTCTTGTCGGCTTCGCCCGTGAATGTATCGCTATAGCTCTCACGTCTCGGCACTCTGCTCGCGCCTCCTTGAGTACGATCTCAGAGCGAAGAGCACCTCCTGCATCTGACCGTATTCGCAGTACAGCAGCCTGATCCTTCTGTCAAGGTCGAGCTCCTCTATCGTGCATATATCGCCCTGTTGCTTCAGATAGTCCTTTTGCCGCGTGAGCTCGTCTATTCGGGACTTCACACGCGTGCAGCTTTCCACGTAGCCGTTTATCATGCTTTCCATGTCAAAGCCTCCTGTTCATTGTAGATTGTTAGGGAGATAAGCCGCCTCCTCAACGGGTATGAGAAAGCGTCAGGCAGCTTTAAGAACGTTTGTTCTTATTCCTTGCATTCTTATTATAGAACATCTGTTCTCGAAAGTCAAGAGTCCACACATATTTTTCACTGATTTAACTGTCAGTTTCGTACCTTTTAAGCACTATAATCTTCTGCATATATAATATAGTGTGAAAGTTCATAGAAATGTCACGATTTATTCGTAAAAATCTCCAAAAAATCGGTTGACAAGTGGCTGAAATAATGATAATATATACTTGCCGGAAAACATGAAGGACTTATAACGATAAGTTAATAAGTTTAAGAATCTGCCTCGGCATTGGGCAGAAATCCAAATGGAGGGATAATCTATGCTTTTATTCAAGAAAACAGTCGCAGGCTTCTGTGCTTTAGGCATCACAGCAGCCTGTGCAGCTCAGACGAGCCTCTCTGACGGCGTAAATAAGGCGTACGCCGCCACTAAGGACATCTCGTCGACCTATGACTGGGACACGCTCAAAATGGGCGGCGCAGGCTTCGTTTCGGGCATCGTCGCCGGTAAGAGCGAGATGTATCTCCGCACCGACGTCGGCGGAGCGTACAGGTACGACTACGACAAGAGCAGATGGGTACAGCTCTTCGGCTTCATCAACGAGGACGACAGAGGTCTCCTCAGCTGTAAGGGCATTGCCATCGACCCGACCAACGACCTCACAGCCTACTTCCTCTGCGGCTGTGCGTACTTCTCGGACGCTAAGACTGTCATCTACAAGACCACCGACGGCGGCAAGACCTTCACAGGCGTTGACGTTACCGAGCATATTCAGGTCCACGGAAACGGCGACGGTCGTGAATGCATCGAGCCTATCGCTGTTGACCCCGATAACCCCGACACTATCTACGCGGGCGGCGACGTTACCGCAGGCAAGTCCGCGCTCATCAAGTCCACCGACGGCGGCAAGAGCTGGAAGCCCGTTGAGGGCTACGACAAGCTCGGACTGTTCAGCGGCGAGCTCAAGTACCCTATGTGGACTGACCATATGGTAAGAGGTACCGAGCCTACAAAGGAATACAACCAGCAGAACGGTATCGGCTGTGTTTACATCGAAGGCGGCAAGGTCTACGTCGGCACGTCAGTAAAGGGCGAGGCGAACGTTCACGTCGCAAGCGTAAAGGACGACAAGTTCGAGGCTGTAACGGCACTCCCGCACGACAACTACCCCCTCTCTATCACAAGCGACCACAACGGAAATCTCTTCTTCACATATATCGCGGGTCTCGCTTTCGCGGGAGCTTCGGGCGGCGCGTACAAGTACAATATCGCGTCGGGCAAGGCTGAGAAGCTCTCAGTTTCCGACAACTCTATCGGTATGATAGAGGTCGACTCCAAGGACCCCAACAAGCTCTTTGCACGTACTTGCGGCGTATTCTCCGACCAGTGGTTCGGCGAGGAGTGGATACAGGACGACCCCAATACTCCCGAGAATGACGGCACTATCGCTTGGGGCGACCACTTCTTCCGCTCGGACGACGGCGGCAAGACATGGCAGGATATCACTCCCGGTGCCGGCGAGACAGACTACTCCACAGGCAAGGGCGTCAAGAAGTTCGTTTCACTGCCGATGTCGCTCGGCGGCTATGACTGGATTTACGGCAAGGCGTGCCACTGGGGCAGCAGTATCGTCATCGACCCGAGAGACCCCGAGGGCGACAGGCTCCTCCTCACATCAGGTAACGGCGTATTCGCCTGCGATAACGCTTGGGACGAGATGGGCGTGCAGTTCTACTTCCAGCCCGACGGCGTCGAGGAGTGCGTAAGTCTCGACTTCTACAGCACCGTGGACGGTCTCGACCTCTCCGCTATCGGCGACTACGACGGCTTCATCCACGAGAACGTGGACGATATCCCCGAGCAGTACAAGCCCAACATGGGCTCGACCTCCGCTATCACGGTCTGCCCGCAGAACACCGACGTATGGGCAAGAACCGCAAACGGCGACGGCAATAACACGGGAAGCGGCTACTATACACTCGACCGCGGCAAGACATGGAAGGCGTTCAAGCCTGCCTGCACGGGCGGCAAGCTCTCCATTACAGAGCTCTCCAAGGGCAAGTACAGAATAATCAACTCCAGCGCAAAGGGCGCTGTCTCCTACACCGACGACTACGGCGCTACATGGAAGACCTGCTCGGGCATCAAGGCTTCAAAGACCGTTTATACTCTCGTTGACCCCAAGGATGCCAAGACCGTATACGCTGTAGGCGCTCAGTACAACGAGTACTGGTCGTCGGATATGTCCAAGAAGGAGCCCACACTCGACGAGGCGCACTACTCCTACTACATCAGCGAGGACTACGGCGCTACATTCACAGAGACTCGTATCTGCCCCTATAACTGGGAGCTTACATGGAAGTTTGAGGAAACGGGCGACCCCGCTTACCTCGGAAACGGCACTATCGCCTTCGCGGGTGCTAATCAGGGTATGTTCCTCATCTCCGACAAGGGCAAGACCGTAACCAAGCTCGACAGCGTCTCTTATGCGAAGTGCGTGGGCTACGGCGCTCCCGAGAAGTCGGGCGACCCCAATACGCTCTATATGTACGGCAAGCCCGAAAAGGACGACCCCGAGGGAATCTACCGCTCGCAGGACAGCGGTAAAACATGGGTGTGCATCAACACCGACCACCTCTACGGCGGTACAGGCAACGGCAACTACCTCGTAGGTGATATGGACGAATTCGGCAAGGTGTATATGTCAACGGTAGGCTGCGGCATCGTATACGGCGAGCTTGCAGGCACTCCGCACTCAACCACTACCAAGACTACAACAACTACTACAAAGCCTGCAACTACAACAACCACTTCCGCTGTGACTACAGGCTCGGGCAGCACCACAGGCGCAAAGGCTACCCTCATCGGCGACGCTAACCTCGACAAAAAGGTAACTGTTGCTGACGCGGTCGCTATCCTCCAGTCTATCGCGAACAAGGACAAGTTCGCCCTCGATGAGGAGGCTGCCGCAAATGCGGACTGCTTCGACCCCGGCGACGGCATAACCGCTAAGGACGCCCTCGCTATCCAGCAGCTCGACGCTAAGGCTATCGATAGTCTGCCTGCTTATTCCAAGTAATAAAAAAGCTGCATTGTTTTTCGGACAATGCAGCTTTTATTCTTTTTCATCATCAGAGGTGTCGAGATTGTCTATAGAATACTTTAGACACTGTATTACAAGCTGATTCAGCGAGAGGTTGTTCTCGAACGCTATTCGCTCGAGCTCCTCGACGAACTCCTTCGGCAGCCTGAATGTCTTTGTCACGTATTCCTCGTATCCTTTTTGTAATTTAAACATATTCTCACACTCCTTGTAATAATTATCTGATATTTTTGTGATGATTTATACAATTTTTTGCAAGAACTTTGTAATATCTTGCTATTGCAAAGTGATTGCACAGGTGCTATAATTAATTTAATAAATAACCACTCAAATATGAGGCTGTTTAATATTTCTGTAAAATCCATGTAACTGATAAGGAGGAAATAATCATGGGAATAATTAAAAGCAATGACGAATTCAACAATGGCAGAGCTGCGGAAATACTCGAAGACGTAAACGCTATCAAATTTCTTGATGACGGCTCGTATATGCTGACTGGGAAATATGGCACGTTTGAGGAAGTGCTTTACGCTAATCCCGATGTTGAAAAGGAGTTGTCAGCTGACAAAACGCTGTACAAGTATACAGAGGATTTATTTATGGCTGCAAAGGATTATCATAAGGAGGAGTGAGTTGTTATGAAAAAAATTATTTCCGTATTATTGTCCGGAGCATTAATTCTGAGTACGTCAGGTTTTGTGGAATACCCTTCGTCTAAAGCAGACAGTGTAGGTAGTAGTATTTATCGTAAGGAAACACATATAGGTGGAATAAAATATGAAGGCAAGACGTACAAAGAGGAGTGGACTGATGGTCCCTACGTATATGAACGTGAGGTAGCAAAAGCACTTGTTTTTCTGTTGATGAAGAAGCTAAGTATTCAAAGGGTATAATGAGTGATTTTTCCTTCAATATAGCTGTGCCTCCATGGATGAGCATTGAACGATTTCCTCATCCGGAAGTGCGTTTTTATGAAAATAATAAAATATATGAAGGTGACAGGTTTATATGTGGATTTAATAACATCGTAATCCAAAATGGAGTACAGAACATAGGTGCATATGCCCTTTCAAATGCAATCAATATTAAGAAAATAAGGGCGAACGATTCCGTTGATGTTGATAGTATAAAAGAAAACGGTGATGGAGTAATATATTTACCATCTTCTGTTGCCCAAATTGGTGCTCATTCCTTTGCTAACTGTGATAATCTTGTTAGTGTTGATTTACATGAATCTGTTACAGAAATTGGCAAAGGAGCTTTTTATGGATGCCGAAAACTTGAAGATGTTACTCTGCCTAATTCAATCACTACAATAAAAGAACGTGCCTTTGATTCCTGCCTTAGTCTATCTACAATAACTATCCCCAATTCAGTAACAAGAATTGGTGATTCCTTTGATAACTGTGATAATCTTGAATCAGTAACAATTCTTAATCCTAATTGTAAAATAGATCATGGATTTTTCTCGTATGGTTTAAATTTTATACTTGCGGGAGAGTGCCCAACAATAAGAGGCTATTCAGGTTCAACGGCAGAAGAATTCGCAAAAAACTATGAATATCTTCGCTTCGAGGCGATTGATTCAACGTATGGCGATGTCAATATCGACGGGAAGGTCTCTGTTGCAGATGCAGTAGCTATACTTCAATATCTTGGTAATAAGGACAAATACAGTCTCTCGGAGAACGCGAAGAAAAACGCCGATTGTTTTGATGTGGGCGACGGCATAACCGCTAAGGACGCCCTCGCTATCCAGCAGCTCGACGCTAAGGCTATCGATAGTCTACCTGCTTATTCTACAAAGTAAAACAAAAACGGCATTGCAAAGCGCAATGCCGTTTTTTTACATCTTCTGAATGACCTCCCACAGCTCACGCGCCGTGTCGAGGGAAACGCCTGCTGTTGCTGAGAGCTCCTCGGGGGTCGCTCTCAGCAGGTTCGCCTTCGTCTTGTAGCGTATCATTATCTTTGCGGCTTTCTTCTCGCCTACGCCCTTGACCGTCAGGAGCTCCGAGCTGTAGGTCTTTTTCTTGTGCTTCTGATGCATGAAGCTCACGGAATAGCGGTGTACCTCGTCCTGTATGCGCGTGATGAGGTCGAACACCGCACGCAGCTCGTTTATCTGTATCTCGCGCCCGCCCTCGGCTATCGCGCGCGTGCGGTGCTTGTCGTCCTTGACCATGCCGAACAGCGGTATATCGAGCCTGAACTCCCGCAGGAGCGGCTCTACCGCGTGTACGTGACCTGTGCCGCCGTCGAGGAGGATAAGGTCGGGCGTGCGGCTGAAATACTCGTCGCCGTCCTGCTCGACGAGGTGGGTCAGCCTGCGGCGGAGCACCTCGCGCATACTGCCGTAGTCGTTCTGGTACTCCTGCTCCTTGATGTTGAAGCGCTTGTACGCCTTTTTCAGCGGTCTGCCGTCCTCGAACACCACCATGCCCGCGACCATTGACTCCGACGAGAGGTTGGAGATGTCATACGCCTCGATATATCGCGGCGGACGCGGCAGTCCGAGGCTCTTCGCGAGCTGTTCGAGCGCGATTACCTCTTTGCCCGTGCGGTCGTTGCGGAGAGCGGCGTACTCCGCGGAGTTGCTCTTCGCGAGCCGCATCAGCTCGGGCAGCCTGCCCCTCTGCGGCTGGTGGAGCCTGACGTTCCTGCCCGCCTGCTTTGTGAGCATTTCCTCAATGAGAGCGCCGTCCTCGGGGATATGGTCGACGGTGACGGTGCGCGGGATGTCCTCCCGCCCGTGGTAGAACTGCGCGAGGAAGAGGCTGAGGATGTCCTCGCCGTCCTCGGGCTTGCCGAACTCGAAAACAGCTTTGTCGTAGAGCCGATTCTCGCGGTACATCAGTACGGAGACGAATATGCCGTCGTGCGCCTCGGCTATGCCGATGACGTCGGTCGAATCGACGCCGCTGTTGATTATCTTCTGCTTCTCGGCAGCCTTCCTGACTGCAGCTATCCTGTCGCGGAGCATCGCCGCCTTCTCGAAGTCGAGAGCCTCCGCCGCCTCGTTCATCTCCTGCTCCATGCGCTCGACGGACTGCGCGCTGCCCGATTTGATGAACTCCACCGCCTCGTCAACTGCGGAGCGGTAGGTCTCCCTGTCTATCTTGCCGCGGCAGACTCCCATGCAGAGCTTGATATGGTAGTTGAGGCAGGGGCGCTCTTTGCCGAAATCCTGCGGAAAGCGCCGCCTGCACGTCGGGAGCATGAACACGCGGTTAGCCTCGTTGACAGCTTCCTTTGTGACTGAGCCGCTCGTGTACGGACCGAGATAGGTCCCGCCCGCCTTGGTGTTCTTGACGTTGGTTATGCGCGGGTAGTCCTCGTCGGAGATGCGGATATAGTGGTAGCCCTTGTCGTCCTTGAGGAGGATATTGTACTTGGGCTTGTGCTGCTTTATCAGCGAGCATTCGAGCAGCAGAGCCTCGTATTCGCTGTCGACGACGATGTAGTCGTAGTCGTACACGTTCGATACCATTGCCGCGACCTTCGGCGTGTGGTCGGGGTTCTCGCGGAAGTAGCTCGTCACGCGGTTTTTGAGGTTTTTAGCCTTGCCGATGTATATTATCTCGCTCTCCCTGTTCCTCATCAGGTACACTCCAGGCGAGGAGGTGAGCTTCGAGGTCTTTTCGCGGAGATAGGGAAGCCGTTCGTTCATAGTGGGACTCCTTAATTGTTATCACGTGTGAGATTGGCGCGTTCTGATAATTCATAATTATAAGCCTTTAGCCATTAGCCGTTAGCTCGTGGTATCGGCTTCGCCGATGAATTTGAATGTGCAGGGGCGCATTACAGCAAAGCTGCATATAGCATCGCAATCCAAATCAAAGATTTGGTGCGCTGCTTATCCGTGCGCCCGCCGCCTTACCAAACTATTCGTGTGAACACGACGTAGGGGGCGATGCCCACATCGCCCCGTGCCTTACGCGTTTGCCTGCGGCAACATTTTGTAGCGGCGCCCTTTGGGCGCCCGCATAATAATGAACGGTAACTAATCACGCGCAGCATAATTACGCATTGAAAAAGCTACTGCTTGTCGTAATACTTCTTACCCGAATCGGGACGGAAATACGTCCTGATATAGCCGTCCTGCGACAGCACCACAAATTCGTTCGTCGCCTCGATGTAGTAGACGTAGTCGCCGTCCTCCTTCTCGGTCTTGTGGAGAGCGTCCTCGCTGTTGATGACGTCGCTCGCGCCCTTCTCGTACTCCTGCGCCGTCTTGTAGCCGAAGTCGCCCCCGAACTCGCCGCCGTGCTTCTCGAAGTGCTGGTCGAGGAGCTTTTTGCTGCGGAAGCGGTACTCGACATAATCAGCGTCGGCAGTAGTTGTCGCGGGAGCGGTCGCAGTCTGCACCGCCGTTGTCTTTGCTGCCTTTTTCGTAGTCTTTGCCGCCGTAGTTTTGCGCGCGGTTGTGGTGACCTTGACTGCGGTGGTCTTGGCAGACTTGGTCTGAGCCGCAGTCGTTGCAGCCTCAGCCGCCGCCTCTGTCGTTGGAGCCGCAGTCTCGGGCTCGGTGTAGACCTGCAATGTCGAATACGTGACCTCCTGCGGTCTTTCTATCGTCTCCTCGTAGGCTCCGCAGCCCGCGAGCAGCGTAACGGCGGTCAGCGACAGCGCCGCCAGTCTTCTGAACAGCTTCTTCATTGTTCCTCCTTATTATTCCTGCGGACATTGATGTACTTGCCGTTGATGACTATGATACCCTCGTCATTCCACCTCTCGTCGATATACCCCTCGGGAGCAAGCATCGCCGCCTCCCCGACCATGTACGTATAGAAGAGCCCCGCCGCGTCATTCTCGCGCGGGACATTTATGTCGTAGTAGGTGTTGCCGTTCATATCTATGGTCACATTTCCGCCGTCCGACCACAAAACTATGGTATCGGGGTCGCTGCGCTCGGACATCTGCGCGGGCTCGGGCATGGTATAATTGATATCCCCGTCCGATGTGATGTACACGTCCGATTTCTCATCGCCGCAGCGCGCGGTGCTCGTTGACTTCTCTGTAATCGATTTTTTGTGCTCCGTATGCGGCGCAAACAGCGGTCGTATACGACAGGAAACGAGAGAAGCTCCCATGACGAGCGCGGCAAGCCCAAGAATTATCCTTTTCATAGTCTGTCACCTCTCAGCGTGCTGATAATCGCCGTTTGTGAAGATGATATCGTCGCTCGCGTCCGCTTTCAGCATAGCCGCTCCGTGCGCGACGGAGTAGCGGTACTGCTTATTGTCCTTGTCAAACCACGAGGTATCGGCGCATTTATTGTCGTTGAGGTCGACCGTCACCGTGCCTCCACCAACACACAGCTCTATCGTGTCGGGGCTGCTGCGGGAGGTCAGCTCCGCGGGTTCAGGCATAACGTAACGGATATCCCCGTCATGCGAGAGGACGAGCGCATTCGCACGCTTGTCCCCGCACCGCGAAGTGCTCACAATAATGCCCTTTGAACCGAATATTTCGTTGTCCTCGCTGCTGTCAAAGGCGATATTCTCGGCGACGACGTTATCGTGTGAAGCAAGGCGGATATGTCCCGCGAGGTCCTTCGCGCCGATGTCTCCGCCGTCGTAGTTGCAAATATTGAAGTAGTCGTAGCTGCGCGGGAGGGTCATCTCCACATTTGCGACGGCGTGACTGAACAGCATTCCCTCGAAATCCTCCTTGAAGATATTCCGCGAGGAGTGCGCTTCATAGCCCGCGGACTTATCAATGAAGCTTATCTCGATAATGCCGTCCTCGGTGTTCTTTTTTTGTATGTCGAGGTTTTCGAATTCCTTCTTGCAGCGCTTCTCCGTGCCGCCCTTGAAATCGACGTCAATACGTATCTCGGGTTCATCGACGTCCTCGCAGGTGACGATGATATTGCCTTTCAGATAGCTGACAAGGCTCACTCCGTGACAGCCGCTGTAGTCATAGCCGTTTTCGGATTTAAGGTCATAATTAAAGCCGTAGGTATGCACCGTACACGAGGTCGGGACTGCGGCAAGCCCCGCCGCGAGTGCGAGTACTGCTATACGTTTTGTCATTTTCATGCGCGGACACCTCCCCTGCGGTTTCTTATCCATATTATACATTATATCGGAGAATTAATCAATACAAATATTAAATTCGTAACAAATAACGCTAAAATGTAACCGTAATCGAGCCTTTAGCCATTAGCCGTCATCTTTTTGTCGCGCGGAGATTGCTAACGCTTCTGACAGATTACAGCGCGAAACCGAAAGTTTCGGTCAAGCCTTTTCAAACAAGGGCGCTGCCCTTGACCC
>SAMEA3663299__coassemble_844_pt1 | contig 12318 bp, 9 predicted proteins | sample SAMEA3663299__metabat2_low_PE_032 | metagenome-assembled genome bin SAMEA3663299 (sample SAMEA3663299) | pig gut metagenome | biome: pig gut; feature: pig-associated habitat; material: faeces | place: China | collected 2013
ACTACTACAAGGACGGCAAGTTCCACTGCTACTGCGATATCACGGCGATAGACAAGGTCGTATACGATGACCTCGAGACTGTGTGCAGCAACATCCACGACAAGCTCGTCGCGGGCATAAAGAAGCGTCTCGACGCGGACGCAAAGGTCGGCTTCCTGCTCTCGGGCGGACTTGACTCCTCGCTCGTCTGCGCGATAGCTCAGCGCGAGAGCGACAAGCCGATACGCACCTTTGCTATCGGCATGAACACCGACGCTATCGACCTCAAATACGCAAAGCAGGTCGCAGACTACATCGGCAGCGACCACACCGAGGTCATAATCACGAAGGACGACGTTATCGCGGCGCTCGACGAGGTCATACACCTGCTCGGCACATACGACATTACCACTATCCGTGCGAGCATGGGAATGTACCTGCTGTGCAAGACTATCCACGAGCAGACCGATATCCGCGTGCTGCTCACAGGCGAGATATCCGACGAGCTTTTCGGCTACAAGTACACGGACTTCGCCCCCTCCGCAGAGGCATTTCAGGCGGAGTCGGTCAAGCGCGTACACGAGCTTCATATGTACGACGTCCTCCGCGCAGACCGCTGCATATCGGTAAATTCGCTCGAGGCGAGAGTGCCGTTCGGCGACCTCGACTTCGTGAAGTACGTCATGGCGATAGACCCCGAGATGAAGCTGAACAAGTACAACAAGGGCAAGTATCTGCTCCGTCACGCATTCGAGGGCGACTATCTCCCGCATGATATTCTCTACCGCGAGAAGGCGGCTTTCTCGGACGCAGTAGGACACTCAATGGTGGACTACCTCAAGGAGTACGCCGCAGACTTCTACTCGGACGAGGAGTTCGAGCTCAAATGCACGAAATACTCTCACGCAAAGCCGTTCACGAAGGAGTCGCTCCTGTACCGCGAGATATTCGAGAAATACTACAGCGGCAACAGCGAGATGATAGTTGACTTCTGGATGCCGAACAAGGAGTGGGAGGGCTGCAACGTCAACGACCCGTCCGCACGTGTGCTCTCCAACTACGGCGAAAGCGGCAAGTGACCACATAAAAAGAAACAGCCATTGCAAATGCAATGGCTGTTTTTCTTCTTACTTGAAGTATCTCTTGAGCAGACCCTCGAAGGCCTTGCCGTGGCGAGCCTCATCGCGAGCCATCTCGTGTACAGTGTCGTGGATAGCGTCGAGATTGAGCTCCTTAGCCTTTTTAGCGAGCTTGAGCTTGCCCTCTGTAGCGCCGTGCTCTGCGGCAACGCGCTTCTCGAGGTTCTCCTTTGTCGAATCGGAGAGCACCTCGCCGAGGAGCTCCGCGAACTTAGCCGCGTGCTCAGCCTCCTCAAAGGCAGCCTTTTCCCAGTATGCGCCTATCTCGGGATAGCCCTCTCTGTAGGCAACGCGTGCCATAGCGAGGTACATACCCACCTCAGTACATTCACCCGTGAAGTTGGAGCGGAGACCCTCGATTATCTCGGGGTCAGTGACGTCCTTAGCCACACCGAGAACGTGCTCGCAAGCAAAAACGAGCTCCTTGCTCTCATCCATAACCTTGAACTTAGAGCCGGGAACGCCGCACTGAGGGCATTTCTCGGGGGGAGCGTCTCCCTCGTGAACGTAGCCGCAAACGGGACATACATATTTAGCCATAACAAATACCTCCGATATGTAAAAATTTATATAAAGCCCGAAAAGGCGCAGTGCGCCTCGGGCTTTGATTCAGGAAACAGTGTGCTTAACGCGGTCGTGCTCTTCAGCGCGTTTGCCGTCGTTGAAGCGGTCGAGTGTGCCTACGAGGTAGCCTGTGATACGTCTTATCCTGTCGAACGGGATATCAGCGAAGCCGTATTTCAGGTCGACATATTCGCCGTCTGTAGTCACGGTCATTTCGGTAATCTCTCTGCCGCGGTATTTCTTCTTGCCGTAGTCGATATACGCGTCGATCTCCTGCTGAGAGAGCTGTTCACCGATAACATTAACCTTCATTCTGAACGCCTCCAATAAAAATATTGAATATTGCCAAAAATCTTCTTGACTTTTGTCTGAATATATTGTATCATAATAAAAGCAAAAAATCTGTTGCATTTGCAACAAAGGAGAAAAAATAATGTTACCCGAGCAAAACATTTTATTTAAGGGCGTCGGAGAGTCAGACTGCCGCCGCATGATGAGCTGCTTCAACACGGAGGTGCGCAGATACCGTGCAGGCAGCCGCATCGCCGATTATTCGCACAGCACCGACAGGATAGGGATAGTCCTGAGCGGGCGGGCGGCAATGGTGCGCTACGATATAAACGGAGTCCGCACCATAGTGGAGACACTCGGTGAGCAGGGCATATTCGGCGAATTTTTCACCTTTGCGGGGACTCACCGCAGCTCCGTGGAGATAGTCGCTGACACGGACTGCGAGGTGATGTTCTTCCGCCGCGAGGAGATACTCAAGCGCTGCGAGAACGCGTGCAAGTGCCACTCAACGGTGGTAGAGAACCTGCTGATGCTGATGTCGGAGAAGACGATATCGCTGAGCGAGCGGATAGAGGTGCTGAGCCAGCGCTCGATAGAGGACAAGCTCATCAGCTTTTTGCAGATAACGGCAGACAACACTCCAAAGGGCGATACACCGCAGATACCGTTCTCGACGACGGCGCTGTCGGACTACCTCTGCGTGAACAGGAGCTCGCTCCAGCGCGAAATGGCGCGGCTGAAGGAGGCGGGAGTGCTGACGATATCCAAGCGGAAATTCAGGCTTGTGCGCGGCGGAGAATAAAGGTTGCATTTTTTTCTGCGATGTGCTATAATCATATAATGTGACACAACTAAATAAAGAAAGGACAACGATATGATACTTGAATTTCTGAAATCGGTCATACTCGGCATAGTCGAGGGAATCACCGAGTGGCTGCCCGTCAGCAGTACGGGACACCTCATCCTCGTCAACGAGTTCCTCAATCTCAACGTAAGCAGCGACGAAGCCGCAAACGAAGCCTTTATCAAGATGTTCGACGTCGTGATACAGCTCGGAGCGATAATGGCGGTCGTCATCATCTTCTGGAAGAAGCTCTTCCCCTTCGGCAGGGAGAACAACCCGCACCCGTGGAAGAAGGAGGGCTTCGGGGCATATGTCAAGGCTGACATAATGCAGATGTGGTTCAAGGTCGTAGTAGCGTGCCTGCCCGCAGCCGTCATCGGCTTGCTTGTGGACGACTGGGTCGACAAGCACTTCTACAATCCGTGGGTCGTTGCGATAGCGCTCATCACATTCGGTGTGGCGTTCATCTTAGTCGAAAACTGGAACAAGAACCGCAAGCCCAAGGTCAGCTCCATTGCAGAGCTTACATACCAAGCGGCGCTGATAATCGGCGGCTTCCAGCTCATCGCGGCGCTGTTCCCTGGCACATCACGCTCGGGCGCGACCATAGTCGGAGCGCTGCTTATCGGCATATCGCGTACAGTCGCAGCGGAGTTCACGTTCTACCTCGCAGTACCCGTAATGTTCGGCGCGAGCCTGCTGAAGATAGTGAAGTACGTAGTCAAGGACGGAGGCACATTTTCGCTGGCTGAGACAGGCATACTTCTGGTAGGAATGGTCGTAGCGTTCGCGGTGTCGATATTCGTCATCAAGTTCCTCATGGACTACATCAAGAAGCACGACTTCAAGGTGTTCGGCTGGTACAGGATAGTCCTCGGAGCACTTGTACTGCTCTACTTCGGCATAAAAGCCGCAATAGCATAAATCACAGCCTCTCCTCAACTTTGGGGAGAGGCATATTTTCTTTGTTTCCCACCGAAAGCAGACTATGTCGTTTGAACAGACTGAGCGCGCGAAGCAAGCGGCAACGAAGCTGGGTTCAAAGGAACTGTGTCCCTTTGCAGGGTCTGGGGCAGAGCCCCAGCAGAGTCCAGAGACAGCGCCTCTGGCGGGTCAAGGGCAGAGCCCTTGAAAAGACAGGAGGTGTCCCATGCACGCGAGTCCATTCCCCTACTCTCTCGACAACAAGCGCTACCACACGCTCAATTACCACCTCCGCACGGTGTACGGCGGGAAACTGTACAAGGCGGTCATCGACTGCGGGTTCACCTGCCCGAACATCGACGGCACAAAGGGCACGGGAGGCTGCATTTTCTGCGACGGAGGCAGCGGCTACTTCACGGACGGCAGTCTCTCGCCGAGGGCGCAGCTCGAGAAGGAATACGCCCGTATATCCGCGAAGAACGGCGATGTACCCGTTATCGTGTACTTTCAGGCGAACACCAACACCTACGCTCCCGCCGAGAAGCTGAGGGAGATATTCACCGCTGTTCTCGACTATCCATACGTGAGGGGCATATCGGTCGGCACGCGTGCGGACTGCCTCCCCGACGACGTCCTTGAGCTCCTCTGTGAGCTCAACGAGCGGACAGCGCTGACGGTCGAGCTCGGGATGCAGACCGTCCACGAGAGCACCCTCACGCTCATCAACCGCTGCTGCACGCACGAGGAGTTCCTCATCGGCTTCGGGAAGCTGAAAAGCCGCGGGATACGCACCTGCCTGCACATAATAGACGGGCTGCCGAACGAGTCGCGGGAGATGATGCTCGAGACCGCGCGGCAGACCGCCATGCTCGCTCCCGGCGCAGTGAAGCTGCAAATGCTGCACGTCATACGCGGCACTCGCCTCGCGGAGATGTACACCCGCGGCGAGGTCAGGCTTCTCACGCGCGAGGAGTACATCGACGCGGTAGTGGGTCAGCTCGAGCTGCTGCCGCCCGCGACTGTCATAGAGCGCATCACGGGCGACGGCGACAAGCGCAAGCTGATAGCTCCCGAGTGGAGCGCGGACAAAATATCCGTCCTCGGCGGTATCGACAAGCGTCTCGCGGAGCTCGATACGTGGCAGGGAAGGCTGTACAACGCGAATAAAGCCGCAGAGAAATGCCCTCTGCGGCTCGTTTTATTCCTTGGTTATTATCGCGACAGCGCACGGACAATTCCCCTCTACCACGCGGTATTCGACGTCTGTCAGCCCCGCGCCGCTGAAGAAAGCCTTGTACGACTCGATATCGAACTCGCTCTTGAACTCGAATCCCACCTTCTCGAGGACGGACTGCGCGGTACGCAGCGAGTTGTTGTCGCTGTTGATGTAGGTCGGGATTATGACCTTTCCGCCGCTTTTGCAGACTCTCAGCAGCTCCGCGAGCGCGCCGTAGGGGTCATCGAGGAGGTGTATCACGTTGCCTGCGACGACCTTGTCGAAGCGTCCGTCGCGGAAGCGAAGGTGCATGATGTCGGAGCGTCCGAGCCTCACGTTGCCGAAAGCGCGGCATTTCATATAGGTCTCACGCAGCATTTTCTCCGACATATCTGTCGCGATGAGCTCCATGCATTTCGGCGCGATGAATTTGCTTATCGCTCCCGTACCGCAGGCACATTCGAGCACGCAGTCGTCCTCGGATATCTCATCCGCAACGACCCTGCCCGTCCCGTTGAAGACCTTATTGTTTGAAAGCGTCTCGAACATATCGTACAGCGGTGCGACTTTATCCCATATCATAGCGATTCCTCCTTATTTGTAGCGCTTTGTGTTGAGTGCGCGGATAGAGTTTAGTATCAGCAGCATTGCCGTGCCCGAGTCCGCAAAGACTGCGAGCCACATATTCGGGTGACCAACAAGTCCGAGGACGAGCACCGCCACCTTGACCGCGAGCGCGAAGATGATGTTCTCGTAAGAGATACGCAGCGTCTTGTCCGCGATTTTTTTCGCAGTCACGACCGACGCGGGCTCGCTGCTCATGAATACAGCGTCCGCAGCCTCGAGAGCGAGGTCGGAGCCCGTCTGCATAGCGCCTCCGACGTCCGCGCCCGCGAGCACGGGAGCGTCATTGAGACCGTCGCCGACGAACATCACGCTGCCGTATTTTTCACGCAGAGCATTGAGCTCCGCGAGCTTATCATCGGGGAGCAGCCCGCCCTTTGCGGTGTCGACTCCGAGCGCACTGCCGACCTCCGCCGCAGTCTCGGGGACATCGCCCGTGAACATCGCCGTCGCGATGCCCATGCTTTTCAGCGACTTCACAGCCTCCGCGGAGGTTTTCTTCACCTCGTCCGAGACGAGGATAACGCCCTCAACTCTGCCGTCCACAGCCACATACACGGACGTGCCTGCCGCCGTCTGCGGGAGCTCGGGCACCTCCGCGCCCTTCTCCTGCATGAGCTTCATGTTGCCGCAGAGCACGGCTTTTCCGCCGACCTCAGCCTCAACTCCCCTGCCCGCGATATCGGACGAGCGCTCGGGCTCGGAGAGTCGGATATCGTTCACGCGGCAGTAGTCGACGATGCTCTCCGCTACGGGGTGAGTCGATATCTGCTCGCAGCTTCCGCAGAGGCGCAGGAGCTCCTCATCGGTGAGGCTGCCCGCGCTCGTCACGCGAGTGACCGTGAAGCTGCCGTTTGTGAGGGTGCCCGTCTTGTCAAAGGCGATAGCCTTGACCTTGCCGAGCGCCTCAATAGAGTCGCCGCCCTTGAAGAGGATACCGAGCTTCGACGACGCGCCGATACCCGAGAAATACGCCAGCGGCACGCTCAGCACGAGCGCGCACGGGCAGCTGATTACGAGGAAGGTCAGCGCGGAGTAGACCCACTTCTGCCAGTCGCCCGTGATGAGCGAGCCGAACAGCGCAGTCGCCGCCGCAATGCCGATAACGATAGGCGTGTAGACCTTCGCAAAGCGCGTGATGAAGCGGTCGAGCTTCGGCTTCGCGGAGGAAGCGTCCTCGACAGCATTCGCGATTTTGGTTATCATAGAGTCGTCCGCGACCGCCGTCGCACGGAGCGTGAACGTCTCCGCGATGTTGATGCAGCCCGACATGATGCTGTCGCCCGCGCGGACAGTCATTGGCACAGGCTCGCCGTTCACAGCGGAGGTGTCAATGCGGGATTCGCCCGACTCGACCACGCCGTCGACCGCGATACGCTCGCCGACCTTAATCCTCAGAATATCGCCTATTTCGATGTCATCGGAGTCGACGCGCACGAACTCATCGCCGCGGAGGACATCAGCCTCCTCCACGCGGAGCTCGGTCACATCGGTGATAGCCTTTCGGCTGCGCGCGACCGCGAAGTCCTCGAACATCTCGCCGATACGGAAGAAGAGGACGACTCCGACCGCCTCCGCGTACTCGCCGAGGGCAAACGCTCCGAGAGTAGCGACAGTCATCAGGAAATTCTCATTGAAAACGTTGCCTTTCGTCAGGCTCTTGACCATAGCCTTGAGGACATTGAGTCCGAGCACGAGATAAGCCGCAACGTACAGTCCTATCGCCACAGGCAGCAGCTCCGTCAGGTGGTGTACAGCGATAGCCGCGATGAACAGCACAACTCCGACAGCGACGGACGCGATTTCGAGCTTGCCGTCCTCGCCGTGCTCATGTGAGTGCTCGTGAGCGTGTTCATGTTCGTGCTCATGCTCGTGGTCGTGACCGCAGCCGCAGTGCTCGTCGTGGTGATGTTCATGCTCGTGGTCGTGACCGCAGCCGCAGTGCTCATCGTGGTGATGCTCATGCTCGTGGTCGTGATGAGCGTGCTTCTTTCTGCCCGCGGAGGGCACTATCTCGACGTCGGGCTCGATAGACTGTGCTATCTCATTCATACGCGCGAGGAGCCCCTCGCTGTGCTCGCCGTTAATTTTGAGGCGCTTCAGCTGGAAATTCAGCACGGCAGAATCGACTTCCTCGAGCTTATTTATCGCCTCCTCTATCTTGCTGCCGCAGTGAGCGCAGCCGAGGTTGCGGATATCGTAAATTTTCTCCATAGTATCACTCTCCAAACATATGAACACTTGTTCATATGTTTATTATATCACGCGTATCCACATTTGTCAATAGTATCGGGGAAATTTTTTCTGCGGATTGACTCTGCGCTGTAATCGTGATAGTATAATAGGTAAGAAAGCGGAGACTGTTAACCGAGGTTAACAATATCGCCGCACCTGCCGAGAAAAGTGCTCGGTCGCAAAAAGGCTTAGAATAGCCATTTTCAGAACCAGTTAGCATGGATTAACAACTTTTCAGAAAATTTTTCGGATTATTTCGTGTTTTTCGCCCTTGAAATGCACTTATATATGAAAGCTTTCAAAGCGCAGCCGCGAGGCTGCCGCGGACCCGTCTGAGTTGACATATATAACTGATATCGGAAGGGAGTGACTGAAAATGACGGCAGGTCCAAAAACGTACAATGGAGGTGTGGAAGCTATTTTGACCATTTTTTCCCGCAATAAGACTGACAACGGCGCATACAGCGAAGTCAATCGGCTCATCATGGAATGTGCCACCTCAAAAGAAAGCCTCAGCACCTTGTATCGGATGTTCAAAAAAAGCGTATTTGCGGTGACATTCGGGATAACGTGCGACTACCAGCTTGCTGAGGACTGCGTTATCGAAACATTCATCAGACTCACGCAGGTCACGAACTTCAACCCGAAAAGGGGCAACGGAAAAGGTTACATCATCAAGACTGCGCAGAACGTTGCCCACGAGCTTCTCCGCCGCCACCAGAGGGAGTACAGGAACTTCTTCATACAGAGCTACGGCGAGGCAGACAAGACAGTCGAGGACAGTATATTCATCAACCAGCTGCTGAAGCATCTGACGTCAAAGCAGCGGCAGCTGGTGATAATGAGGTGCTGCAGCGACCTCACCTTCAAGGAGATAAGTGAGATAATGCATATCCCCGAAACAACGGCAAGATCAAGGTATCAGAAGGCAATGGCGATACTACAGGAAAAGGCAGGTGTTGACAGTGAAAAATGAGAATATCGGAAACAGCGACCTCGAAAAGGTGCTGAGAGACAAGATGAATGAGCTTTCTGATTCAGTTGACTGCTTCGATAAGATCTCTGCGCGTGCTTTTCCCGAAAAAGACCCAAATTTTTCCGAAAGTGGATATACCGTAAGTGACGTCGAGAACATCACAGGCAGACGCGACCACGGGCGAATACTGCGCTGGGCAGCATTTGCAGCGGCAGTTGTGCTGTGCATTGTTTTCATACCGAAAACAGGCATATTAAGGCACGTGCTCTCTAATCTCGGCGGCTCTGTCACACGCGAGTTCCAGCAGCTCATCACCGAGATAAACGAAGAAACGGAGGCAAACCCGTACCACGAGATAGACGTCCCGCTGGAATACTACCTCAAAAACGACGTACTGGTAACGCCGCTTCTCAGCTGTCCGTTCGAGGACTGCGGCAAGGATGACGTCATGGTGCGCATCTACATCAGGCAGGCAGAGGCAGCGTATTTCAGCTTTGATACGGCGCAGGTCTACGCAGTCGAGTACAGGGGCGAATACTGCGACAACAACATCATCGCGGCGGCTAAGTCGGCGTACAGCTTCACGGACGAGGACCTCATCGAGCGCTTTCTTTTCAGCAGCGACACCACCATCTCGGACGTTGCTCCGAGCGCTCTCGAGCAGAACTTCACTCCTGACAAGGACAAGGGCTGCCTCATAGACTCCGACGGCGAGCCGGTATCGGCGGCAAGCCTCGACTACGGCTGCTTCATCAGAGACGGCAGCGACACAGTGTTCGCGTACACGACCATCATCTACGGACACAAGGGCTGCGACAGCTCCGACGAATACTTCTATGACTGCATCGCATACGGAAACGGCAAGGCAATTGAGCTCCCCGAGAGGGAGGATATGTGGGAAAGGTCGCTGTACTACAACGGCAGCTCCGCATTCCCCAAGGTCAGCGAGACCAACTTCATCCGCACGGAGCTTTTCACCCGCGAAGCCGATACAACAGCGAGCAGCGGCAGCTTCGGCTATGTCGGACCGTTCAACGGCATCTCATACAATGCGACAGACCTAAAAGCGGGACATCCGCTTAGTCTGAGCAGCTCGCTCACGAACAGCATATTCAGCACAGTTGACCTCCCCTCGGACGAAAAGCTGTTCAGGAATCTGCGCGTGTACTACTCGAAGGGGCACTTCACGGAGGCAGCAGAGTCAGATTCAAACGGCACTTCAAGGAAGAGCTGTATCAATATCCTCTGCGACTGGCAGACTGTCGGCTCCTACGCTGTAAGCAGCTCCGACCCGATACGGATAAAGCCCGACAACGAGCTTGAAATGGAGCGCGAGGCATTGAATGTGCAGCAGGAACAGCAGCAGGCGGAGCTTGAAGCAATGCGCGAGAAGTACAAGGCTGAGATAGAGCAGGACAATGCACAGCTCGAGACTGAAAAAGACGCCTTTGAGCGCGACAAGCTGCATGACGAGATAAGCTTCAGGGAAGAACTGATAGCAGAAATAGAAGAAAAACTCGGCTCGGACGAGTGACAAAGGTATATCCGCACGAAATCAGAAAGAATCAACAAAAGAAAGTTCAGTACAGAGCTGTCACCGCGCGTGGCAGCTTTGTTTTTATTAAAAAAGCTTGACAAAAAAAGCTGATAGTGGTATAATGTTATCTGTTAATTAGAAGCCGCTGTGGTGGAATAGGCAGACACAAGGGACTTAAAATCCCTCGGAGTAAAATCCGTACCGGTTCGACCCCGGTCAGCGGCACCAGCGCCGAGCGGGCGCGCGCGGTTCGCGTCTCAGTTTTTCCGGGACGCGAATTGTTTTCCGCGCATGAAAGTCATCTATTTCGTACAGATAACACAGCGGGGAGCCCCCGCGGGCAGTTCGCGAGGTCGCTCGTACCTCGCTTACTAAATATGAAATTGCAGTTTTTCGCCGCAGTTGATACAATTTCAAAAAGATAATATTACTTATATTCTGATTTCCGACTACTAATCTCGCAGCATTCCTGCGGGATTTTATTATGCATTTTCAGGAGGTGAGGATACTGAAAAAGTTCATACACGAGTTCTTCGGGCACTTCTTCGCAAATCCCCTCCTCCCGCTGCTCGTCATAGTCGGTTCGGTATCGGCAATGCTATTCACGGGCGACGGTCCGTCCGAGCAGCTCAAGTCCGACGCCCCTGACTACGTCCGCACGTCCGTCCCGCTCGCGGTATCTTCATCGAGCGAGACCGCTACCTCCACGACCGATACCTCGGTATCGACAACGTCTACCACAACAGCCGCGCCTTTTACAGTAGTGACGCTCGAAGCAGAGACGACCACAACTGCCTTAACAACGACAGCCGCAGCCGACGAGGACAGCGCCTCCTCGGACGGCAGCTCGACCGAGTCCGCCGAGTCCGATGATACGCCCGATACACCTGCAGGACGCCCGCAGGTGTCGCCCTACACGGTCTATGTCGGAGCCGACTCGCCCAACAGCGGCTACTATCAGGATAGGCTCGTCATTTTCGGCGACTCGATAGCCTACGGCTTCAATGCATACGGCTATATCCCGCGCGAGCACAACGTTGCCGCTGAGTCAATGGCTCTGTGGAACATGAGCAGGTACACCTTCGACCTCGGAGGCGGCGCCATGAGCCCTGTTGACGCGGCTATATACAGCGATTCGCCGCTCATCTACATCTCGATAGGCATGAACGACATATTCGGCTACTCCACCGACGACTACGCGAACAAACTCTATGCTGTCGCACAGCAGCTTGTGGACAATATCCCCGATACTACGGTAGTCATCGGCTCGATAACGCCTGTCTCCAACGGCAACTACTACACGACCAATGACACGCTCAATTCCTTTAATTCCGCGATAGAGTCCACTGTGAACGCCAATGACTCGGAGCAGATACTCTTCTTCGACGCAAACGCCGTGCTGAAGGACCCGAACACAGGAGCGCTTGCGTCAAATGTTGCGGGCGGCGACGGACTGCACATCTCGGGCGCGGCATACGGCTACTGGCTGAACGCGCTATTCAACTATCTCGACACGACCGACACACTCGACCGCATCGCAAAGCACGACAGCAAATACGAATAAACAGCGAAAAACAGCCCTGAGGGAGCACTCCCTAACGGCTGTTTTTTTGTATATGAAATAATGTACAAACACCTCCGCATATGATTTGACGAGGTGATAATATGTTTCTGGAACTGCTGAAAAACCTGTTTTTCTTTGCCCTCCACGTTGACAACGGGAGCGTTTTCCCAAAGCCGCTGTCCAAGAAGGAGGAGCACGAGTGCTTTGTCAGGATGTCCGAGGGAGACAGAACCGCAAAAAATCGGCTTATCGAGCACAATCTCCGCCTTGTGGCGCACATCGTGAAGAAGTACACCCAGTCCGCCGCCGAGCAGGATGAGCTCATCTCGGTCGGGACAATAGGGCTCATCAAGGCGGTGTCGTCGTTCGACTACACCAAGGGCGCGAAGTTCGCGACGTACGCGAGCCGATGCATTGAGAACGAG
>SAMEA3663299__coassemble_859_pt1 | contig 12102 bp, 7 predicted proteins | sample SAMEA3663299__metabat2_low_PE_032 | metagenome-assembled genome bin SAMEA3663299 (sample SAMEA3663299) | pig gut metagenome | biome: pig gut; feature: pig-associated habitat; material: faeces | place: China | collected 2013
GTTAAAGTGCGGTTTTAAGTCCGTGCAGCTGCGGTTCTGTGAGCGGCATATACAATTGCTATTGCCACTCCTTGTCCCTCCTGTACACAAGCTCTTTCTCTTATTATACAGGATTTTTATTTTTAGTGGCTCACTTTTTTATTATCATTTTGAGGCTAACTGGCTCAGTTTTATTTTAGCATACATAGAAAGCAAATTAAGTAAATGATATTAAAATATACGAAAATTCTGTAAGAATATTACCTGTAAGGGGATTAAAGCGGATAAAACAATTGTTTTGATCAAATTTTAAGAAAAACGGAACAGCCGATTGACTGTTCTGTGGTTAAAAATTAATATGAAAAATTTTAATTTTTGTATGATAAGCGGTCTGTATAGCTTCAAATTATACTGCCTTTTGGTATAAAACACTTACACTGGTAGAGCATGCGGCTGTTAACCGCAGGGTCGTTGGTTCGAGTCCAACAGGTGGCGCCAATCGAGTGTCTGCAATAGCAGACGCTTTTTGTTTTTGCCGATATTTTGTACATCACATAGTAATCGCGTCTGCAATAGCAGGCGCTTTTTTATTGCATTGCATCCTCCCTGCGGGAGCTTGCCGCTGATTGACATTTACCCGCTTCTATGATATAATTTATTTAATAAACATTGGGGAGGTCTGTGAAGCTATGATACCAAAATTCAAGAAGCCCAAGCCGTCAAATGAGAATCTGCCAAAGGAAAAGCAGGCCAGGCTGCACCCGATATATAAAAAGCACCTGAAATCTATTCCGACGGATTCAAGTGTTATGAAACAATTAGATTTGGATAAGCTGTCCCGCGATTACGTCCTCGCGCATGAGAAGCTGACGATACTGTCCCTTGAATATGTTATGGAACACGGGTGTATATGCAGGGGAAGGGAGATATTATACCTGGAACGAAAACGGACGAATCATGAAATATACTTTTAGTGCAGGTAAATGTTATGAAAGGTATGAATGGTACGAATCGGGGCAGCTCAAGGAAAATTCTTTCTACAATAAAAGTACAGCCCGACGTGATACGTATTACTGGTATGAAAACGGGAAGATATGGAAGTATTCGAGCCGCGATAGCCGCGGTTTACCTGTTAAGTTCATCGAATATGATGAGATAGGAAACATCATAAGGCGTATAGAGTACAAGTAATAATTTTGACAAACAACTGATATGGAGGTCTGACATGAAAAAGCACAAGGCACTGAAAATTATCATCGCGATTTTGCTCGTACTGCTCATTTTAGGCTGTATAGGAGCATTCGCGTTCTACAAATATTTCACCGTCCCCGTCGGAAAGTACCCCGACAAGGCACGCGCGGCGGAGTTCGTCAAGCTGAGTGAACAGTACAGCGACGGGCAGTTCCACAACGCGGACGATGTCGGCTCTGCGGCGGGAGCTGTCAATATGAACGGCTTCAAAAAGCCCGAGAAGCTCATTCCCGCAGAGAAGATAGACTCGCTCGAACCTGCGGAAAAGGACGAGCTGAACATCGGCTGGCTCGGACACTCTTCCGCGCTCGTGCAGATAGGCGGCGATAACGTCCTCATTGACCCTATTCTCACGACATCGGGCAAGCCTCTCCAGCTCTATTCGCTCCCTGCGCGTATATCCGAAATGCCGCTCGATATTGACAATTTGCCCGATATCGGCGTGCTCTGTATCTCGCACGACCACTTCGACCACCTCGACTACGGCACTATCACCGCTGTCGACAGTAAGGTCAGCGACTACGTTGTGCCGCTCGGCGTGGATTCGCTCCTCGTGGGCTGGGGCGTCGACAGGCAGAAGATACATACGCTCGGCTGGTGGGGGAACGTGGAGCTCCGCGGCGTGACTTATACCCTCACTCCCGCTCAGCACTACTCGGGCAGATTCGCGGGCAAGCAGTACAAGACGCTCTGGGGCGGCTTCTACATCGCGGACAGCTCCCACAGCCTCTATTTTACAGGCGATTCGGGCTACTGCGACGCCTTCGCCGAGATATATGACAGGCTCGGCGCTCCCGAGGTCATGCTCGCGGACGCAGGGCAGGACGCTCCCGCGTGGTCGCATATGTCTCCCGAGGAGATAACCAAGGCGGCGCAGGATGTTCACGCGCAGTATATTATCCCCGTCCACTGGGGCGCCTACCTCTACTCGGACTATGACTGGTACAAGCCCGCCGAGGACGTCGTCAAGCAGGCGGAGGCGGACGGAATTGCTGTTGCGACGCCGAAGCTCGGTCATATTTTCAGCTTTGATGATATCGCCAATGAAAATACGCATTGGTGGGAGGAAGCCGAATAATAAATGCGGGCGACGTCCCGTCGCCCCTACAGATGACTGCATTATTCTGGTAGTTGTAGGGGCGAGTTCCGCTCGCCCGTTGGTTCGTCAATGTACTGCGGGCGCACGGATAAGCAGCACACCAAATCTTTGATTTGGATTGTGATGCTATATGCAGCTTTGCTGTAATGCGCCCCTACACCGTGTAACCGTTAATTATTATGTGCGGGACGCTGAAGGCGGCGTCCCCTACAATCCAATGAAAAAAGCTCCCCGAGAGGGGAGCTTTTGCTGTTACTTGTTAGGAGTAGCGGAGTAATGGGGAAGTCCCTTTATTTCGCCTGCGTCGAGCTTCTGTATTGCGAGGGCGTCGTTTGCTGTGATGCCGTCGCCTACGTCGAAGCAGTCCGCATTTATCCTGCCCTGAGGCTGTAGCTCGAACTTGTCCTTGTTGGCGAGCGACTGGAGTATCGCTACTGCGTCCGCTACGCTGACCTTCTTGTCGAGGTTGGCGTCGCCGTAGAGGGGCTCCTCCTGCTTGCCTGATGTCGTAGCGCTCGTTGTAGCAGAGGACGTCGCCGAGGAAGCCGTCGTTGTCTCGGTGGCAGTCGTGGTCGAGGTCGTTGTCTTGGAGGTTGTCGTAGCCGTTGTTGTAGTTGCTGTGGAGGGCGTGATGCCGTCAACTATCGAGAAGTAAGCGGGCTTTGCCTCGTAGTCCTTGTTGAAGAGAAGCGGGTCTCTGTCGGCGCGCCAGCTCTGGTCGTCAGTGGTGCCCCATACAACGACTGCGGATACGTAGTCCTTGTACGCGACGATCGCGTCGAAGATGTCGCTGTAGTACTGCGCCTGAAGCTCGTACTTCTGGTCGTTTACGGTAGCGTCGAGCTCGGTTATCTGGATGTCGAGACCTGTCTTGCTGAACTTCTCGAGCGCTGCCTTGTACATTCCTGCGGTCGGGAAAGGCGTATTTTCGCCGTTGTTTGTTACGTTGAGGTGGGACTGCATACCGATGCCGTCGATGTAGTGTCCGTCGGAGTTTATCTCCTCGGCGAGCTTGACGATAGCGTCCTTCTTGTCCATGTACTCGTTGAAGTCGTTATAGTAGAGCTTCGTGCCCTCGGGAGCGTACTGCTTTGCGTACTCGAAGGCGGGCTTGATGAACGAATTATCGCCGAATATCTTCACCCACGGAGATGCCTCCCAGCGGTTGCTCTCAGCGGGGAAGCCTGCCTCTCGGGGAGTGCCGCCGTCCGTGAGAGCCTCGTTTACGACGTCCCACGCGTAGAAGTCGACGTCGGGGTATTCCTCCTTGACTGCCGCGAACACGTTCTTGATGTAGTTCTCCATGCGCTTGAGCATCTTCTCCTTCGATACCCACTCGCCGTCAGCGTCGTAGTCCTCCTTGAAGAACCAGAGAGGCGTCTGCTGGTGCCATACGAGGACGTGTCCTCTTACGGAGATGTTGTTGTCGCGCGCGAAGTCGAGGATAGGCTTTGCGTTTGCGAGCGTTACCTGCGGGTCTGTATCGTTGCCCTCAGCCGCGAGCGCAAGGCAGGCTGCCTTGTCGAGGACTGAGTCAGGCTTGAGCTCGTTGCCTGCGGTGAGGCTGTTGAAGTGGTGCTTCACGAGCTCCTTTGTCGAGGCGGGAGCTATCTCGCCGACTGTTGTCGCCGTGCCGAACTTGAACATATCGCCGTAGACGTCCTTGAGTCCCGTGAGCGTCTTGTCGAGCTTGTTGGGCGCGAGGGTTATCTTGAAGTCGTCGACGCAGAGGTCGTTAGCCTCGCCGTTGGTCTCAATGTAGATTGAGACGTCCTTCTCGGCGTCGCCGTAGGAGAAGCTCGTCTCGAGTGTGACGTAATCGCCCTGTGATACGCCCTTTACGAGGTTGGTGTACTGGGGCTCATCGGAGCCGCCGGGGGTGTGCTGGAGCGACACGCATACGGTGTTGTACCACGCCGCCTTGACCTTGACCGAGAGAACGTACTTCACGTTCGGCTCGAGCAGTCCCTCTACTGAGAGAGACGGACCGTTCCAGCTCTGGTCGCGTCCCGATATGGACATGACCTTGCTTCCGCTGGGAGCCTTGTCGTCCTCGATGACCTCGATAATTGAGGTATCGTTGTCGCCGCGCTTGGAGAACTTGGAGGCGTCGCCGTCCTCGAAGTCGGTCGCGAAAACGACGTCCTCGGTGTCGGCGGCGTCAGCAATTGCAGCCTCTGACGCGGGGAACGACGACAGCGTCATTGCCGCAGCGAGAGCGGCAGCTGTCAGTGCGTTGAATGGATTATGCTTCATGATAGATCATCCCTTCCGGACTCGTCCAAAGAGTCCAAGTATATTATGTTCCGTTCCTGCCTATAACAGAGCGGATACATTCGTAATAGTATTACAATATCATTCTAACATGGCGTCATGGACTTGTCAATAATTACCCGAAAACTACGCAATTATTGACCACATGACCGCAAATACGGATAAAAAACCGCCCGAGCAGATGTCCTGCCCGGGCGGCACTTCAAATATTTATCCTTATCTCAGACGGGAAGCTGTGACTCCTTGATAGAGCCTGCATCCACCTTCATAAGTGTGAGAGCATCGTTAGCTGTAACGCCGTCGTTGTTGCCCGATACGTCAGCATTTGCGAGCTGCTGCTCACTGAGGTTGTATCTGTCCTTGTTTCCGATGTACTGGAGTATTGCAACTGCGTCAGCTACTGATACATAGCCGTCGAGGTTAACGTCGCCGTATCTCGAAGCTGTTACCTTGCCGGGCTGTGTTGTTGCTGTAGTAGTTGTAGTTGTTGTAGTTGTTGTAGTTGTGGGCTGAGTTGTTGTCGTGGTAGTAGTTGTTGTGGTTGTTGTTGTAGTAGGAGTCGTGGTAGTAGTTGTAGGTGTGCTGCTGCCGCCCTCAGCGTAGACCTTGACAGAGTCAACAGTGAATTCGCCGCTGTTTACCCACCATGTACCGAACTTGAGCTGTCCGCCGTAAGCAGTCTGGATTATCTCGGCTGTTGCGGAAGGAACGTCCCAAGTGATAGTTGCGGAGTTGCCGCTGATTTCCTTGCCCATATTGTCGGTCATTGTCCAGTAATCGGGAGCAACGGTAGTTGATGTACCGAATGCACCTTCCCACTTGCCGATAGCACCGTTTGCAGAGATGTTTACCTCTACCTTGCTTACCTTAGCGCCGCTCGGGAGTTTGAAGTCAGCCCAGTCCCAGCCGATCATCTTGTCATCGGCATTCTGGTCGAACTTGACTTTCTGCTTGGGAGTGATGACGTATGCTCCGTCACTTACTGAGGGAGTATAGGAAGTAGCGGTAGTTGTTGTTTCCTGCTGCTGCCACTGAGTCTGAGCGGTAGTAGTCTGCTGGGGCTGCTCCTGAGTAGTAGTTACAGGGGGCTGGTAGCTGCCGCCGCCGCCGTATATCTTCTTGACACCTGTGATAGACGTGTCGATGGAGCCCTTCTTGGTCTTGTGGTAGAGACCTGCTGCTGCACCTACGAGACCTGCGTTGTAGTCAACAGCGACCTCGTTGCCCTTATAGTCGGAGCGCTTGTCGGCGTATGTTCCGTTTCCGTCAACAGGACCGCCGCAGAGGGCACCTATGAGGAGGTACTTGTTAGGTGTTCCGTCGAGGCCTTCATCTGCGCCTACTTCGGGAGAAGCGGCTCTGTGGTGGGGATTCCTTGAGGAATTTGACTTGAAGCCTACTACGAGGCAGTGCTTCTGACCGTTAGCGAATGCGCTGTCGCCTGTGATGTACTTCATCTGGTTAACAGCCCAGTCGCCGTTAGCCTTGTTGTACTTCTCGGCTACGAGTACAGCCATCTGAGCAGAGCAGTTATATCTTGCGCTGCCCCACTGGTCGAGGAAGAAGTAGCCGTTGCCGTTGTAGCTCTTGTTGATGAAGCCCTGGACCTCGCTCCAGTCGCCTGTAGCCTCAGCCTTGAGGATAGCGGCGCCCATGGTAACGTTGTTCCAGCAGTGAGTCCAGCCGACCCACTTGCTTCCGCTTATGAGGTCGTTCTTGTAGCTGCCGTCGTTGGTAGCCTTGTACAGCCAGCCTGCTGCCCAAGCCATATCGTCGTCGGAGCCTTCAGAGTCGTAGAAGGGTGAGCGTGAGGTCTTGCTGCCTGCATTCTGCTTGCAGTAGTTGTAGAGCGCCTTAGCGTACTTAAGGTCGTCGGGGTTCTTGAAGTTTACGTAGTTGCAGGCGAGAGCCGCAGCGTACTCTGCTGCGATATCAGCTGAACCGCTGGACACCCAGAGCATTTCGCCTCTGTTGCCCTGCTTCTCGGGGGGACCCCAGTAGCTGTGGTCGGTATTTCCGTCGCCTTTTTCGATAAGTATTCTTGATACATTGTTGCCGTTGAGCTGAGTAGCCTCGCGGAAGAACTTGCAGAAGTAGTCAGTGATGAGCTTGAGGTGAGCACCCTGACCCGTTGCTTCATAAGCGTCAGCAAACTCGTAGTAGCTCCAGCCGAGGGTCGAAGCAGCATATCCCTGAGGAAGACCGAACATAACGTGGTCGCCCGCATCGTGGAAGCCGCCCTTGACAGTGTCGCTCATGTGACATGAGCTTCTCCACTCCATGCCGCAGCCGTCGCAGCTGCCGCACATATTTGCGTCGTAGAGATAGAGGGAATACTGAAGGAGCTTAGCGTAATTGGAGCCGTCGTCAGCCGCGCTTGCCGAGAGAGAGGGAGCAGCCGCGGTGAATGAGCTTGCAGCCGTGCTGAGTGCGAGGGCACCCGTCATGACTACAGATGTCAGTTTCTTTAAATTAAAATGCATACTATTCACACTTCTTTCTGATTAATCGTATCGCGTTTTGCCTATAATATGCTTCACGGACTATTATACATAATTTCGCCGCATTTTTGGTTACAAAGCGGAAACACAAATATTACAATACGGTTACACAGGCGCGATATTTCGCAGATTCTACCTATTGACCTAAAATGATATATCCGATTTGTATACATTGACGTAATTATTACAAAATATTATGAACGGCAAGTGTACAAATCTAAAAATATATGAATAAAATTGTCTCGAAAAAGCAATAAAGTACCGATGAACAAGGTTTGTCTTGTTCATCGGTACCAAAACAACTGATTTAATTTTGTGCGATGTGCGACATCGTCAGCTTAATCGTCCTTTATTTCAGGCAGGGGCAGGTCGGACTGCTTGTACGCGCCCGCATCGACCATCTGGATTATCAGCGCGTCCTTCGCTGTGATGCCGTCGCCGTTCGCGTAGACGTCCGCATTCTTTGCGCCCTCGGGCTTCAGTGCGAACTTGTCCTTGTTCGCGAGGGACTGGAGTATCGCTACCGCGTCCGCGACAGTGACCTTCTCGTCGAGGTTTGCGTCGCCCCAGAGCCTTACGGGTTCGCCGTTCTTGGCAAGCTCAAATTTCGGGCTTATGACATCGTGACGGTAGAATACGCATATTATATCCGTATCTTCGGGCATATCGTAGCCCTGCGGTACTGACTTGACAGTTATCGTCGCCTCTACCTTTGAAGGAGCAGTTACGTTGTCCCATTTGACGTCTATCTTGTTCGTTCCTTCGCCGGAGGTGTAGCTCTTTGTGCCAAGGTCGGTGTTGCCTTCCTTGAGGAAGATAGTGAATTCCGCGCCTGGAACTGCCTTGCCCGTTTCCTTGTCAACGATGTCGATGTTGAGCATCATTTTCTCGTATGCGGGAGCTTTTTCGAGAGTTATCGTCACATCAGCCTTGCCGTCCACTATGCTGAATTTGCTGTTAATCGGGGAAGGAGTCATATATCCCTCGGGAACCTCGTCTATTCTGATTTCCCAGAACTTAGCCTGCTTGAAATCCTCAGTGGAGAGGTCGTGCCAATTGACATCTATGGTGTCGGTCGTTTCTCCCGATTTGAACTTCTCGCTGCCGAAGAAAGCGCCGTTGTCGCCGTAGCCCGTGATACCGTATTCAACGCCCGCTACCTGCTTGCCTGTGTCAGGGTCGAGTATACTTACATTTACGATAGCAACTGCGCGCTCTGCAGTGGTAGTCACCGTAGTAGTGGTAGTCTCGGTCGTTGTCGTGACTGTGGTGGTGGTCGTGGTCTCCGTCTCCGTTGTGGAGGTGGTAGTCACGATGTCGGGGGTCTCGTACTTTATGTCGCGGTCAACGCCGTTTACCTTTGTGTCGACCTGACCTGTCTTGAACTCATTGTACAGTCCAGCAGCCGCCGCTACGAGGGTGGCGTTGTAGTCGATGCCGACCTCGGAGGAGGTGATGTCGTTGAGCGCGTCAACGTACTGGAAGCCCGCGTCTGCGAAGCCGCCTTCAAGGGCGCCTGTGAGGGTGTGACCCTTGCCGCCGAAAGTAGCTCCCGCGGCGTTGTACTCGTCCCAGCCCTTTAGTCCCGAAGCCGCCTCATGGTGAGGATACTTCGCGGATACGTCGTTGAAGCCCACAACGAGGCATACGTTCTTGGGGTTCTTGCCGAGTATCATGTCCATTTGTCCCTGACACCATGCCGTGTGGTCAGCCTTGCCGTACTTCTTCAGAAGCAGTCCGATGTACTGCGCGGAGGTGTTGTATCTCGCCGCGCCCCAGCCGTCGGGAGTGTACCACTTGCTCGGGTCGCTCATTCTCTGCTTAGCGTACTTTTCGGGAATGCTCCAGTCGCCGTTTATCTCGCCGTTGAGGACTGCCGCGCCGAGGTAGACGTTGTCCCAGCAGTGCTCGTAGTTGGGGTCCTTCTGGTGGTTTTTGAGGAAGGTGTTGTACTTCTCGTCCTTGGTCGCGAGGTAGAGGAAGCCCGCCGCGAAGGACTGGTCGTCCTCGCAGTTGCTCGACGTATAAAACGGAGTTACACCCTCGGAAGCGACCTGATTGAACTTGGTCGAGAAATCAAACAGCGCCTCTGCGTATGTGAGGTCCTCCTTATTGCCGAAGTTGATGTAGTTCACCGCGAGAGCCGCCGCGTACTCAGCCGCAACGTCGCTCGCGCCGCTCGAGGTCTTGAACACCTTTCGCGAGGAGCTGTCCTGCTGCTCGGGAGGTCCCCAGTAGCTGTTGTGGTCGGCGTTTCCGTCGCCTATCTGGTATACGAAGTCAGTGACCGCAGCGCCGCCCGCAACTCCGCTGCTTATGGTGGTGCAGTCCTTGAAATATTTGCAGAAGTGGTCGGTGATGAGCTTGAGGTGTCCCGTCTGACCGAGGTAGTCGAATACGTCCTTGTACTCGTAGTAGCTCCAGCCGAGCGTTGCGCCCGAATAGCCCGCTGTTATACCGAATTTTACGTGGTCGCCGCAGTCGTGGTAGCCGCCCGGGACGGCGTCATCGGTGTGGCAGTCGTCGCGCCACGAGAAGCCGCTCTTCTCGCCGACCTCACTGCCGCACATATTCGCGTCGTACATATACAGCGAATATTGCAGGAGCTTGGCGTAGTTGTCGGTGTCCTCGGCAGCGATGACCGTCGGAGCTGTGAGCATACCCGTCGCCGAGCAGGCAGCAGCCGTCGCAAGCGCGGTAAATCCCGATGTTATCCTGCGGACAAGGTTTTTGTTCTTCATCTTACATCCCTCTCATTCTCAGAACTTGTATCTGCAAATACAAGTTCTATATATTTTTTATTACCCGCATTTTATTTTTGGATAATATTGCACAATACAATTATAGCATAACGTATGAGCGAATTGTTAATAAACTGTGTACAAATTTGCAAAGCCTCTCATTTTTGGCGGTTCTGTCAGATTAGGCAGTCCCCGATTGTACAAAACGTCGATAATGATTTGTATTCCTCTTGCAAATTATTACCCATTGTTGTATAATAAAGCTATGATAGTGCTCAGACGGGACACCTGTTAGGCGCGTCCCCTGCATTTTGATAACGCGTAGGGGCGCATTACAGCAAAGCTGCATATAGCATCACAATCCAAATCAAAGATTTGGTGTGCTGCTTATCCGTGCGCCCGTAAATGAATACGGTGTCATCGGGCGAGCGGAACTCGCCCCTACAATAGGCTGACGGCCTGAAATCACGAATTATACGGGAGGCGGTACTGTGCCGAGATTTTTTACAAATGAGATTGATGAGGGCAATATCACCCTCACGGGCAGCGACGCCCACCATATCGGGCATTCGCTCCGCATGAGGGTAGGCGAGAGCGTGACCGTGTGCTGCTGCGGCATCGACTACAACTGCACGATTTCGCGTATCACCGCGGATACGGTCTATCTCGACCTCGTGGACAAGGTGCGCTGCGCCGCCGAGCCCGACATCGAAGTCACGCTGTTTCAGGCTGTTCCGAAGCAGGACAAGCTCGAGTATATCATACAAAAAAGCGTGGAGCTCGGCGTGAGCAGGATAGTGCCCGTGCTGACGCGCCGCTGTATTTCGCGCCCCGACGAGCGCGACTTCGCGAAAAAGCTCCCGCGCCTGAACAAGATAGCCGCCGAGGCTGCAAAGCAGTCGGGCAGGGGAATGATTCCCGAGGTCACGCCTATCGTCGACTGGCAAACCGCTGTTAACATGATGAAACAGCTCGACGTCACGGCTCTGCTATATGAGGAAAAGGGCGGCTGCTCGTTCGCGGACATTGATTTTTCGGGCGTTAAGACCGCAGGGCTCGTCGTCGGCAGCGAGGGCGGATTCGACTGCGGCGAGGTCGCGCAGGCAGACTCCGACAATATCCGACGCGTGTGGCTCGGCAATCGTATACTGCGTTGTGAAACTGCACCAATAACAGCACTCTCTATTTTGATGTTTTTAACAAATAATATGTAAACAGTTGAATTTTGAAATTGAGTGTGATATAATATTAATGTAGTTTATCGGGACGTTCGCAAGCGGCTCGGTAACAGGATTTCCTTGCGAAGAAAAGAGGAAAAAATATGAGTAAGAAAAGAGGAATTAGCATGAACAACATTCTTGCAGGTGTACTTGTGACAGGTGTGGTCGTTGCAGCTGGCTATGCTGCTTATAAGATCATCAAGAGCAAAAACTCAGAGCCTGATTACGACGACGATATTTATGATTATCCCGATCCGTACGATACAGACGAGAGCATAGACTTCGAGATCAACGACTCTACAGTCAAGGATCTCGCGGACGATATGGCTGACGGCGCTGAGGAGCTCGCAGACAAGGCTTCCGATGCGGTCGAGGACGTCACAGACAAGGCTGATGACTTCGCAGGTGAGGTCAAGGAGGCTGCTGCGGACGTAGTAGGCGATATCAAGGACGCTGCCGAGAACATCGTTGGCGATGTTAAGGACGCATTCAAGAAGAAAAAGTAAACAGACAGGAGGGGCTTTTGAGCCCCTCTTTTTTGTTCGTAGCTACAAATCACGCGTCAGCGCTTGACAAGGCGCGGCATTTCTGATATAATGTATAGGCTGTCCGAAAAAGGACGTTATCGAGGCGTAGCTCAGTTTGGTAGAGTGCTTGGTTTGGGACCAAGATGCCGCAGGTTCGAGTCCTGTCGCCTCGACCAGGCGCGGTGTCCGCGCCGCCAGTTCACGCGGACGCTCGCAAGCTCGCTTACCTTGTTAAAATCGGCAGCAACTTCCGCGTGCTTTACCGAAATTGGACGGCGGGCAAACGCACTATAGCCGAGTGGGCACACGCAGTTCGCGCGGACGCTCGCAAGCTCGCTTACCTTGTTAAAATCGGCAGTAACTTCCGCGTGCCTTACGTAATCGCTTCCCGCCGAAAGCAGACTGAGCCGTCTGTACAGAGTTAGCGCGCGAAGCAAGCGGCAACGAAATTCGGGTTCAAAGGGACTGTGTCCCTTTGCAGGGTCTGGGGCAGAGCCCCAGCGGATTGTC
>SAMEA3663299__coassemble_901_pt1 | contig 11684 bp, 8 predicted proteins | sample SAMEA3663299__metabat2_low_PE_032 | metagenome-assembled genome bin SAMEA3663299 (sample SAMEA3663299) | pig gut metagenome | biome: pig gut; feature: pig-associated habitat; material: faeces | place: China | collected 2013
GAATCTCAAGGGTCGTTACTTTTTCTTAGCATTGTTCAATTTTCAAGATGCTGTTTGACCTGTCTCATCGCATCGCCGCGTTCGACAGTAATGTTATTATACCACCCTTTCGCGGCTTTGTCAACTCAAACTTCAGAAGAATTTTCCACCGTTTTTTGTTGAAAACTGACAAGGTATTCCGAAATGTTGAAATTGTCCTCATTTTTTCCTATAAAAAGAGCAACAGCCTTAGCTCCAAAACCCAAAGGAGATAAGACTGTTCTGATTCGCCCTCTATTACAATAGGAATACGGATAGCTAAAGGAATTCTTACAGCCGTGCCGCGCTATCCTATCGGCAACATTCCCGCCTTGGCAACCCTTGTCCGCCCGATTGTGCAGATTGAGCAGACAAATTTTGCTTTTGGATTCTGATTGTATTATACACTTCCGCCGCCATGTTTTCAACTCACATTCTGACTTTTTGGTGCACAATATGAATATATATCAAAAAATTATTTTTTAACACTTTATTAATAATATCAGTTGACTATCCGCCCTGTCTGACCACTCAGCGCAATAATCGGTAAAATCTATAACATTTATTTTCTTTGATTTTATATTATTTTTTCTTTTTGTTTGATTTGTTAATTGTACAGCCGCAATTTTGTGCACCTTTTTCTTGCTTTCGGGTTGACATATTTTCTCATGTGTTATATAATATACATGTAGTATTCATATAATTAACATCTTGCAAGGATAAATAAATGGATAAAAAGGATTTCAAAGACCTTAATAAGCGTGAGCTCGTCGACCTCGTATATAAGATGGTAGACGTCGAAGATTCGCCGTCCGATGAGCTCCCCTCTCCCGAGCAGGTGCGTGCCGTCCACGACAAGCTCGCCTACCGCGCAAGGCTGAAAAAGGTCCTCATGAGCACGCTCTCAGTCCTCATCGTGGTCGCGGCAGCCGCCGTACTCGTCTCAACTCTCTTTTTGCCCGTAATACAGGTCTCGGGTGATAGTATGGAACCCACTCTGAACAACGGAGATATTATACTACTTGTAAAAACAAAGCGCTATTCAACAGGACAGCTATGCTGCGTTGCGTGGCAGAACAAGCTCCTGCTGAAACGTGTCATCGGTCTCCCCGGCGACAGCATCGACATTGACGCAAACGGCAATGTCTCGGTGAACGGCGAGCTCCTCGATGAGCCCTACGTCATCAACAAAAGCCTCGGAGAATGCGATATTTCGTTCCCATATGTCGTCCCCGACGACAAGATGTTCGTGCTCGGCGACAGGCGCGATACGTCCATAGACAGCCGAAGCTCGGCTATCGGCTGCGTCAGCGACGAGCAAATGGTCGGCAGAATGCTCTTCCGTATCTGGAAATCAGATAACAAGGATTGACATTTTTAACAATACCTTAAAGGAGGTGAGAACACTTGGGCATACCTTATAATAAGTACATACAATTTCTGCGCAGCTCCAAGAAGAAGCGCAGACAGCTTGCGTGCTTTGTCACTGCTTTGTCCGTATTTGTTTCGGGTGGCGTCTTCTGGCAGCTGAGAGGTATCGGTACCGCTATGGTCGACGAGAACCTCCCAAATGCCGATGATTCGGGCGAGGCTATCACGGTCACGCCGCTGAACGCCTCCGAGCTCGAAACGCAGGACGTGTGGGAGGCTACGCTGCCTCCGCTGACCGATATCGCAGGCGAGAATCTCGCCCGAATCGCTGAATCCCAGCTCGGTTACTCCGAAAGCAGCGTTAATTTCGTACACGCCGAGGACGGCGAGACCCACAACGGCTATACCCGCTACGGCGCGTGGTACGGCAATCCGTACGGCGAATGGAACACTATGTTCACCTACTTCTGCCTGAATTATGCGGGTGTCAGCAGCGACGATATCCCCTACGGCTCGGGCTGCTGGGCATGGTCGCTCGAGCTGGATAAGGCAGGGCTCATTGTTCCTGTAACACGCGGCTCGCCCGCTCGCGGAGATATTCTCCTCATCGACTCCGACCTCGACGGCAAGGCTGACAGGTCATGCATCGTTCAGTCCGTCTCGGACGACGAGATATCCGCTGTTGAGGGCGATATCGACGGCAGCGTTGCTCTGACGTCATACCTCATCGGCGATGAGCAGCTGCTCGGCATGGTCTCGCTCGCGGACATCGTTCCCGAGCCGACTGTACTCCCCGAGGAGCCCGCAGAAGTCGATTTTTCGGCAGAGAGCGAGTCGGGAATAACCGTCGAGGCTCACGCCGACAGGGACGCGTTCCCTCCCGATACGGAGATGTTCGTGTTCGATATTTCCCAAGACGAAGCCGTTCAGGCGGCTGCCGACCACTTCGGTGACGAGGCTCCCGACGATATCCAGGCTGTCGCAGTCGATATCACTTTCAGGTCTCCCGACGGCTCCGAGCTTGAACCCGCTGAGGATTCGCAGGTCAGCGTAAGTATCACCCTCCCCGAGGAGCAGTCACTCACGGGCGGCGCTTTCTCGCTGCTGCACGTCTCTGACGAGGGGGATGTTCAAGAGGTCGCCGACGCTGATGTTTCCGCGGACGGTGCTGATTTCGTGGCGGAGAGTTTTTCGATGTATGTTGTTACATCGCGTGGTGTTCAGACTGAGGACACTGCAACAATGATGATCAATGGTATGAAGCTTGCAGACTATTATACAGCAAGAGACAACAATACGCTCCCTGACATAATATCTTCTACAGAGAATTCCTCAAGTAATCGTTACCCTGTTTCGGTCGGAGAGGTAATTGAAGTTTCTGTAATCCTTCCCAAAAAAGCAAACGGTAATTACGGATACTTTAGTGTTAACGGAAATAACGACCCAAACAATAGGCTTCGCAGAACCAGCAACGGTGCAGATACCGTAACAGAGTATGATGCTAATAATGTAAAAATAACAGCTAAGTACTATGGTTCTATGTTAGGAGATTGTTCAATCCGTTTCAATCCAAATGGTGGTGGAAATCTTGAAGAGGTTTTTCTGACAGTCAAACCAGACATATACGTTGACACACCTTTAGGAGAAATCTCAAAAGATAAGGTTCACGAATTTCTTGCTCGTGCAAACTGGGACACAGGCACCAATGTTATTCTGGATGAAAATGGTAATCCCCTGTACATCAAGAATGGTGACAGCGTTCAAGGACGTTATTATATCCCGGTAAACGGTGAATTTACACTTGTTTCTTATTCTACCGATTCAAGTCTTGACTTCAATATCAACAATTCTTTCATTTCTAAAATCTCGGGAACGAGATCATGCGAGCCGATCACTCTGCCGACAGGCGATGCCTCTGCTCCAAAGATTTACCGTATTTCACAGAGATTCAGAGCTGGAAGCACAGGAAAGGACCAGTGGGATTTTAATTCCGTGATCACATTCAACGGGCAGAGCTTTTATGTCCATGTGAATGATATTGCGGGAACAGATAACAAGTATAACCATTCGGATATTGAAATCTCTGATGGCTCATATTTCTACTACGAATTGTCCGAAACTCTTCCTGACGGAAGCATAAAAACCCAAACCATTAAATACGACGCCTATATTGTCGAAGTTGAACACTGTTACCTATTTGACAATAATGGCAACCGCGTAAAAAACTTTAATGGCAACGATATAGAATATGTCACAAATGATTACACATCGGAAGGTGCTCCTGGAACATCACAGTATGAATTGACTTCACAAGTGCTTTGCGCTGATGCCGGAAATGAGAAATGGTATGATGTTAAGGATGTCCACGGAGCTGAATTCAAAGTCAAAGTTCTTCTCAAAGCCAATTCTTTGACAGAAACTATTACCAACGGAAATTCCAAAACTATAAGTACTCGCAGTATTAAAAATGACCCTGAGTACCCTGATAGTGAGGGCATACAAACATACACCCTCGGTTATGATGCGGTTATTACCGCGTTAAATAAGTGCCCAGCCAGAAACGGTCTTGATTTCAACATCAAATCCGATACCTATTTGGCTATGATTCAGCCAATTGCAAAAAAGACACTTTCGAACGGAACACTTGGTGATAGGAAATTTGATTTTGAACTGGTATCAGACAGTAATGAAGTAATCGCTACAGTACAAAACGACGCAGATGGAAATATTTATTTTCCTAAGCAAGTGTTTATGAATGAAGGAACATACAATTACACAATACGTGAAAAACAGAACGCTTCTGACACCTCTGTTACCTATGACACAAGTACACATCAGGTCGTAATCACAGTAACAAAAAGTGGAACCGGTCAATTGACTGCTTCTATTAAGTATGACGGTAACACAACCGTCCCGACATTCAATAACACTCTTAAAACTTACACCCTCCCCGCAACGGGAGGAACGGGAGAACTGCCGTATATCCTCTTTGGTTCGGCGATGCTCGCGGGTGCGTTCACTCTGCTGTTCATACGCAGAAAAAAGGCGGCGGCACGATAAAGCCTCCCCCACACACTGAAACCACGACATTTAAATGAAAGGAAAAAAGATTATGAAAAAAACTCTTAAAGGCTTATCGGCTATACTGATGACATCCGTTCTCGCTGTCTCAGCGAGCGCTGCTACTGTAGGCTCTATGACGGCGTGGGCGTCTACTAATACTATAACTATCAACCTACCGACAAATGATAAAGCTACTCATACTTATGAAGCTTATCAAGTATTTAAAGGCGATTTGAGTTCGGGTGTTCTTTCGAACATCACTTGGGGCGACCATGTTGATCAGTCACCGCTTTTAGCAGCACTTGCAGCGGATACAGCCTTCCAAATAACCAACACTGATGCTGCCGCTATTACAACAACTTCCTCAGCCGCTGATGTTGCAAAGTATTTGTCGGTTCATAATGACGCAACCACTGCAAAGAAATTTGCCGATCATGTCAATGCGTCGCTCAACTCAACCGCTGCTATCACCGGATCTTTCACGGCAGCTACCACTTCAACTGCTGCAAGCGCAGTAATTGATGTCACTACTCCCGGATACTACCTTGTAAAAGATAAAGACAATTCGCTTGCTACAACCGATGCAAACGGCGCTTATACTAAGTTTATTTTAAAGGTCGTTGGTCCTGAAACCGTTACTGCAAAGGAAGACGTTCCGTCTATCACCAAAAAAATTGTTCAAGGTTCAAGCGAAGTATCAGCAAATACAGCTTCCATCGGCGACGTTATCCCTTACGTTCTTCATTCTTCTGTACCGGATATGACAAACTTTGATTCATTTTGCTATGTAATAAATGATACAATGGAAGCTGGCCTTACATTCAATGATGATGTAACAATTAATATTGGCACTGATACACTGGTTAACAAGAACACTTTGACGACATCTGAGGCACTTGCTGCAAATCCGAAGTGGTTTGAGGTTCAGACTGGTGCAGCTGCTGACGGCTATTCATTCCAGATTGTTCTCAACAATTTCAAGCAGTATACCAAGGACACAGAAATCATAGTAAACTATTCTGCAACGCTCAACCAAAAAGCAGAATTGTATACAAACAGCAATGACAACACAGCAAGTCTGACCTTTTCCAACAATCCAAATTATGACTACAGTGGTAACAACGAACCTGGCAGTGGTGCTCCGAAGGGAATAACACCGGGCAGCAAAACCGAAACATTCACCACTGCAATCAAGGCAATCAAAGTAGACGGTAAAACGACTACAACTAAACTTTCCGGCGCAGTATTCCGTCTTTCCGGTTCAGGGCTCAGCGTAGTAAAAGTAGACAGTGACTACTTCAAGCGTGATGATACAAATGGTACATATTATCAGCGCAAAAACGGTACCTACACGACAACTGAGCCTACATCATCTACAGCGGATAGTTATGTTTCCACAACTGCAAAATATGTCAAAGTTAAAGATACCACCGAACAGGGTACGCTTCAGTATGTTGACACTTATGTAACTTCGGATACAAATGGTGTTATTTCCTTTAAGGGTCTTGCTCCCGGAACATACACACTGACCGAGATTACCCCCCCTCCGACATATAATGCACTGTCTCAGCCGATTACAATTACTATTACAGGTAATGCTACAAACAGCGGTTGGACAGCATCTGCAAACATCGAAGGCACTAATACTAATTTGACTCTTAACAGTGACGAATACTTTGAATTCAACATCGCAAACAACAAGGGCGTAACTCTCCCCGGCACAGGCGGCGTGGGCACGACCATATTCTACATAATCGGCGGACTGATGATATCAGGCGCACTCGTTCTCCTCATCGTTAAAAAGAGAATGAGCATCAAGGAAAAATAAACCGTAATTGACCGCAGCGCGGCGGAGGCAGCCGCTTCCGCCGCTGTATCGCGGCAGGGAGGACTCAATGAGAAAGCACTTTTTCAGTATACTGATAATCGCTATGTTCATCATTGGGTCGTCCGTGCTGCTATATCCCGCGATAAGCAACTACGTCAACTCCAAGCACGCGTCGAGGGTCATCGCGACCTATAACGAGGCTCTCACCAACTCCGACGAGGACGAGCTCAGCAGCATTTTCGACGCGGCGGCTGACTACAACGACAGGCTCCGCTCAACGACCGACTCTTTCTTTATCCCCGACAAGGTGGACGGCTACTCCGACACGCTCGACATTACGGGCACGGGCATCATGGGCTACATCGACATCGACAGGATAGGCGTTGAGCTGCCGATATATCACGGCACAGAAAAGGAAGTATTGCAGGTCGGAGTGGGACACCTCGAGGGCACGAGCCTCCCCGTAGGCGGAGAGTCCACGCACTGTGTCCTCTCGGGACACCGCGGTCTGCCGAGCGCTAAGCTGTTCACTGACCTCGACGAGCTCGAGATAGGCGACGAGTTCACGATAACGATACTCGACCGCCTGCTGACATACAAGGTCGACCAGATACGCATAGTCCTCCCGACCGAGACCGACGACCTACAGCTCGTCGACGGCGGTGACTACTGCACGCTGATGACGTGTACCCCCTACGGTATCAACACGCACAGGCTTCTCGTGCGCGGAGTCCGCACGGAGAACGCACAGGTCAAGAAGGGCGTGTTCGTCAAGAACGAGGCGTTCAAGGTCGACACGCTGATAGTGACTCCGATAGCGGCGATACCGCTGCTGCTGATAGCACTGATACTCGTTTTCCTGCACGACAGACTGAACGCGCGGAGGAAGTCCTCGTCCGATAGAAAGAATAAGGGAACGGAGAAAGCGACTGTTCCCGATGAAGAGACAGCGGAGACCTCCGCCTCCCGTGACGAGACGGTAGCCGACTCCCCGCCCGCACCTCCCGAGCAGGAGGAATAACCGTTTCGAGGTGATGATAATGACGAAGAAAAACAACAGGATACTCGCGGCGCTGATGAGCATTGCAGCAGCATTCTCGCTCCTTGTGATGGTGCTGCCCGAAGCAGCCTCATCTGCCGACAGCTCCGTCGTGCTCGTGTGCGAGAGCGGAAGCAAGCCGATAGCGGGCATACACTGGAAAATATACCGCATAGGTGAGGTGCAGAACAACGAATACGTCCTCACAGGCGACTACGAGGACTACCCCGTCAGCCTATCGGAGCTCACCTCCGAGAACATAAACGGCACTGCAAAGGCGCTCGAGAGCTTTGTGCTCGGCGACAAGCTGCCGTATCTGTCCGAGGGCGACACCGACGAAAACGGCACAGCCTCGTTCTCCTCGCTCGACACTGGACTCTATCTCGCGGTGGCAAAGAGCGTGAAGATAGACCACAATATGTACAAGGCATCTCCCCTGCTGTTCGAGGTCAAGGCAGACGACTCGGGCGAGAGCAGGATATTCCCGAAGATGTACAGCAACAGTACTCTCGCGGGAGTTGAGGACTACTACACCGTGAAAAAAGTGTGGGTCGACAACGACGACCGCGCAAAGCGCCGTCCCGTGTATGTGACTGTCGACCTCTTCTGCAACGAGGAGCTCGCGGACACGATTACCCTCAACGAGGAAAACAACTGGCAGTACAGGTGGGAGAACCTCGACCCCGAGGCTGAATGGCGCGTTGTCGAGCGCGAGATACCCGTCAAGTACGAGGTAATCATCGACTACAACTCCACCCAGTACCTGATAAAGAACACCTACAATCCCTCGCGCAAGACGAGCGGCGGAACAGGTACAGCCACTACATCCACCACACTTACGACCACCACAACAACTACAGCAACTACCACGACCGTGACCACTGCCGCGCTGATGACGACCGACAAGAATACGACGACTCAGCCGACCACTACGACAGCTACCTCCGCAAAGGAGCCGAAGCTCCCGCAGACGGGACAGCTATGGTGGCCGATATTCCCGCTGACAGCAGGCGGACTCGTTTTCCTCATGGCAGGTCTGATAGTACCGAACAGGAAGGACGACGATGAATAAACTCAAAACAGTCCTTATCGCAACAGGAACAGTGCTGATACTCTCGGCACTGTTCCTGTGCTTGTATAATCTGAATGAAAACAGGCGCGCCGAGGAGGAGGCTGAAAGCACCCTCTCCGAGCTCATAGCCGCGATACCCGAGCCGACGACTTCGGCGGAGACAACGCTCCCCGTCACTACTGCCGAGCCCGACCTCTTCGCTCCCTACGAGACGACGGTGACGACCGCTCCCCCGCTCCCGACGATAGAGCTCGACGGGCGGTACTACTGCGGCTATCTGACCATACCCGCACTCGGCGTGGAGCTCCCCGTGGTGAACGAGCTGAGCTATCCCGCACTGAAGAGCGCACCGTGCAGATACAGCGGCACGGTAAGCGGCGGCGACCTCGTCATCGCGGCGCACAACTACAGCAGTCACTTCGGCAGGATAAAGGAGCTCGCGGACGGCGACGAGATTCTCTTCACCGACTGCGAGGGCAATCAGCACAGCTACACCGTCATCAGCTCCGACAGCGTAGACGGAGCTGATATCTCCTCCATGCTCGGCGGCAGCTCCGAGGACTGGCAGCTCACGCTGTTCACCTGCGACCTCAGCGGCAGGAGCCGCGTGGCGGTGCGCTGCATAATTCCTGAAAATGAATGAAAAAGCTCCCACACCGTAAACACGATGTGGGAGCTTATACGCGGACATATATATCATCATTCGCTCAGCAGTCCGCTTATCCCCGAGCCCTTCAAAACAGGCTCATTTCCCCGAAAAAACAGGGCTTTCCTGTATAAGTGCCAACTGCACGGGAAGGCTATTGACAAAAATATGAAAATGTGATAGACTATAGCTATCAAGTGATAGAGTATGTCTATCACTGATAGATTGGCTATCATATACTACTCATATTGTACCATAAAAAGGGAGGTTTGTCAAGTGGAAAACGAGTATTCGGCACAGAATTTCCGCAGTAAACGCATACACCACGCGGTCGAGATAAGCGCGCAGATGTTCCTGCGCGACGGCATCGAAAGCGTGAAAATGACCGATATCGCCGACGAGTGCGGCATAGGAGTCGCTACCCTCTATCGCTACTTCGGCACGAAAACAGGCATCACCATTGCCGCGATGACACATCTGTGGAACGAGCTGAAGAAAATGTTCGGCGGCGTGTTCGAGTCGCCTGTGTTCAAGAAGCAGACGGGTCTCAAGCAGTGCGCCGACCTCATGCGTATGTTCATCGTCCTCTATGAGGCACACCCCGCCTTCATGAAGCTCCTCGGCGAGTTCGACCTGATGATAATCCGCGAGAATATCCCCAAGGACAAGCTCGTCGAATATGACAAGTCGATACTCAATTTCTACCCTGTGTTCGAGTCGGCGTACCTCGCGGGGCTCGAGGACGGAAGCGTCCGCGAGATTGAGAACTTCCAGCTCTTCTACGTGTCGTTCGCGCACACGTTCATGGAGCTCAGCAAGAAGCTCATACAGGGCGAGCTCCTGCCCTCCGACGACTTCTCGCTCGCGGCAAAGGAGCTCGAGACTGTGATAGACGCTGCGGTCTACTACCTGAGAAAGGTCTGACAAAGGAGGCTGACGCTGATGATAAAGCTCGATTCAGTTACTTTTTCGTATGAATACGGCGACGAGACGTTCACCGTCCAAACGCGCCGAAGCATAAAAAGCGACCTTGTTTCGCTCGATATCTCCACCGACGGGGACGTCTTCACCGCGTCCGTCGAGAGCTCAGATGAGATAGTCATCACCGAGCTGACCGCGACCTTCCGCTTCGGTTACTGCGAGTCCGACCGCATCTTCCTCAACGGCTACCAGTCGTGGACGGACTCCTACGAGCACACGATATACGACAAGATGAAGGGCATCGACCACATCCCCTACGGCATCGCTGACAAGCACGCATTCTCGCAGTACGGCGACTACACGTTCACGGGATATTCGGGCGCGCAGGGCGAGCTCCACGGCTGGAGCTACGGCTACGTCCGCACGGGCGACAGCTACAACTTCGTAGGCTCGCTCTCCGAGGACTGCGGCTTCACCCTCATCAGGACAAAGACCTACTCCGACGAGCTCACCTTCTCCAAGGACTGCCGAGGACTCGCGCTCAACGGCAGATACGGCGGCTTGAAGCTCCTGCTCACCGACGGCAAGGAGAACGAGGTCTTCGACCGCTATTTCGACCTCCTCGGCGTGAAGCTCCGTCCCGAGGCAAAGCCGATATTCGGCTATACGAGCTGGTATCGCCACTATCAGAACATCAGCTCCGATATCCTCGGCGCCGACCTCCGCGCTATGGAAGAGTCCGCACACAAGGCTGACGTGTTCCAGATTGACGACGGCTGGGAGTCAGTCGTCGGCGACTGGCTCTACGCCGACCACGGCAAGTTCCCCGAGGGTATGCAGGCTGAGGCAAAGCGCATCACCGAGGCGGGAATGATTCCAGGAATATGGCTCGCGCCCTTTGTCTGCGAGCAGAACTCGATACTGTACATGACCCACAAGAGCTGGCTCCTGCAAAACGACGACGGCAGTTATGTCAAGGGCGGCTCAAACTGGTCGGGCTTCTATGCGCTCGACATCTACAATCCCGACGTCCGCGACTACCTCCGCGACGTGTTCGACACGGTAGTGAACGTGTGGGGCTTCAGACTGCTGAAGCTCGACTTCCTCTATGCGGCTTGCATTATCCCCCGCCGCGACAAGACGCGCGGTCAGGTAATGGCTGACGCTATGGACTTCCTCCGCGAGTGCGCTGGCGACGCTCTCATTCTCGCGTGCGGAGTGCCGCTCGCTTCGGCATTCGGCAGAGTGGACTACTGCCGCATAGGCTGTGATGTCTCCCTCGACTGGGACGACAAGCCGTATATGCGCTTTGCTCACCGCGAACGCATAAGCACGCGCACCACTATCCTCGACACCGTATTCCGCCGACAGCTCAACGGGCGGGCATTCCTCAGCGACCCCGACGTCTTTATGCTGAGGAGCGACGGCAATACGCTGACAACGTCGCAGAAAATGGCGCTCGGCGAGGTCAACGCCGCGGCGGGAAGCGTGCTTTTCACCTCGGACGACGTGGCATTCTACGGCGACGAGGAACAGCGTCTGCTCGGCGGATTCATGCGTATGCGCGGTGCGGAGGTGCTGACCGCGGTGCTCGACGAGAACGAGCTGACGGTGTCGTATCAGCTCGGCGAGAAGCTCGTCACGAGGACGTATAAGATGTAGCTTGCCGCTCTGACCAACTTGCGGACACAAATCCGAAAGTTTCGCTCAAGCCTTTTCAAAGGCT
>SAMEA3663299__coassemble_990_pt1 | contig 10637 bp, 13 predicted proteins | sample SAMEA3663299__metabat2_low_PE_032 | metagenome-assembled genome bin SAMEA3663299 (sample SAMEA3663299) | pig gut metagenome | biome: pig gut; feature: pig-associated habitat; material: faeces | place: China | collected 2013
GGAGGAGCTTGTGATGTACCTGCTCGACGGCTTCGACGGACGACCCGAAAAAGATATGGGAGAGCAATATCTTCGGGAAGTCCCTGCACGAGCTCGTCAACGAGGGACTGCACAACAAGCTCTACAAGATGCCGATAGACGCGCGAATGAAGCTGCAAGAGACGCTCGAGCGCGTCATCAACGATGGCTGCTCGGGGCTTATCTGCTTTATACTGTAAAAGGAAAGGGAGACCGCACGGTCTCCCTTTTTAGTCGTTTTACTTTTCCCAAACATCAATGCTCACAGCATTAGGATACATTCCTCTGACAATCGACCTTGCCTGCGATTCAGAGCTTGCTGACACTTCGCCAGTGTAATGGCTTGTATTTGTCCACACATCATAACAATATCTACTTGGCATAAAATGACCTCCTTTAGGCTTTTTCCCACCTTGGTGAATGTGGCATATCGGGCTTTCCTGAGGGGTGACAGTTGCATTTTCCTGCAACGAACGGTGTCTGGTTAGGCATATGACCGTTCTCGGTATATGCTATCCTTCCTTGTTTGCCGCACCACTGACAAACGGATTTACATAGCTGCTTCATTATTCTGACCTCATTACTTCATTTTATCTTGCAGTTTTTCTTCTTCATAGGCTAAGCGTTTGTCAAATTCATTTCGCTTTTCATAGAGTTCCTCCAGTTTACCTTGATATTCAGCAGAGTTTTGGTCATAACCTGTTTCATCCATGAAATCTTTCATTTTGGATTCAACTTGCCATTCGCCTGCTTTTGCCTGTAATCTGCTATAATCGTTTTTCATTTTTTGGTAGTCAACATCCGACATTTTTCCGTTTGCATAATTCTTATTTGCCATTTTCATTGATTCGTCGAGAAGCTTGCCAGTAATAGCCTTTGCTTTATCAGGATTTTCAAGTGCTTTAAGCCCAAGAAAACCAGCGCCTGCAATTAATAATAGTTCGGTCAACATAAGGAACACCCCCTGTAAAGATTGTTTGTTTTTTACATTTTGCACCTATATCGGTGCAACTTGATTATAACATAAGCATATAATTAAGTCAATATCTTTGCACCTGTTTGAGTGCAAAATTTTGGCGGAGGTTATTGTGCAATATGAACAAGGAAATCGAAACAAGGATAGGCAACAACATCAGACTGCTAAGAGAAAAAGCCGACCTGACACAAGAACAGCTATCGGCGCGGCTGCAAGTCAACGGCTGTGATATCACTCGTAGCGCCCTTGCAAAAATAGAGGTCGGACAGCGTCACCTCTACCCCGACGAAATACTGCTGTTGAAGCAGATACTCAAGGTCGACTACGATGACATTTTCAGCATTTAAAAAGGAGTACCTCTCGGTACTCCTTTTTTATCCATCGTATTCGCACACCACCGCGCATACGGTGATATTGTCCGTGCCGCCGCGGAGCAGAGCCTCCTTGACGAGCATATCGAGCCGCTTCGGCAGAGCCTTCGGGAGCTCCATGACCTCCTGTATATCATACGCGGAGAGGTAGTCCGAGAGCCCGTCGCTGCACAGCATGAGCACGTCGCCGTACTCCATGCCGCCCTCTATCTCCTCGACGTCTATCTTCGGGTCGTTCTTGACGTTGCCGAAGGCGGGAAAGATGATGTTCCTGTGGACGTGAGTGCGGCGCTCCTCCTGCGTGATTGAGCCCTCCTCGTACAGTAGCTGCACGAGCGACTGGTCGCGCGAGAGCTGTCGTATCTTGCCCGCGCGGAAGCGGTAAAGCCGCGAATCTCCGACATTGAACGCGATAACGTGTCTCTCGTCCGCGACAGCTATGCCGCAGAGCGTGGTCTGCATATTGCGGCTGTCGGGGTCGTCCTCGCTGTAGTCCGCGAGGCTGCGGTGTATCTCCATGAGACCCGCTTTCAGCTCGCCCTTGCGGTAGTCGGTGACGTCGCGCACCATTTCGAGGCACATCCTCGACGCGAGCTCGCCCGCATTCTCTCCCGATACGCCGTCGGAGACTGCGGCGATGAACGGCGCGGACAGCCTGTGCTCGAGCCTGCCGTCGGTGAGGACGTTCCTGCCGACGAGCATGGCGTCCTCGTTATGAGGCATAATGCCTTTTTCAGTTATACCGCAGCAGTAAAACATACGTGACCTCTTTTATATTGAATAGAATCTCTTGGCATTTTCGCAGGTTATATCAAGGAGCTCCTGTACTTCGAGCCCCTTTATCGCGGCGGCAGCCTGTGCCGTGTAGGCTATCAGCGAGCTGTCGCAGCGCTTTCCGCGGAACGGCTCGGGAGCCATATACGGGCAGTCCGTCTCGAGCAGGAGCCTGTCGAGCGGCACCTCCGCGAGAGCCTTGCAGGGCTTTTTCGCGTTCTTGAAGGTGATAACGCCCGTAAAACCGACGTACATCCCGAGCTTCACGACCTCGCGCGCTATCTCGGCGGAGTAGCTGAAGCAGTGGACAACTCCTGCGGGACGGTGCTTTTTCAGCATCTCGAGAGTATCCTCGGCGGCGTCGCGGCTGTGGACGATTATCGGCAGCCCGAGCTCCTTCGCGAGCACAATCTGCTCCTCGAACAGGACGAGCTGCTTATCGCGGTCGTAGCCCTCGTAGTGGTAATCGAGCCCTATCTCGCCTATCGCGCGCACCTTCGGGTTGGACTTAGCAGTATTCGCGACGATATCGAGGTAGTCGGCGGGATTGGTATCAATGCTCTCGGGGTGGACTCCCGAGGCGGCGTAGATGTAGTCGTAGCGCTCGGCAAGAGCGGCATTCTCGGCTGTATCCTCAACGCTCGAGGAAACTACTGTCACATAGCGGACGCCCTTCGCGGGGAGCTCCGCGAGGACGGTCTCCCTGTCCTCGTCGAATGCATGGTCTGCATAGTGCGCGTGTGTATCAAAAATGTTGTTCATCACTTGTTCTCGTACTCGGTGTAGAATCTGTCCTTGAAGTCGTTGATGAAGCCCTGATTCGGGATATAGTCGGGGTCGGCGTCTGTGCCGTCCATGATAAAGAAGCTGGCTACAGAGTTGCCGTTGCCCTTTTCGAGCATGGACTTTATCGCTACCTTGTGCTTTTTGTAGTCAACGGCTGTAATGTCCGTCTCGGTCATGTTAACGAGGCTGTTGAAGCTGTTGTCGAAGTTATCCGATACGCGGACGAGGTCGGACTGATTTATCATGCTCGAGATGAGCGCGCCCGCTGTGTATGAACGCTCATTCTCGCCTCCGCGGAAGAGCGCGTAGGTGACGAGCTTGTCTATCTGCTCGGCGTTAAGGTACTGGCTGGAGCCGTCGCCGTTGAAGCCCGCAATGTCCTCGGAAATGGGATAGGTAACGCCGCCGAGAATGTCGCAAATCTTGACGAATGACTCGGAATCGAGCACCATGTACCTGTCGACGGGAACGCCGAAAACGCTTTCGGTGAAGGATACGGCTTCAGCCGCACCGCCCTGCTCAAAGCTGGACTTGATGCTCTTCTGCTCGTCATTGACGAGGGCTATGGTGTTAGCAGGTATGCAGACGAACACGAGCTTCTTGTCCTTGGGTATCGAGCGCATGAGCATGAAGGTGTCGGAACACTTCTTGTCGGGCTCGTCGAGGATGAAGAGGATAGTGTGGTTATCCTCGTAGGTGGTCGTTACTATCTGCCGCGGAATGGGCTCCGAGAGCTCCTTCTCCCCGCCGAGTATGCCGAAATGCCGCAGGAAAATGAAGGTTCCTCCGCCGATTATCAGGATACCCACGAATATGGTTATAAGGTAGGGCAGTGCGATACTTCCGACTTTCTGATTCTTTGCCATGGTTTATGTTTCTCCTTTCAATGTGACCAAGTCAACTTTTTGTATAAGAAATGTTTTTGATTATTCACTGTAAAGTGAATGAAATTCATATTACAAATTTCGACATTATTTGCAAACGGCGCAATATCCGCACCAACAAATCATTCAACTTTTCAACAATCTGTGAGTACTGAGCGAGCATTTTAACAGCTGATTCAACAGACTGTTGAAATCGAACGCGCGTTCACGGAAAATAGCCATTTTCACAATATAATGTGCCTCACAGGTGCTCCGTTCACTATATATATGCAGAAAAATCGCCGTCGGGACTTGAAATATTCTGCATATGTGGTATAATGATAGGGTAACATCACGGCGTGATGTCGAAAACATTGTTGAGAAATGCGGTCTCGCGCCGTATGCTCCGCAGGTCTGCTCCCGCACGGTTGATGAGCGCGTAAACGTCATTGATACCGAAGCGGCATATCAGCCGCCCGTTTCGGTAGGCGTAGTTCACGGTCTGCGACGTGCCCGAGGCGAAGCTCCCCTCATTGAGGAAGGCTATCACCGCCGACGAGCGGTCGACCATATAATAGTTGCGGTCGCGGTAGAGCCCCGCAGCCTCGCCGTGCTTGCCATAGACAATGTCGGGGTCACTGTTCACAGTGACGAGCACATCTGCGCTCCGCTCGACGTATTCGAGCAGCGTGACATAGTCCCGAGGAAAGCGCTCGGCGTGCCGCAGATACGGCATCGCACCGATGAGACGTATGCGCGGGTCAGTCTGCTTCTTGCGGACGAGATACTCCGCCGCCCACAGGTCGGCACCCGTGGCAAGACCGCTGATGAAGTCGGTATAGCCGCGCTCGGCAGCCATATCGATGTACCTGTACAGCATTAGCTTGACAGCTCCGAGCGTGATGTCGGAGAAAACAGGGTCGCCCTTGTATGGCAGGATATTTTTCTCACGGTGACCTGTGATACAGACCGTCCTGCTGCGGTCGCATTGCAGCTCCGACGCGGAGCCGACAGGCATTCCCGATATCAAAGAGTTGAGCATAGCACACCTCAAATATGTCGATACAAAATATTATACCACAGAATAAAGAATATTGCAACATATTCAAGCAAAAAAGCATTGCATTTATATAAAGAAAGGATATGACAGCATGAAACCATATCTCAAAAGAGCGTGGGCGGAGGTATCTCTCTCCCAGCTGAGAAAGAACGTCGAAATAATCAAGGGGCTCAACTCCCCGCCGACCGAGGTAATGGCAGTCGTGAAGGCTGACGCCTACGGTCACGGAGACGCCCACATCGTCCGCACTCTCGCGCAGGACTGCGGCATAACGCACTTTGCGGTGTCCAACCTCGAGGCTATCGCTGTGAGGAACTACGCTCCCAATGCGGAGATACTCATTCTCGGCTATACACCGCCCGAGTACGCGCACGAGATATCCATGCACAACATCATACAAGGCGTTGTCTCCACCGAGTACGCGGAGGCACTCGCGGCAAATTCACCCGCGTCGATACGCTGCCACATCAAAATTGATACGGGCATGGGACGTATCGGGCTCAAGCACGACACTCCCGCCGAGTGCGCCGACGAGATAGCCGCCATGATGAAGATAAACAAGCTCTCGGTCGAGGGCATATACACGCATTTTGCGGTCGCGGACAGCGACGCTCCCGACAATATCGCCTACACAGACAAGCAGCAGAGCTTCATCCTCGATACATACGACGAGCTCGTCAGCCGCGGGATAAAGCTCCGCCACTGCCACTTCATGAACAGCGCCGCGACCTGCTACAGGAACACCTCCCGCAGCACACTGAGCCGCGCGGGCATTATCCTCTACGGTCTGCACCCCGACGTCAGCCTCGATATACCCGAGGGTCTCGAGCCCGTAATGGAGCTTAAAGCCGTCATCTCGCACGTCAAGACCGTGAACAAGGGCGACTGCATCAGCTACGGGCGCACCTTCGTCGCGGAGCACGAAATGCGCGTGGCTACGGTGACTATCGGCTACGCGGACGGCTACTCGCGTCTGCTCTCGGGCAAGGGCGAGATACTCGTACACGGCAAGCGCTGCAAGATAGTAGGCAGGGTCTGCATGGACCAGCTCATGATAGATGTTTCCGACGTCGACGAGGCTAAATCGGGCGATATCGTAACGCTCATCGGTAAGGACGGCGGCGACATCATCACTGCCGACGACCTTGCGCAGGTCTACGGGACTATCGGATATGAGGTCGTGTGCGGGATTTCCAAGCGCGTGCCGAGAATTTACATTGATTAAGGAGAAAAATATGAAAAAGGTTTTCGCAATAGCAGCTATGGCGGCAATGCTTCTGAGCGGATGTGCCGCAAAAGCCGAATCTTCGGCAGGCAGCAAGTCCGCAGGCAGCGGCAGCAGCAGTATCACCCTCAAAGCCGAGGACAGCAGCAAGCTCCATGAGTGTACCGAGGTAAGCTGCATGAGGCTCGGATACATTTACCCTGGCGTAAAATATGATGTCACATATAACAATGATGATACGTCAACTGTCGCATTCGACGTAACGTCCGAAAAATGGAATGACGATACGCTCGACATTATCCTCAAGAACGGCAGAACTACGTTCAGAAAGGGCACTGACACCGAGACGAATTCCGAGGGTGAGACCGTCCCGACGGGCGAGATAATCCTCGATAATTCGGATATAGATAAAGTATCGTCTACGGTAATGAATACTGAATCAGGCATGGAATATGCCGTTTCCATTCAAACGAATATGGCGGGACAGGATAAATTAGCCGCGGCTACGAAAGAGCTCGCAGGGACGTCCACGCCGCTCTCGATATGGTTCGATAACGACCTTATCTCCGCGCCGACCGTGGCAACTCAGATAGTTGACGGAAACGCCGTGATTTCGGGTAATCTCACGGCTGAAAAGTCAATGGAGATAGCCGCCGCGATAGACAGCGGAGCTCTGCCCTGCGGACTTGAAGTCACCAACTACAAGATAGGAGAGGGCAAGTAAAGGAGGAACGTCAAGTATGGCACAATCCTCGAAGATACGAGAGCTTAACGGCGCTAATATGGACATTGATTTAGTCAGCGAGAATCTCGATTGGGCTCAGGCTGCCTGTCCGTGGAATGAAGCGGAAAACACAAAAGACCATAAATGCGCGGTAAAGGATACTTCTATCTGCAAGTATTTTTGCGGTATCAAATATCTGGACAGCGTGCTTTGCAGTTATCCTTATGAGAATTCAGACGTTTTAGGAGAGAAAAAATGAAAAAAGCAATGACGATTTCCTACGAGGTGGGAAATAACCTGTACATAAACCTCACTAACAAATGTCCGTGCGCGTGTACTTTCTGCATTCGTACCCACGCAGACGGCGCATACGGCTCCGACCCGCTGTGGCTCGAGCACGAGCCCTCATTTGCCGAGATATTCGACGACCTCGCCAAGCGCGACCTCGCCAAGTACGACGAGATAGTGTTCTGCGGATACGGTGAGCCCACCGAGCGTATCGGCGACGTTGTCGTCGTGGCAAAGGCGCTGAGAATGGTGCCGAAATGTCCCAAGCTCCGCATAAACACGAACGGTCTCGGCGACCTCATCAACGGCAGGAGCGTCGCGGCGGAGCTCTGCGAGGTCATGGACACCGTGTCCGTCAGCCTCAACGCGGGCACCAAGGACGAGTACATGGCAGTAACGCGCCCCAAGTTCGACAATGCATGGGAGGCAATGCAACAGTTCACCTCCGACTGCGTAAAGACGGGCAATGCGGAAGTCATCATGTCCATAGTGGACGTCATCCCGCAGGAGCAGATAGACGCCTCCCGCGAGGTCTGCGAGAGCCTCGGAGCCACCCTCCGCATCCGCACCTTTGACGACTGAGTACGGCGAAAGCGAAAAAATCACCTTCGCCTCTTGCATTTTATTTTATAGTGTGCTATAATTTAAATTGGTAATTGTCCACAGCTCTAACAAGGAGGAAAAACCATGGATAAGAAGACCAAGATAATACTTGCAGTGTCGATTACAGGCGCTGTCGTGGCTGTCGGAGCCGCGGCGACCGCTACCGTGATAGTCTGCAAGAAGATTTACGAGAAGAAGTACTTCTCCGCCAACTAAAGCTCATCATATTCCGTGCTCAATGATGTGTACGGAAAATATATCAAAGAAGGTTGAATACTATGGAAATCAAATTCACAAAAGCATCAGCTCTCAAGGCTAAGCCCCAGCCCGGCGACAAGCTCGGCTTCGGTCACATCTTCACCGACTATATGCTCGTTATGCCCTATGACGAGGGTCAGGGCTGGCACGACCCCGAGATAAAGCCCTACGGCGAGATCGGTCTCTCCCCTGCCGCTATGTGCTTCCACTACGGTCAGGAGGTATTCGAGGGCATGAAGGCTTACCGCACCGCTGAGGGCAAGGTACAGCTCTTCCGTCCCACAGAGAACTTCAAGAGACTCAACAAGTCCAACGAGAGACTCGTTATCCCCGAGCTTCCCGAGGAGCTTGGTATGCAGTGCCTCATGGAGCTGCTCAAGGTCGAGAAGGACTGGGTACCCTCAAAGGAGGGCGAGTCGCTCTATATCCGTCCCTTCATCATCGCAGTTGACCCCTTCCTCGGCGTTAAGCCCGGCGAGCACTATCTCTTCATGATAATCCTCTCACCCTCGGGTGCTTACTACGAGAGCGGTCTGAACCCCGTAAACATCTACGTAGAGAGCAAGTATGTCCGCGCAGTAAGAGGCGGTATGGGATTCGCAAAGACAGGCGGCAACTACGCTGCTTCCCTTATCGGTCAGGACGAGGCTCACAAGCAGAACTACTCACAGGTACTCTGGCTCGACGGCGTTGAGCAGAAGTACATCGAGGAAGTAGGCGCTATGAACATCTTCTTCGTAATCGACGGCAAGGTAGTAACTCCTATGCTTCAGGGCTCTATCCTCCCCGGCATCACACGTAAGTCCGCTATCGAGGTATGCAAGAGCAAGGGTCTGACAGTCGAGGAGAGACGCATCGACATTCAGGAGATTGCCGACGCATACGACGCAGGCAAGCTCGACGAGGTATTCGGTACAGGTACAGCCGCAGTTATCTCGCCTGTTGGTCACCTCAAGTGGAACGACAAGGTAATGGAGATAAACGGCAACAAGATAGGCAAGATATCCCAGATGCTCTACGATACAATGACAGGTATCCAGTGGGGCAAGATAGAGGATACATTCGGCTGGATAGTTCCCGTAGAATAAGCGGAGAACCCCCGCGGCGGTTTCGCGGCATAGTTGAATAAAACGGGAGGAGCTATCCGCGCTCCTCACTATCACCGTCCACATCAAACGATACATCAAAGGCTCACCGCTCGGTGAGCCTTTACTCTTTCAAATAAAAAAACAGCACCCTATCGCGTGATAAGGTGCTGTTATTGTTTTACAGGGTCTTTGTGCCGCCGAGCAGGAACTTCTGAAGCTTTACCATGTCGCTGACAGCTATCTTGTCATCAGGCTCGATGTCCGCATTGGACTTTGCCAGTCCCGCGAGCTCAGTCTTGCCCGTCAGAGCCTGACGCCCGAGGATGAGGTCGAACGTGTCGACCACCCTGTCGCCGTTGATATCGCCCTTGATGCCGTAGAAGCTGAAATCAGCCACGTTGAAGAGGAAGTCCTCGGTGCCCGTGAATACGAGGTAGACGTCGTTGACACCCTTGACCTGCTTGGTCTTGCAGTCGAACTCCTTGAACTCCGTCCAGCCGTCGGTGCCTGTTATCTCGCAGGTACCGAGCAGAGTGCCGTTCACTCCGCCGACGCGCACCTCTATCGTGCCGCCCGCGGACTCGCTCGCCGCGCTTACCTTGAAGCCCTGCGCGCCGCTCTCGAAATCCATGTTCCTGTAGACAACGTATGAGCCGTCGGTGATGTAGCCGAGGTCGGTGTCGTCGTGGTCTTTGCGGACTGTACCGTGCTTGGAGCGGTAGCTGCAAGCCTCGGTCTTCTTGTACGCCGTAACAGGTACGGGAGGAGTGCTGCTTCCGCCGTAGAGCTCGAGCTCGTACACTCTCGCACCGCCGTCATTGCTCTGCGTGGAGGTCAGCAGGGTGAGCTTGACATATCTCGCGGAGACGTCCCTGAGGCTGCCGCCCGCGACTGTCTTTGTATTGCCGTAAACTGTAGTGATATCGCTCCAGCTCGTACCGTCGGTGCTGCCCTCGAGCTTGAAGTCGCGCGCGTTGTACTTGATAGCTTCCTTCACGCCCGCGAACTTGATAACATAGCGGCTGATATCGGTCTCCTCGCCGAGGTCGACCTGTATCCACTCGCCGCCGAGCCCGTTGAGGTGACACCACTTTGTGTTGTCCTTGCCGTCGACTGCGAGAGCCGCTTCCTCGCCGCTCTCATCGCCCGAAGCCGTTACCTTCTTGCCGAGTGCGAGGTTCTGCATCTCGTCCGAGCCCTCTATCATCAGCGAGCCGTCGAGCGTGTACTCCTGACCAGCCTCAGTATCGAAGCTGACAGTAGCTCCCGCGTATCTGACTGTGCAGACGCCGCCCGAGCCCGAGAGGATAACTACCTTGTCGAGCGAGCCGTCCGACCAGCTCATCTCCTTGACTGTGAAGTTGCCGCGCGCGCGGAGACCGTTCGCATGACCTGTGTTCCACTTCTGAGGAAGTGCGGGGAGCAGTGAAATAACGTCGTTATGGCTCTGGAGGAGCATCTCGGTGACGCCCGATGTGAAGCCGAAGTTGCCGTCTATCTGGAAGGGCGGATGAGCGTCCCAGAGGTTGTCGTAGAGACGTCCGTTAGCGCCTACAGGCGAGCAGAGGAGCTTCACGAGTTTGTAGGCGTGCTCGCCGTCCTC
>SAMEA3663299__coassemble_1006_pt1 | contig 10495 bp, 9 predicted proteins | sample SAMEA3663299__metabat2_low_PE_032 | metagenome-assembled genome bin SAMEA3663299 (sample SAMEA3663299) | pig gut metagenome | biome: pig gut; feature: pig-associated habitat; material: faeces | place: China | collected 2013
GGTCGAGGGCAGAGCCCCGCAGGTCCCAAGGACAGCGTCCTTGGCGGGTTCCAAGGGCAGCGTCCTTGGTCGCTTCCTATGGAAGCGAAATATTATATTTTTCGCATAATCTGCCCTTCGCAAACAATCCAGTGAATTGTTTGCGAACGCGAAATCCGGCGTTTACATTCTAACGGGCGCACGGAATGCGCCCCTACAATCGTTCATTTCATATGCGGGACGCCGTCCCAAAGGTGGTAATATGGCTAAGGAACTGAAAACAAACGCAATGCGCTTCCTCGACAAGAGCAAGATAGACTACACCGTGCAGACCTACGAGTGCGGCGAGTTCATCGACGGCATACACACCGCTGAGGCTCTCGGTCAGCCCGTAGAGGAGACCTTCAAGACCCTCGTCGCACACGGCAAGTCGGGCAGCTATTACTGCTTCCTGCTCCCCGTGGCTGAGGAGCTCGACCTCAAAAAAGCCGCGAAAAGCGTGGGCGAGAAGTCCGTGGAGCTCCTGCACGTCAAGGACATCACCGCCGTGACGGGCTACGTCCGCGGAGGCTGTACGCCTATCGGCATGAAAAAGCAGTTCATGACCGTGGTACACTCTACCGCCGAGCCCATGGAGCTGTTCTACATCAGCGGCGGACGCATAGGTACGCAGATTCGACTCTCCCCTGCCGCTCTCGTCAAGGCGATACGCGGCAAATTCGAGGATATCATCATGTGATAATTCTGAGGGCGGATAGTTTCCGCCCTATTTTTTTGTCCGCGCATTAGCACTCGCCGTTCGCAAGTGTTAGCACTCGCGTACGGTGAGTGCTAAATTTCATCTGTTTTTCACAATCTCATGATAATCCCAACACAAAGTGGCTGTATCATACAGACAATGAAACGAAAGGATCTAGCCCCCATGTTTGAACAGGATTACATCATGAGACAGATAAAGGAATGCCTTGACGCGGCAATGCGACTTTTGTTTCATGTAAATGTGGAATCTCCCGCTATGCTGGTGCTGAAGGATCAGCAGAAGGAAGCGCTTGTCCGGAAGCTGACCGATATGCTCGACGACGGCAGGGTCAGGGAGGCTGTATCCGAGCTGGACAGCTCGACAGCTGAGAGGTCGCGCGACGACCTCATAGTCGGCTACAGATTCTACACATACCTTTGTCAGAAGGACGATGATTTTCTCGAGAAGTACGGGCTGAAATATTCCGATGTCGAAGCCGAGATGAAACGCTTCTTTTCGGACTACATTTCCCCCGAGGTGGTCGACCTTGTGACGAATACGAAGGAATAGGATAAGCAGGTTTGCGAAAGGAATGATTCCCATGGAATGCACATATTTCACCGAATAACGCACACACTATAAGCAATGGTCCCGACGGACCGTAAGATACAAGGAGGAATAAATATGATGTACGGAATGACACCCTTTGGAAGAAACGCTTTTGACCTTTTCAATCTTTGGAACGATATCGACAAGAACTACGACAGTATGCCTGTCAACGCCTGCAAGACGGATATCAAGGATACAGGCGATAAATACGTTATGGAGTCCGAACTGCCCGGCTTCGAGAAGGAGGACATCAAGCTCGACATCAACGGCGAATTCCTCGTTATCTCCGCGGAGCACTCCGCCGAGAAGGAGGAAAAGGACGATACTACCAAATATATCCGCCGCGAGAGACAGTACGGCTCGTACAAGAGGAGCTTCGATATCTCCGACGTTGACGCTGAGGGTATCGCTGCGGAGTACAAGAACGGAATCCTCACAATAGAACTCCCGAAGAAGAAGCCTGCCGAGCCCATAGCGAAGAGGCTTGAGATAAAATAACAAGCGCCGCTCCGAATCGGCTTCGGTTCTGAAGTCAGCACGGCGCAAAAAAAGCACCCTCACGGGTGCTTTTTTCGTTATTACTTGATATCGGGCAGATTTGCGAGCGACTTTGCGATATCCTCGTCTGTGGGGATATCGTCGCTCATCTTGCCGTCGTTGTATGCGCCGTAAGCGTACATATCGAAGTAGCCTGTACCTGTGAGACCGAAGAGAATGGTCTTCTCCTCGCCTGTCTCCTTGCACTTGAGAGCCTCGTCGATAGCGACCTTGATAGCATGGCTGCTCTCGGGAGCGGGAAGTATGCCCTCGACTCTTGCGAATTTCTCAGCAGCCTCGAATACTGCTGTCTGCTCAACGGAGCGAGCCTCCATGAGACCCTGATCGTAGAGCTCGGAGAGAATGGAGCTCATGCCGTGGTAGCGGAGACCGCCTGCGTGGTTCGGTGACGGCATGAAGCCGCTTCCGAGAGTGTACATCTTAGCGAGCGGGCAAACCTTACCCGTGTCGCAGAAGTCATATGCGTACTTGCCGCGTGTAAGGCTCGGGCACGAAGCGGGCTCTACTGCGATGACCTGATACTTTGCCTCGCCGCGGAGCATCTCGCCGATGAACGGTGAAACGAGACCGCCGAGGTTAGAGCCGCCGCCTGCACAGCCGATTATCATATCGGGCTTGATGCCGTACTTGTCCATAGCTATCTTGCTCTCGAGACCGATAACTGTCTGGTGGAGGAGCACCTGTGAGAGCACGCTTCCGAGAACGTAGCGGTAGCCCTCCTGAGTTGTTGCAGCCTCAACAGCCTCGGAGATAGCGCAGCCAAGGCTTCCGTTTGTGTCGGGGAACTCGGCGAGTATCTTTCTGCCGACCTCAGTTGTATTCGAGGGCGAGGGAGTTACGCTCGCGCCGTAGGTACGCATTACCTCGCGGCGGAAGGGCTTCTGCTCGTAGCTGACCTTGACCATGTATACCTGACAGTCAAGTCCGAAGTACGAGCACGCCATAGAGAGAGCCGTGCCCCACTGACCTGCGCCTGTCTCGGTTGTAACGCCCTTGAGTCCCTGCTCCTTTGCGTAGTAAGCCTGCGCGATAGCGGAATTGAGCTTGTGCGAGCCCGAGGTGTTGTTGCCCTCGAACTTGTAGTATATCTTTGCGGGAGTACCGAGCGCCTTCTCGAGGCAGTATGCTCTTACGAGCGGCGAAGGACGGTACATCTTGTAGAAGGAGAGTATCTCCTCGGGAATGTCGATGTAGGGAGTAGTGTCGTCGAGCTCCTGCTTAACGAGCTCACCGCAGAATACGTGCTCGAGCTCCTCCGCTGTGACGGGCTTGCCTGTGCCGGGGTTGAGCAGCGGAGCGGGCTTCTTCTTCATATCGGCGCGCACATTGTACCACTGCTTGGGGAGTTCATTCTCCTCGAGATAGATTTTGTAAGGGATCTTTTCGTTTGACATAGCAATTTCTCCTTCATTGATAAATTTCGGACAATAAAAAGGCTCCTGTCCGACAGATTTTGTCGAGGACAGGAGCTAACTTTACATTAACTTCTGCGGTGCCACCCCGCTTGACGTGTGAAACGTCCGCTCATGTGTACTTGAAATACACGGGATTTGATAACGCAGTACCGCTGCAGCTCGCATACTCGGCAGACCTTTCAGCTCGCCCTCGGAAGTCCATTCACCGCAGCCGCACGCACCTGCTCACACCAAACGCAGGCTCTCTGAAGCGCAAATGAAGCGGATACTCACACTTCCTCACAGGTTTATGCTTGCATTATAACACATATCCTGACATTTGTCAAGGGGGGACAGTGATGAGAGCTCAGGAAAGAGACAGCGTTTTTTCCGCGCGGCAACTTAGCCCTTGCTATTTCTGTCGGAATATGTTAAAATAGATGTATCACTGTAATGCGAAAGGAGATGTCAAGCGTGGACGCATCAGAGTATAAATGTCCGAACTGCGGCGCGGACCTGAAATTCGACCCCGAGGTCCAGACCCTCGCCTGCGAATACTGCGACAGCACCTTCTCCATGGAGGAGATAAAGAAAATATATGCCGAGCTCGAGGCGCTTCCCACCGACGAGAAGCTCGAGGAGGCAAAGGACGAGTTCGCCGAGCACACCAACCTCTACTACTGCAAGAGCTGCGGTGCGGAGATTATGGCGGACGACGGTCAGACCGCGCTGTTCTGCTATTACTGCCATAACCCCGTTATCCTCTCGGGCAAGCTCACGGGAGACTATAAGCCCAGCAAGGTCATCGGCTTCCGCTATACGCGCGAGCAGGCTCTCGACGCCTTCAAGAACTGGTGCAAGGGACGCAAGTTCGTGCCGAGCGACTTCAAGTCCTCGCAGCAGCTCGAGAAGATGACCGGTCTGTACGTGCCCTTCTGGGTCGCGGACTGCGATGTCGACGCGCACTATCAGGCTGTCGGCAAGAAGGTCAAGTCGTGGACATCGGGCGAGTATCACTACACCGAGACGAGCGAGTACAATATCACGCGAAATGCCCGCGTTCTTACCAAGGGTATCCCCGCCGACGGCGAGAGCAAGATAGACGATGACCTCATGGAGGCTATCGAGCCCTTCGACTACAATGACCTGAAGGACTTCTCAATGTCCTATCTCAGCGGCTTCTACGCAGACAAGTACGACGTAGACCGCGCGGGAGTATTCCCGCGTATCCGCGAGCGCGCCGACAAGGTCAGCCGCGAGGTCATACATAACAGCATAGGCAAGGGCTATTCCTCGATATCTGTCAAGAGCGAGACCTATAACGTCCTCAAGACCGACTGGCAGTACATGATGCTGCCCGTGTGGTTCATGAGCTATAAGTACAAGGATAAGGTTTACGAGTTCGCGATGAACGGTCAGACGGGCAAGCTCGCGGGAACTCCTCCGCTCTCGAAGCCCAAGCTCGCAGGCTTCACCTCCGTGATAGGAGCTGTTGCCGCGCTCATCTTCTTCATAGGAGGTCTGCTGATACTATGAGACGATTTTTCATTGCGGCAGCCTCGCTGCTGACACTCGTTTTCATGCTGCCTCTCTTTACGCTGACAGCCTTCGCAGAGAATACCGCTCAGGGCTGGGACGGCGACTCCTCGCGCTCTATCGTCCACGATGACGCGGGAGTGTTCAACGACCGCCCCGAGCTCCTTGCCGACCTCAACAAGCAGGTCAGGGACGTGTCCGCGAGGACTCAGCTGAATATCTACGTAATGCTCGCAGGTCCGACCTACCTCATGACAGATGCCGATACTCCCACTTTCTGCAACAGGGCATACGACGAATACTTCGGCAATGACACCGACGGCGTTTTCTTCTTCATCGACATGACGGGCAAAAAGCCTGCATATGATTACTTCTCCACGGCGGGCAAGGCTATCCTCTACTATGACGGCGAGACGGACACTATCCGCGAGAACACCTACGAGTATCTGCCGTCCTCCGACGAGGGCAACTACGCCGAGCACTGCTACGACGTCAAGAGAGGAGTAGAGTGCTTCCTGAACGACCTCCAGTCATATCAGAGCGAGTTCAAGAAGGGCATGAAGTATTACTACGACAAGAATACGGGCAAGTATATCTACTACATGAACGGCGAGCTCAAGATAACCAAGTTCAAGCCGCCCAAAGTGTTCATGAAGGCAGGCATCATCGGTCTCATCGGAGGCGCGATAGTCAACCTCATCTCCTTCCTCATCGCCAAGCGCAACTACAGATTCAAGGGCAAGACGAACCCGAATATCTACCTAGCCAAGGAGGAGACACGCTTCAACGCGAAGGGCGATACGTTCATCCGCACGCATACCTCAAGGACGCATATCCCGCAGAGCAGCGGCGGCAGCGGAGGCGGCTACCGAAGTGGAGGCGGAGGCTTCAGCGGAGGCAGTCACGGCGGCAGCGGCGGACACCGCTGAGCAATACCGTTTATTGCGGACGCCCCTACATATAACCATGCAACAAAAATGCTCCCCATATCGGGGAGCATTTTTTGTGGTTTATTTCTTGCTTTCGAGGTAAACGTCAAATGCGTCCGTACCGCCTGTTGAGAGGTACGAATAGTACGCGAGGCATATGGAAGCGTCCTTTGCGTCGACCTTGCCGTCCTTGTTGACGTCAGCCGCCCACTTCTCGTTCTTGGTGAGAGCACTCTCGCCGCCCGTGGACAGCTTCGCGTACTGCACGAGTATGAACGAAGCGTCGTTCGCGTCTATCTTGTTGTCGCGATTCGGGTCGCCGAAGTCGTTGGGGAGCTCGCCGTGTTTGAGGCGGAGCGCCTTGCCCTCAGCAGCATAGCACACGAGCTCGGTGCCGTCACACGTGAAATCAAGGGATTTGCCGTCAGAATCTGTAACTGTCAGCTTCTTGCCGTCCGCGGAGGGAGCCCATGTAAGGTCAGACGCTCTACCCTGTCCGACAAATCTTCCCGTATGGTTTTCAAGGAATACGAACTGCCATGTCTCATCGGGAGTAACATCTCTCGGAATGCCCTTGATAACAGCTCCGTACACCAGCCAGTTTCCGAGGAATGCCGACATATCGGGCTTGTCGGGGTTACCTTCCTCGGGCTCGGTAGTCACGGGCGCTGTAGTCGAAGCCAAAGCTGTTGTGGTCTGAGCTGTAGTCGTCTGAGTTGTGGTCGTGGACTGCTCTGTTGTGGTGGTGTTGGTAGCTGTAGGCTGAGCCGATGTGGTCGTCTGCCCAGTAGCGGTAAAGACCTCCGTCGAAGCTGTTGTTGTATTCGTGGGCTGAGCCGTTGTAGTGGTGGTCGCTGTAGTTGTAGTTGAAGGCTGAGCTGTTGTAGTAGTTGCTGTGGTTGTAGGCTGTGCTGTGGTCGAAGCCGCAGTCGATGTAGTCGAGGGCTGTGCTGTAGAAGATGTGCTTGCGGCAGTTGTCGCTGTAGTGGTTGTCGTAGTCTGAGTTGTGGTGGTCGCCGTGGTGGTTGTAGCCGTAGCCTGCGCCTTGTCGTAGTCGTCGAGGAGCACGAACGGCACCTGATGCTCGCTCGCGAAAGCCTCCGCATTGGAGCCCTTCAGACCAACGATAGTCTTGAAGTTGTTCATGCCGTTTATCTCGCACTGGGGATTTCTGAATATGAGGTAGTCACAGTCGCAGTCGTCAAACTCCGCCGAGAACTTGGCTACTGTTGCCGACAGGTCTAACGCCTTCAGGCTTGAGTTGTAGACAGCGCCCGTATTGAAGCACTCCATGCCGTTCGGAACTGTGAATTCCTCGAGAGCCGTGCAGTTCTTGAACGCGCCGCCGTACTCGCCCCAGCCGAAGATGCAGTTGACGGAATCGGGGATAGCGACGTGCTTGATGAACTTATTGCCGTCGCAGGCATTCGCCGCGATTATCTCCACGCCGTCGGGAACAGTGTAGCTCTCGTCGGTCTTGCCCTGCGGGTAGAGCTTGAGCCACTTCATGTCCTTGTCGTATACGACGCCGTTATCGGAGGCGTAATTCTTGTTTTCCTTGTCGATGTTGACTGCCGTGAGTCTCGGGCAGTCGAGCGCATACGCGCCTATGTACTCAACGGACGCGGGAACGTTCACCTCGCCGATATCAAGACCGTTGAAAGCCTTGTCTACGATAGTGCGCGTGCCCTCCTTGATGTCGAGCTTGTCGTAGTTGGGGTCGCCCTTGTAGCCGATTATTGTAGCTCCGCAGTAGAGCACGCCGTCGGGCTGGTTCTGATACCACTTGGTATCAGCAAACATATGAGCTGCCACTTCTACGCTTGTGATATAATCGTCCTCGACCCAATCCTGCTTTTCGGAGTCCCAGTGACCGCCGCGGTACTTCTCGATGCCGCTTATGGAGGTGACCCTGCCGTTGAGCTCTATGGTCTCGAGCGACTTACAACCCTGGAAGCCGCCGCACTCGAATACAGTATCCTTGCCGAGCTCTACCGCTGTCATTTTTGATACGTTCTCGAAGCTGAGGCCCGTGAATATGAGAGCCTCGCCGTCGGGAACGCTGAATACGCCCTCATAGCCCTCGGGGACTGCGAGTATGCGCTTCTGCTTTACGGGAGTTTCAAGCCTGTTGCCGTTCTCGTCGTAGTTAACATCGTAATACTTGCCGAGCGCACCGTGATACGAGAAAAAGGTGTCGTTGCCCTCAGCAACATTTATAGCTTTGAGCGACGGCATATTCGAGCAGAAGTACCAGCCCAGTGCCTTGATAGTCGAGGGCAGATTGATTACTGTTATATCGGAGTTGCCTGCAAAGTTGAATGCCCCATTAACAACGCCCTCGGGAATAGTTACTTCGCCCTTTAAAGGCTCAACAGCCTCGAGAAGAATACTGCCCTTCTTGGATTCATAGGTATTGTAATCGTAATATGTCGCATTCTTGTTGATGAGAAAGCCGTTTTCAATATAAAGGTTCTCGCTTTCCTCCGCCGTCTTGACCTTACAGCCCGCAGGCAGATAGTTCAAGCCGACATTTATTGCATATTTCGGGAGCGTTATCGAGGTGAGCCCGCTCATTCCCGACACATCGTAGCCGAAGTACACGTCTGTGACCTTGACGCCGTCTATCTCGTCGGGGATAACGATATCTCCCTTAGCAGACGACTTCAGTCCTCTTATCTGAACATACTCTACCTCTTCATATGCGGAAGTGCCGTCGTCCTCCTTTACCTCCTCAAGGCGGGAAGCGGTACGGTAAAGGACATCGCCGTATTCAAGGTCCTTGTCCTCAGCTCCGTCGAGGATATTTGCTGCGACAGCAACGCATTTCTGCATCACAGGAGTCGGCACGAACGCGCCGACCGCTGTCAGCGCAGTACCGACAGCAATCAGTTTTCTCCAATTCATAGTTTTACCTCCTGAACCAACTTAGCCCGTTCAAAGCGGGTCATAATAATATAAATATTATATCACACCATATATAAAATTGCAATACAAATCGGCAAATAATTTTCTGAAAAGGCTGAAAAATTGCTTGTTCGCCTCTTGCTATTTTCTCTGCCGTGTGGTATAATGAATGTATATGTGCAAAATCCTATCTGAAAGGAAAAGTATCCATGATTATTCTTGACGAACTTAGAGTCGAAATGGTCGGCTACCGCAAGGAAGTAGAGGAGCTCGCCGACGTTCTGAGGATAAAAGCCGCAAAGGAACGCGTGGCAGAGCTGAACGCCGAGACCGCAAAGGACGGCTTCTGGGACGACCTCGAAAACTCGCAGAAGGTGCTTCAGGAGACTAAGTCTCTCGAGCGCAAGATAGAGAAATTCAACAAGCTGAGCAACAACCTCGAGGACATCATCACCCTCATCGAGCTTTCGATAGAGGAGGACGACGAGAGCTCCGTTGAGGAGATAAAATCCGAGTCCGACGCCTTCAAGGCAAAACTCGAGGAGGAGAAGCTCTCAACCCTGCTCACGGGCGAGTACGACAGCGCAAACGCTATCCTCACCTTCCACGCAGGCGCAGGCGGCACGGAGGCTCAGGACTGGGCGGAGATGCTCTACCGTATGTACAACCACTGGGCAGAACGCCACGAGTACAAGGTCGAACTCCTCGACTACCTCGACGGCGACGATGCGGGACTCAAATCCGCGTCCATTCTCATCGAGGGTGACAACGCCTACGGCTATATGAAGTCCGAATCGGGCGTACACAGACTCGTCCGCGTGTCTCCCTTTGACGCGTCAGGCAGACGTCACACCTCCTTCGCAGCTCTCGAAGTAATGCCCGAAATAGACGATTCTATCGAGGTCGAGATACGCGACGAGGACATCGAAATGGAGGTATACCGTTCGAGCGGTGCGGGCGGACAGAAGGTCAACAAGACCAGCTCGGCTGTACGACTTATCCACAAGCCCACGGGCATCGTGGTATCGTGCCAGACCCAGCGAAGCCAGTACCAGAACAAGGACTACGCTATGAAGATGCTCCGCTCGAAGCTCATCGAGATAAAGGAGCGCGAGCACCTCGAGAAGATAGAGGATATCAAGGGCGTGCAGAACCAGATAGCATGGGGCTCGCAGATACGCTCCTACGTGTTCATGCCGTACACACTCGTAAAGGACCACCGCACGGGCTTCGAGAACGGCAATATACAGGCTGTCATGGACGGCGACCTCGACGGCTTCATCAACGCATACCTCAAGTCACTCTCACACGGCACATTGCAGAAGTAAAGGAGAAAAACTATGAATATAGCATTCAAGGTAATAAACGTTTTACTCATCATATGGTCGGTCATTGCGATACTGAGCGCATTCATCAGCAGCGGTATCCTCGGAGCGGCAATAGCCTTCCTGTTCACCATGCTGACGCTGTTCATGGCGATAGCGGGCTTCAAGGGCGACTATACCCAGTGCAAGAAGCTGGCATACGTATCCCTCGTTTTCTCGGTAATAGGACTGTTCACATCAGGCTTCTCGGGAAGCTCGATAGTCTCGCTCATCCTGATGATAGGCTATCTTGTGATGTGCATAACGCTCGAATCCAAATCATACTAAGAAAAAAGGCACCCGCGAGGGTGCTTTTTTTATGCGTGATAATGCGCGCGAGAACATTAACGGAAACCACTGTAGGGAACGCCGCCCTCGGCGTTCCACAAATTTGCAAATGGTCCCTGAAAATCATCGTAGGGGCGCCCTTTTAAGCAGCACACCAAATCTATGATTTGGATTGTGATGCTATATGCAACT
>SAMEA3663299__coassemble_1009_pt1 | contig 10482 bp, 7 predicted proteins | sample SAMEA3663299__metabat2_low_PE_032 | metagenome-assembled genome bin SAMEA3663299 (sample SAMEA3663299) | pig gut metagenome | biome: pig gut; feature: pig-associated habitat; material: faeces | place: China | collected 2013
ACCCGCAAGCCTTTGAAAAGGCTTGAGCGAAACTTTCGGTTTCGCGTTCAACTTTTTTTAATCGGCAGATACCTCCGCGCGAGAAGTTGTTCGTGCGGAAAATCATACACCACAGGAGGTCACAATGAGACCATTTGAACTGATACCGCCCATAAAGGACTACATTTGGGGCGGGACACGGCTACGCGAGGAGTATGGCAAGGTGAGCGCGCTCGACCGCCTCGCCGAGAGCTGGGAGCTCAGCTGTCACAAGGACGGCGTGAGCGTCATAAGCGGCGGCGAGTTCGACGGCATGACGCTTATCGAATTCATCGCGGCGCACCCCGAAGCCCTCGGCAAAAACTGCGCGCGCTTCGAGGACTTCCCCGTGCTGATAAAGCTGATAGACGCGCGCGACGACCTTTCCGTGCAGGTACACCCCGACGACGCCTACGCAAAGCGGGTCGAGGGCGGATACGGCAAGACGGAGGTCTGGTACGTCGTCGACTGCGACGAGGGCGCGGAGCTGATTTACGGCTTCGCGGAGGAGACCGACTCCGAGACCTTCCGCCGCGCGATAGAGGAGAATACGCTCCTTGACATCGTCAACCGCGTGCCCGTGAAAAAGGGCGACGTGTTCTTCATCGAGGCGGGAACGCTCCACGCGATAGGCAGGGGCATTCTCATCGCCGAGATACAGCAGAACTCCAATACCACCTACCGCGTCTACGACTACGGCAGGCTCGGAGCCGACGGCAACCCGCGCGAGCTACACATAGACAAGGCTCTCGACGTTACCCGCTGTACGCCGCCGACCGTGAAGTACGGTCAGCCGCAGAGGATAAACATGGCGGGTATGTGGCGGACTCCGATAGCGGAGTGCGGGTACTTCTCCACCGAGAAGTTTGACATCTTCCGCAGTCTCACCGTCGGCAGTCCCGACAGCTTCACACATCTCCTCTTTCTTGACGGAGAGGCTGACATCGTGTACGGCGGCGAAACCGTCATACACGCCAAAAAAGGCTCAAGCGTATTTGTTCCCGCGGGAGCGGATACGTGCGATATAAAGGGCAAATGCTCAGTAATAATAACCAAAGAATCCAGAGGAGGAAATCAAAAATGAAATATTACGTAGGAATCGACCTCGGCGGTACAAACATCGTTGCAGGTGTAGTTGACGAGAACTACAACATCGTCGCTAAGGCAAGCACAAAGACAAACTGTCCGCGTCCCGAGAAGGAGATTGCGGAGGATATGGCTAAAATGGCTGTACAGGCAGTCGAGAACGCAAACCTCACGCTCGATGACATCGGCTGGATAGGTATCGGCACTCCCGGTATCGCGAACAGCTCCACGGGTATCATCGAATACTCGAACAACCTCGGCTTCAAGGACACTCCCATGGTCAAGTACATCAGCGAGTTCGTCGGCAGGAGCGATATCCCCGTATTCATCGAAAACGACGCAAATGCGGCGGCTTACGGCGAGTTCGTTGCAGGTGCGGCTAAGGGCGCTCGCAATGCGGTATGCATCACGCTCGGCACAGGCGTCGGCGGCGGTATCATCATCGACGGCAAGATTTACGCAGGCTCCAACTTCGCAGGCGCTGAGATTGGTCACACCGTTATCGAGGTCGACGGAGCGCAGTGCTCGTGCGGACGCAAGGGCTGTTTCGAGGCTTATTCCTCGGCTACGGGACTTATCCGCATGACCAAGGAGGCTATGGCTGAGCACCCCGACAGCATCATGAACAAGTCCGCTGAGGAAAAGGGCAAGGTCACAGCGCGCACTTCATTCGACTGCATGAGAGCAGGCGATATCTACGCGAAGGCTGTCGTTGACAAGTACATAAAGTACCTCGCCGCGGGTATCACCAACACTATCAACATCTTCCAGCCCGACGTGCTCTGCATAGGCGGCGGCGTCTGCAACGAGGGCGACCCGCTTCTCCTGCCGATGAAGGCTCTCGTGGAGAAGGAGGTCTACACTCGCAATTCTCCCAAGAATACGAAGATAGTGATAGCCGAGCTCGGCAACGACGCGGGTATCATCGGCGCGGCATTCCTCGGACGCGCGAACGCATAATTATTATTGTAGGGGCGAGTTCCGCTCGCCCGCAAATTCGGCGAATAAATGTCGGGCGCACGGAATGCGCCCCTACATCGCTGATATCTTTGGCTATATGTTACAATTGCGGCGATGGCTGTTTGTGCATATAGCCAAATTTTGTATCACGGTGCAACAATTTCTGCCTTTTCCGACACCCTATTAGTGAATCGATTCAAAGGAGGGATTCGCATGAATGATTTCTCCACAGATGTGAAGCTCGCGAGAGGCGGTGACTCCGCAGCATTTGCGCGGCTCTATTCTCTGGTATATAAGGACTTGTACCACATTGCTCTGTACAGTCTCAGAAGCTCCCACGACGCCTGCGACGTTGTCAGCGACACCGTCCTCGACGCGTTCACTACGATAGGCAAGCTCAAGGACGAAAAGGCGTTCCGCGGCTGGATAATGAAGATACTCTCCGCGAAGATAAAGCGCAAGCAGAGGGAGTATTTCGCGAACACTGCCGAGCTCACTGACGAGGAGCTCCCCGAGGAGGAATTCGGCTACGAGAACGTCGAACTGCACGAGGCAGTAGAGCGCCTCGACCCGCAGTCGCGGCTGATACTGTCGATGTCGGCGCTCGAGGGCTACACGGGCGACGAGATAGCGCAGATTTGCGGCATGAATGCCGCAACGGTGCGCTCGCGTCTGTCGCGTATCAAGGAGCGGCTCAGGCTGGAGCTGTCAGGTACATAATGTCCACACTCGCGGATAACAGAAAGGTGATGCACTATGAGAGAAAATGATGAGAAGCTGAGAGATATGCTTACGAGCGAGGAAGTCCCCGAGCAGCTCAGCCCCGAAAATATCAAGGTTATGCTCGACGAGAAGGCTCCCAAGAAGAGGCGGAGCGGTATCTCCGTGGCGGGCAGGATTGCCGCAGGAGCGGCGGCGTGCGCGGTGATAGCGGGCTCGTACGCGGGTACGGCTCAGCTGATGAAGGCGCGCAAAAACAGCGAGGGCTCGTCCGTCAGCACGCTCGACGGCAAGGGCAAGTCGCGTTCAAGCTCCAAGACAGTGCGCGTGGATGCTCCCTATATGAACGGCGCTGAGAGCTACGATGAGGTCTACGAGCTCATGGAGACAGCCTCCAAAAAGTGGGAGAGGGAGCAGAAGCGCAGAGAGCGCGGCAACGTGACAGGCGGCTTCTTCAATTTCACGAATAAAGATGAAGAGGTTTCAGCCGTTGCTGATGCAGCAATGCCCGAAACAGTGTACGAAGAGGCGGAGGAGAGCGGCACTTCTGCTGTCCCTGCGACAGAGGCTCCCGATACTCCCGACTATTCCGAGACCTACGACCAGGAGGAAGGCGTGCGTGAGGCTGACATCGTCAAGACCGACGGCAATAACATCTACTACCTCTGGAATGACCGCGTCGACTATTACTATGATGAAGAAACAGACGCGTATGTCAACTCCTTCGACCATAACTTCCCGAAAATGGACATTGCGACTGTCAAGGACGGCAAATTCACGGATTCTAAGGCCATCGACCTCACCCCCGACCTCACCGCATTTGACATAGAGGGCAGATTTAACGTTACAGTCGAGGATATGTACATATACAACGATATGATAGAGGTCATCGGCAGTGTCGGCTCGCAGTCCGCCTACTACTATGGACAGTACAATAAGCGCGCCTACTACATCGACGACGAGGGCGTGTATCACGCGCCTGTAAGCAGTACCTTCGTTTCCTTCTACACCAAGGGCGACGAGCCCGAGCTCATCGGCACGTATTTTCAGGACGGCTTCTACAATGACGTCAGGATAGCTCCCGACGGCTGTATGTACCTGATATCCACGTATAACACGGTCGACTTCAACAGCGTCGAGGACAAGAAGAACGTCGAGCGCTATATTCCCTGCTGTGGCACTGACGATGAGATAGAGTGCATACCTCCCGAGGACGTGCTCCTCCCGATACAGTCTCCCGACGCGAAAACTCTGCTGAGCTATACCGTCATCAGCGGTATCGACCTCAACGAGTCGGGCGAGTTCACTGTCGTTGACAACAAGGCGCTCGCGGGCTTCACGGGCACTATCTACAGCTCCGCGGACAACATCTACGCGGCAGTACAGAACGGCTCAGACTCCGATATCACGCGCATCGCGTTTGACAGCGGCAATATCGAGCCTATGGCTTCGGGTACGGTAGAGGGCTACGTCAAGGACCAGTTCTCGATGAGCGAGTATGACGGCTACTTCCGCATAGCGACCACGATAAACAAGTTCCACGACAACAGCTCGATAATAGGCGACATATTCAATACGAACGAGCCCTCATACACCGAGCGCAACAACGCGGTGACAGTCCTCGATATGGACATGAACACCGTCGGCAAGATAAAGGACTTCGGCGTTGACGAGCAGATAAAGTCCGTGAATTTCAGCGGCGATATCGCCTACATCGTAACGTTCAGGCAGACCGACCCGCTGTTCGCGATAGACCTCTCCGACCCGACCGAGCCCGCTATCCTTGACGAGTTCAAGATAAACGGATTCAGCACCTATATGCAGAAGTGGAGCGACGGACTGCTTCTCGGCTTCGGAGTTGACGCTGACGATTCGGGCAGAACATCGGGCGTGAAGGTTGTTATGTTCGACAATTCCGACCCGAACGACCTGAAGGAGGTCGGCATAGAGAGGATTAATATACCTGACGGATATGTTTACTCGACTGCCAATTACGAGCGCAAGGCTCTGCTGATAGCTCCCGAGAAGAACCTCATAGGCTTCCCGATAACTATAAACGACTACACTGAATACGACGAGGATAACTCATATGTGTTCTACTCCTACGAGGACGGCGAGTTCGTCAAGCGCGGCGAGCTGAGCGTCAGCGCGAAGAGCATCTATGGCGCTGAAAGAGCGCTGTACATCGGCGATTACGTGTACATCATGTCAGGCAGCCAGTTCGTCTCGGCAGACATCGAAAATATAGAGTATGTTGACAGCGTAGATTTTGAGTGAAGAACAAGGAAATAAAAATAACAGCCGCAGGGAGCTTACGCGCTTCCTGCGGCTGCTTTGCTGTGTGGTGTTACAGACCGAAATATTCTGCGATAGTCTTGGTTCCGCCTGTGGAGATGTAGGAGTAGTAGCCGAGTATCATCGAGGCGTCCTTCGCGTCGACGAGGGCGTCGCCGTTGATGTTGGCAGCCTTTTTCTGCTCGTCGGACAGACCTGAATCTCCGCCCGTCGACGACTTCGAGTACGCCGCGAGCACGAACGAAGCGTCCTTGGCGTCGACGCTGCCGTCATTGTTGGGGTCGCCGAGGGGGATGGTCGTTACAGGGGGAGTTGTGACCGTTGTTGTTACAGTTGTTGTTGCTGAGGTCGTGGTTGCAGATGTTGTGGAAGTCGTAGTAGTGGAGGTTGTGGTAGTTGTAGTAGTTGAGGTGGTGGTCGTCGTGGAGGTGGTCGTTGTTTCAGTTGAGGTCACAGGCTCGGTAAACGAAGTGCTGCTGACTATTTTATTATAGGTCGCATATGCTGCAGCAGGGTAGCTGTCCTTGTTGGGGAGCTTGTTGAACGTCTGCACGATGAGATCGCCGCCCTTGTCCTTGATGCCGATGGTGTCGATGACCTTAGCCGCTATCGCTACGTGTCCCGCCTGAGTGGGGTGGAAGTCCATTTCCGAGCGTTCGCTCTGCATTTTCGTGAAGTACCAGCTGTATTTCGCACCCGATTCATCAAGGGAGGTGAAGTCGGTGTATACGTCCGCGATGAGCGCACCGTCGAGGTCAGCTTCGCTGAGCTGGTCGCGGAAGGAGTTGACGATGACGCCGCTCTCGTATATCAGGCGATTGAGCGTGCTTGCCGTGCTGCCTGTATATGTTGCGTTGAAGTAGCTCTCATCAAACTGGAGCGGGTCGTATACCGTCTGATAAACTACCTTTGCGTCGGGATTCATCGCTTTGATGTCAGCGTCGATTTTTTTGATGTTCGGTATAACACGCTTCTGTATCACGCAGTCATATTTTCCCGAGTCCTTCTCGGTGAGGTTCGCAGTGAGCGCCCTGAGATTTGAATTCAGGGCTATCGTGTTTTTCGGGTCAGACGCAAACGTCTTCAAAGCCTCCTTGTCGAGCAGACGGATAAGGTCATCGAATGTGGGCTTTTCGGGAATGTCGCTCTTCGTATAGCCGCTTTTGAGCAGGTTATAATTAGCGCACACCTTCAGCAGCAGAGCAGACGAATAATGCAGGATATCATTTCCGCCGATAGACACGAGTACGTAATCCGCGTCCTTTATCGAGGCTGACATCTCAGCAGTCGGAGCCTCGAGCTTTGCGATGAGGTCAGCGGTCTCGTCGCCCGACTTCGCGAAGCTGTCGGTCTTGGCGCCGTAGTAATTGCCTACGATATCGCCGTAGCTGTGCTCGCCCTCGGCAAGTCCGTAGCCCGAAGCGATGCTGTCTCCGAGGACTACGATGTTCTTGATATCATCGGCGGCAGAGGAAGTCCCCGTGAAGGGAAGGGCTGCCGATACTGCAATAGCCGCAGATACTACTGCGGACAGAATCTTTTTCATATTATTATCCTCCTGATAGTTTTTGCGGAGCAGGTCCGCTGTATTAAAATTATATAATAAATCAAAAAATATGTCAAGTGCGGAGCGGAAGGTAAATAAAACCGCAGTCCGAGCTCTGCCGCGAGAAAAAACACTTCACTTTTTCCGCGCGATGTGCTATAATAGTAATACTGTCAATAATTCGGAGGAAATAAATGAAAATACAAGACCTCAGATATACGCGATATACGAAGGAAAGATACCTGACGGCTTTCCTGCTCGGATTCTTCGTGCTGCTGCTGTCGCTGCTGCCCGTTATGGTGTGTGAGCGCGGCTTCTTCATATACTACGGCGACTTCAACGCTCAGCAGATACCGTTCTACAGCCTCTCAAACGACGCTGTCCGCTCGGGACAGCTCGGCTGGAACTGGTTCACCGACCTCGGCTCGGACTGGCTGACCTCGTACTCGTTCTATCTCGCCGCGAGCCCCTTCTTCTGGCTGACCACGATACTTCCGCGGGTTACGGTTCCGTATATGATACCGTTTCTGCTCGCGCTCAAGCACGGGCTCGCCTCGCTGACCGCATACGCCTATATACGCCGATTTGTCCGCGGCAAGGAGGCGGCGCTCGTCGGAGCACTGCTCTACTCGTTCTCGGGCTTTCAGGTGTTCAACCTCTTCTTCAACCACTTTCAGGACGTCACTGCGCTGTTCCCGCTGATGCTGATAGCTCTCGAGGAGAACATCAACAACCGCCGCCGAGGATGGTTCGCGCTCATAGTTGCGCTGATGGCGGCGCTGAACTACTACTTCTTCGCGGGCGAGGCGGTGTTCCTCATCATCTACTTCTTCATGCGCCTGCCGTGCAGGGACTTCCGCGCCTTGTGGAGCCGCTTCCTCGGACTGCTGTTCGAGGCTGTCATAGGCTCGTGCATAGCGTGCATAGTGCTCGTACCGTCGGCGCTCGCGATACTCGGCAACTACCGCGTGAACGAGCGCGTGTGGGGAAGCGACTGGCTGTTCTACTACGAGCCTTCGCGAGTTATCCGCGTGATACAGACCTTCTTCATGCCGTCGGACGCTCCCGCCCGCCCGAACCTCTTCAAGAGCGAGCAGGCGAAGTGGTCGTCGGTGGGAGGCTACTTCCCGCTGTTCGGTATGCTCGGCGTCATTGCGTTCGTGCGCGCTCACAGGAAGCACTGGGCGGTGCGGATATCGCTGTTCTGCGCGGTTTGCGCGTTCGTGCCGATACTGAACAGTATGTTCTACACCTTCAACGCCTCGTACTACGCCCGCTGGTTCTTCATGCCGATACTGATACTGGCGATGATGACGGCGGTCGCGCTCGACGACGAAAAGGCGGACTTTGCTCCCGCGATAAAGCTCTCGGCGGCAGCTCTCGCGGTATTTGCCGCGATATCGCTCATACCCGAGCAGAAGGACGGCAAGCTCAGCTTTTTCACCTTCCCGTATGATATGCTGTACTTCTGCGTACAGCTCGGTGTAGCCGCGGCATTCCTCGTATTCGCGGCATATCTGCTCAGACGCCGCAGGCGGGGACGCCCCTTCGGGTGGCTGGCAGTCGTGAGCACCGCCCTCGCGAGCATGATGTGCATACTCATGGTCGTCGTATACGGAGCGGTAACTCCCAAGGACGCGCGCGAGTACATCGACTCCGCGATAAGGGGCGGGGACGACGTGTACGAGACCGTTTCCGAGGACAGCTTCTTCCGCGCGGACATCTCCGAGAACTGCGACAACTACCCGATGCTGTGGGGACTGCCCTCAATGCGCTGCTTCCAGAGCGTGGTCAGCACGTCTATCATGGAGTTCTACGACAGCATAGGCATACAGCGCGACGTCGCCTCGCGCCCCGATATATCGCACTATACCCTCCGCGGACTGCTCTCCGTCAAGTACTTCTACCGCGAGATACGCGAGGGCTATTCGCTCGAGGATATGCGCGCGGGAGTTAGCCCGCCGTCCTCGTCCGAGAGCAAGGAAAAGAAGTTCGAGCTCGAAGCCTCAAAGGTCGATATCACGAAGTATCTGGCGGGCTTCGAGTATGTCGGCTCGACGGACTATTTCGAGATATACGAGAACAAGCTCTACGTTCCCATGGGCTTCACGTATGACACATACTTCCCCGAGTCGAAGGCGAAGGATATGTCTGACTCCGCGAGGGAAAGACTGCTGATGAAGGCGCTCGTCCTCACCGACGAGCAGATAGAGCGTTACGGCAGCCTCATGGAGGAGCTTCCCGCCGAGAGAGCCGTGAAGCTGAATAAGTCGGACTATGAACGTTTCTGCCGCGAAAAGCAGCATCACTGCGCGGACACGTTCACCTATGATTCGCACGGCTTTACGTCCGAGATAACGCTCGACGAGCCGCGGCTGGTGTTCTTCAGCGTGCCGTACAGCGAGGGCTGGACAGCCGAGGTCAACGGCAAGCCCGCCGACGTGGAAAAGGTGTCCTACGGCTTCATGGCGGTGAGGGCTGACGCTGGCGGGAACGTGATAAAGTTCCGCTACAGGACGCCGGGTCTGCGCACGGGAGAGTTCATCACGCTCGGCGCGGCGCTGATACTGGCGGCGTACCTGCTGATAATGCGCTTCATCGACCGCAAACGCCGCGGCGATACGAGGCTCAGCCACTATTATGACTACGAGCCGTTCGACAAGGTGACAGCTTCCGAGGTCTACACGCGGAGCTTCATCAGGGACGACGAGAATAAAACGAAATGAGGTATTACTATGCATCTGGAAGAAAAAACGCTTAGCAGCGAAACGGTTTTTGAGGGCAAGATATTCACGATAACGCATGACACGGTCGAGCTCGAGAACGGCAGCACCGCTGTCCGCGACTGCCTCCTCCACCACGGCGGAGTGTGCGTGCTCCCCGTGACCGAGAACAACGAGGTCTACCTCGTCAAGCAGTTCCGCTACCCGTTCCGCACGGTGACGCTCGAGGCTCCCGCGGGCAAGCTCGAAAAGGGCGAGGACCACGCTGAGTGCGGCAGGCGCGAGCTCCTCGAGGAGACGGGCTGCACCTGCTCGGACTACACCTTCATCGGGGAGATGCTCCCCACTCCCGCGTACAACACCGAGATAACGTATATGTACCTCGCACGCGGGCTCTCCTTTGACAAGCAGTCCCTCGACCCCGACGAGTTCCTCGACGTGGTGAAGATGCCGCTCGCAGAGGCTGTGGAGCGCGTCATGGACGGCACTATCCGTGACGGCAAGACGCAGATAGTCCTGCTCAAAGCGGCGAGGTTCCTCGGCATCTGACCATATAAACAGTAACAAAAAAGGCAGTACCCGTCGGTACTGCCTTTTGTACGTTTTATTCTTCGTCGGAGCTGTCGCCTGTCTCAGCTGCTTCCTCTGCGGCTTCGAGTGCTGCCTGCTTCTCGTAGGCGTCGAGGATAGTCTCCTCGAACATTCTGCGTGCTGAGGCCGAAATGGGGTGGATTATGTCGCGGAACACGCCGTTCTCGTCTTTTCTGCTCGGCATCGCGACGAACAGCCTCTCGTCGCCCTGTACGACCTTGATATCGTGAACAGCGAGCATATCGTCGATAGTGACGGAAACGACAGCGCGCAGTCTGCCCTCTGACAGCATCTTTCTGATCTTTACATCTGTAATGTTCATGTTTTCCCTCCTTTCGGGAAATTTCTATTCTCTTTAAAGCGTTTACCCCCGCATATTTTCCATGTTTACTCAATAAAATATGCTTTTGCATTATTATAACATATTAATCTAAAAAATGCAATACTAATTTGAAATAATTAAAAAAATATTTTCCAATGTAAACCTTTGAAGTGGTAAAGTGGTGACATTTACCCCGAATACGCGCCGATTTTATTGTAGGG
>SAMEA3663299__coassemble_1022_pt1 | contig 10321 bp, 9 predicted proteins | sample SAMEA3663299__metabat2_low_PE_032 | metagenome-assembled genome bin SAMEA3663299 (sample SAMEA3663299) | pig gut metagenome | biome: pig gut; feature: pig-associated habitat; material: faeces | place: China | collected 2013
TCATACACTTTTCTATTGCACTATTTTGCGTTTACACAGAATTTGGGATTGACTTGTGTAATATCATTATTGGGCAATTGAGTAGTTTGTTTGCTTTGAGCAATAACCTCATGATATATCCTTTCTATTTCGCTAACACAATTGGAGATAAGAAAACGATTTTTTGCTTTTATTTGAGCATTGCGTCCCATTTCTTGTCGGAGCTTTGGATTGGTAATCAGAGCTTCTATTTTTTTCGCAAGTTGATTGATATTTCCTTTTTCATATAAAAAACCATCTATACCGTCTTCAATAAGCTCTGGAGTTCCACCTGTATTACTCCCGACAACAGGTATTCCCGCCAGCATTGCTTCAGCGGTGACGCGCCCAAATGCTTCACATCTTGAACAAACGAGTTCAATGTCTACCGCCTTACGCAGCCGTTTCATTTCGCTGACGTATCCAAGAATATAAATGTGCTTTGCAGTATCTTGGCTGATAGGGAAATAAATGCTTCCTTTGCCGGCAATTAACAATTCAAAATTATCAATTCCTTTATTTAACAGCATTTCACAAGCTGCAACCGCTTCGTGTTGACCTTTTCCTCTAAAAACTGCTCCGGCTATTAATATACGCACATTATTGCCGTTTTTTCTTTCACTTGGCTCAATAATGCTATTTTGATCGATACCATTATAAACGACGTTTTTCTTCTTTTCATCAAGTAAGTGGTAATGATTTGAAACGGCTCGTGAGACACATATAAATCTATTTGTAAAATTATTCATAAAACTAAAGATGTTGGAGCGTGATTCGTAGAATTCCATACCAAAATCTAAATCTCCAAATTCCCTTAAATGCCAAATATGTGGTATTCCGCTATATTTGCTTATTAATCCTCCGATATTGACAATGCTTGAATTTGTGTGTATCAAATCGATTTTTTCATTTATAGCCAGTTTAGAAATTTTTTTTGCATTAATTCTGTTGATCTGTTTTTTGTAAACCGGCCACATTGTCTTGTTTTTTATCCAGCCAAGTAGTGTTTTAGCCTGACACCAACCATAGTATTTTTTAATGATGATATGCACGTAATCTCTTTTGGAAAGTTCGTCGAAAAAAGGACCTTTGCTGTGCGATGTCAATATATAGATTGAATGATTGCGCGCATACATCCCATCAATTATACCGAGCAATGACATTCCTGCGCCGTTTAAATTCTTTTCATGATTGATATATAAGATCCTCATATTGTTCACCCCTTGTATTGTCTTGTTATGTTAATTGCATTTTAACTCAAAGCATTCATAATGCTTGCTGTGATTATTAAGTTTTTTATACAGCAAGCAATTTGGTGGAACTTAGATATACCAAAGCTGTCCAACTATTCTCACAAAATCACTTTTTAGATATCGTCCCTTTAAAAGTACGCACATTCTTTGTATTTTGGAAGGTTTGCGATAAAGCGAAATAAAGTCATTTAGTTGTTTAGCGGATTCCTTGGGCAAAAAGCTTTCATATCTTTTTTTGAAAAGCATTGCTTGTTTAAGGTACAAATACTTCATGTTCACGGTGTTTTTATCGAGGAATTTTAATATAACATATCTAGCGTTTTTTACATCTACCGCACCGACCTCATTGTTTCTGTGCTGACGATATAGCATCACAACATCGGGGATATGCTTTATTACTCCCGAGCTGCTTGCAATAAGTGCGAGCCACCAGTCATGCATAAGTATCCTTGTGTCAAAACCGCCGCATTTTGAGTACAGTGTCTTATTGCACATCATCAGGCAGCCGGTGACATAATTCTGCACAAGCAGATGACTGAAGTCGAGATTATACCTGCTTATCTGATTGTTTCTTTCTTTGAAAGCAACATCTCTAAGGCGCGAATCGACTATTCGATACGAAGCAAATACGAGTAAAGGAGTTGTATTACCTGTTTTTTTCTCAAGCTTTTTCATTGCATTATATGTGATCTCTATCTTATTCGGTAACCACACATCGTCCTGATCACAGAACATGATATACTCAGCTGAGGCGTAACTGATAAGTAAGAAGAAGTTTTTTGCAGCGCTTCCGCCTTTTTTTTCGTCTTCAATAAAAACGATTTTGTCGGGATAGTTCTCGGCATATCTTTTTATGATATCAACTGTACCGTCTTTTGAACCGTCATCTCTGATGATGATTTTGAAATCTCTGAATGTCTGTGACAGTATGGATTTTATCTGTTCATCCAGATATTTCTCGCCATTATATGTTGCCAATAATATCTCGATCATGTGCGTTTTCTCCGTATTCAAAGTCCGTTTTACATGCGTTTCTGCTTAACAAAAGCATACCACATTACACCGACAATGTCAAGTTATTAGTTCATGCGCCGAATCTGTTAATGCTCAAAAAAACATGGGACACCTCTCGGTGTCCCATGCGAGTCATTGCTGAGTATTCGCTGATTTCTGATTCGCGTCGTCCTTGAATTCAAGCAGCTCTGTGACGGTAACAGCGTTTTAGCTTGGCGCGCGGCATCTGAGAAAGCTCGCGATCTGTCAGCTAAGCCCTGCGATAAGCTCCTTTATATCGGCGCTTATTCTCTCGTATTCAAAATTGTGGACGTAATGTCCGCAGTCGAGCTTGATGAGCTGTCCGTTTTCGGAAGCGTCCACCATTGCCTGCATACCGCCTACCCAAAGCTCATCGCCGTCATTATCGGCAGAAACGTACATTATCATCGGCACAGTCGGCAGAGGCGAAGCGTCGAACTCATCATACAATGCAAGCTCAAGGTCATTACTGCCCTCGCGGATGACAGTATCATTCAAGCTCTTTTTACAGTTCAGCTCGGTATATATCTGCTTTTCCTCAGCAGTGAGCGTTCCCGACTCGTCTTCGTTGAATATCCGCAGACCCCCGGTATATTGGAGAAATCTGTATATCGGGAGTATTTTCTTCATGCTGTCATGCTCGGCAGTGAGTGTACTTTTGTCCTTGCAGTTGGGCGTACAGATGTCCAGACCGACAATAGCTTCAACTTCTTCGGGGTACTTCTGCGCCCAGAGTGTCGCTTCATAGCCCGAGAATGAGTGCGGGCACAGCACATACGGAGCTTCAATGCCTGCCTTTTGCAGAGCCTCTCTGTCCTGACGGAGAATGGTGTCCATATCACGCTCGCCGTCTATCTCGTCGCTGAATCCGTAGCCAAACTTCTCTACAACGGCTATCCTGTTCTCATCGCTCAGCCTGCTGTAGAGCGGCTTGAAATCGAGTATGGGAGAAGCTGTGCCATAGCCCGACAGGAAAACTATCGTATGCTCGCCCTCGCCTTCGGTGTAGATGCTCATATTGTGACCGTCGACCTCAACGAGCTGTCCGAGCGGAGTTTCGTACAGGGCTTTGTTCTTTTTGAGCATTATCTGATTGTATACAGTCGTGATGATAAGAATTGCCGCAAGAAGTATCAGTAAGCCGAGCAGTATTTTCCCTGTGATTTTAAGTGCCTTTTTCATAAAAGACCTCCAAGTGCGAATTTTTTTAGAAAAAAAGGGCTGTCGAGGACGCCAGCCCCTACAATTTGACTTTCATGCTAAAGTTATATGTAGGGGGCGGTGTCTTCGACGTCCCGAAATAGTTTTTTATTGCTGTACGGGAATATTCTCCGCGTCGTCGTCAATAAATTCGAGGATATCTCCGGGCTGACAGTTCAGAGCCTTGCATATAGCGCCGAGAGTTGAGAAGCGTATCGCGCTGACCTTGCCTGTTTTGAGCTTTGAGAGGTTGACGTTGCTGACACCAACGCGTTCGCTGAGCTCGTTGAGGCTCATTTTCCTGTCCGCCATGACGCGGTCAAGTCTGAGGATTATCGACATATATCGCACCTCCTTATAATGTCTCGTCGGATTCCTGCTGGAGGTCCTTGCCGTGTGCGAATACGTAGCCGAGCATAAGGACTGCGAGACCTGCGACTATTGTCGTGAGGTTGAGGCTTGTGAGCACTCCGTAGCCTATCATTACCCAGCCGAACACCTTCATCTTCTTGACGATGTCATCGGTGAAGGGAGTCTCGCACTTTGAAAGCTCCTTGAATACACGGCGAGCAAAGAAAAGAGTTACGGCTGTAGCAACGACAGAGATGAATGCTTCGAGCATTTTTAACGAGAGCTTGCGCTTTATCGCACCCTTGTCGAACTCGCCGAAATCGCCTGTGAGCTTGAAAGTTGCGCCGTTATCACTGGTTTCTACCTCGTCAACATCGAGTGACCAGATACCGCCGAAGTCGATCTTATCGTCCGAAATAGTGATTCCCTCCTGGTCAACGTCGACACGGAAACCGTTCTGGTTATTTTCGCTGAAGTGGTAATTGGCAGTCTTGATACCGAAATCCATGTCTTCCGCTTCGATTGTGACTACTGCATCTGCATTGCCCGAGAGCTTAATTTTGTCCATAGGGAAAGCGAGTATCCCTATCTCTACGATTATGAGGCTTACGAAGCCAACGATGCAGAAGATGAAGGCGATATTGCTGATTATCGAGCAAGCCTTGCCGATCCCGTTGATAGCTTTCATGTTTGAGTTTTTCATAATAATTTCCTCCTTTTTATCGGCGGAGGGATTTGTTGTTCCCTCCGTTGTGCTTATAATACCACGAGAATTTACGATTGTCAATAGTTATTTATCGTTTAACGATAAATATTGTATGTTTGCATATAAACGGTATATCCAAAAAGCGGTATGCTTGTGCAAAATAAACGATAAATATTTATCGTTTATCATTAAAAAGAGGACGGAGAGTATCCGCCCTCATGCAAACAGACATCGGGGACGCCGTCCCCTGCAAGGTCACTGAAGCCGATAGCAGGGGGCTGATGTCCGCATCAGTCCGCGAACCGCGCAAATGTAAAGAGCACCCCGCAGGGTGCTCTTTTTATAATGTTTACTTTGCTAAAACAGGCAGTTCGCTGATAGTCTTGGCGTCGAGCTGCTGTATCGCGAGCGCGTCCATACCCGTTACGCCGTCGCCGACGTTGTAGCAGTCCGCGTTCTTCTTAGCCTCGTCCGTGAGCTTGAACTTGTCGCTGTTAGCGATGTACTGGAGTATCGCTACCGCGTCCGCGACCGAAACTTTCTTATCAAGATTAGCGTCCCCGTAAAGAACAGGATCAGCAGGAGTAGAATTATTGCCGCTGCTGCTGCTACTACTGACGATACCTGTGGTGGTAGTAGATGTGGTAGTTGTTTCGGTAGGGTCGGGAGCTCTCGTGCCGATGTAAACGCCGTTTTCGTAGCACTCTTTACATACTGGGAAGCCGAGAGGTCCGTATATAGCCTCGGATTTGAGTATCTCCTTGCCGCAGTGCTCGCACTTTACCATATCAGCATTTATTGTAGTAGTCGTTGTTGCTGTAGTTGTAGCCTTGGAGGAAGCAGTCGTGCTGCTTGACGGGTCTGCGATTATGGGAGTACCGCTGCCCTTCTTGCCGCCGTCGAGGTTGCTTCCCTCGGTGTTTGCGTACTTGCTGTAGAACTCGTTGAGCGAGATGCCGTTCTTGCCGAGAGCACGCTGGTGGTCGAGACCGATGTACTTGCCCGACGAAGCGGTCTGCCAGAGAGCCTCCTCAAACAGCTTGTACTTGGGCTCGTTCCAGGCGATAGTAGTACCCTTGCCCTGCATGAAGCCGAGGCTGTCCCAGAGTCCGCCTGTATCGCCCGAGTTGGTGTTGAGGCACCAGAAGGTGTGGTTGATGTGGTGCTTTATCATGTAGTCGCGGAGGAGAGTCATCCATTTCTGGTTCTCGGCACCGTCCATGTGACCGCCCCACTCGCCGATGAGTTCGGGGCCTATCTCCTCAGCGTTGATGTAAGCCCATGTATCGTACCAGTAGTCGTCGAGAAGGGTCTTCTCGGAGAAGTCCTTGTCGAACCATGTCTGCGCGTAAACGGACGGACCGTAGTCGTGCGGCGAGTAAACTATCTGAGATGTACCCTGCTTGGGCTTTATGGGATATTTTCTTGCGCCGCGGAAGTTGCCGCCCCACCATGCGCCGATGTAGGGGGAGTTGTCACGTCTGTCGGGCATACCCCAGTAGTCGCCCTCCTGAGCACCGCTCAGAGACTGCTCAACGCCCTCGACGAGGATGAGCGCGTGCGGGTTTACCTCAAGGATAGCCTCTGCGCACTTTGTAGCGGCGTAAGCCCAGTTGTTCTCGTCGGTGGAGCCGTCCCACTTGGCGGCGTCCTTGCCCTCCTGACCCTTGCCGTGAGGCTCGTTCTTGAGGTCGTATGCGAGGAGAGTATCGTCGTTCTTGTACTTGTCGGCGAGCCATACCAGCGAGTCTATCCACACGTCGGTGGTGACGCCGGCCTTGCCGTACCAGAGGTTGTAGTTATGACCCGAGTTGTCGGTATGCGGGCTGTGGATATCGATGAAAGCCTTGATGCCGTGCTCCTTGCACTTCTTCATCATGATATCGAACACCTGCATGGAGTCGACGGGGGTCTTGCCGTCCTCGCTGCAAAAGTCGGGGTTGATAGTGAAGGAAGGGTCGTTGTTGCAGGAGAAGCTGTTTACGGGATTGGGCTTGCCGTTCATCCACGAGACGATGAGCTCGGTGGATATCGGGAAGCGGATGATGTTGATACCGCGGTCGGCTATCTCGGTGAGACAGTCGTCTGCGTCGGCGCTCCAGAGGTAGTGCGGGCACGCCTCGTTGCAGTTGAAGCCGAACCAGTTAGCGCCTGTGAGCCATACCTCGTTGCCGTTCATGTCGTAGAGACGGCTGCCCTTGGCGTGGAGCCAGTCGTCGTTTCCGTCATCGACCGCGTTAGCTGTAACAGCGGGCGACGACAGGACTGCATTGAAGCTCGAAGCTGCGCCTGAAACGGTCAGCGCGGCAGCTGAAGCGAAAGCAGTCATTGCCTTGAGTAATTTCTTCATAGGATATTTCCCCTCTCGCGGACGCCGAGATATTTTTTTGTGACGTCCCATCACCTTCATTGTAACATTTGGGAGAGGAAATGTCAACAAAAATATGCAATATTTCCGCATTTTTTCATCTCCGCGCCTCATGACTACGCAAAAAAACAGCGGACATCATGTCCGCCGTTTTTCTATGGGCAGCTCGACTGTGAACGCCGTGCCCTTGCCGACGGTGCTGTCCACGCGGACGGTGCCGCCGTGGTAGCTCACGCCGTGCTTGACTATCGAAAGTCCCAGACCCGTGCCCTTTATCTTGCGGGAGCGGCTCTTGTCGACACGATAGAAGCGCTCGAAAATGCGCCCGAGATGAGCCTCGGGAATGCCCGCGCCCGTGTCGCTGACGGTGACTATCGCCTTCATCGGGATATGTGACACCTTCACGGAGAAGCTGCCGCCCTCGTTGTTGTACTTGATAGCATTGTCGCAGAGGTTGTAGATGACCTCGTCGAGAATTGTGCGGCTGCCGAGCACGGTGACGTGGTCGCCCGTGAGCTCCGCGGTGACGTGCTTCTCCTCCGCGCTCATTCTCAGGCGGGAGATAACGTCCTCGGCGAGCTCGTAGAGGTCGACCTCCTCGTCCTGCCTCGGAGCGCCCTCCTCCTCGTCGAGCTTGGAGAGGGAGACGATGTCGTTTATCAGCGTTATGAGGCGGTCAGCCTCGTGGCGGATATCGCCGCTGAGCGCGGGGACGTCCTCGGGCTTTACCATGCCGTTTGCGAGCATATCGGATATGCCGTATATCGTAGTGAGCGGCGTTTTCAGCTCATGCGACACGTTGGAGGTGAACTCGCGGCGCATGGTCTCGAGCTGCTGCTGCTCGGTGACGTCGAGAATGAATAAGACGATGCCGTTGACGGTGTCGTGGGAGTTTGCGGGCGAGGCGATGACCTTGCGCTCGCCGCCGTCGGTGCTGATGAGGCACTCCGACCGCCTGCCGCCCATAGCGTTTTGTATGCAGCGGCGGAACTGCTCGGTGCGGCAGAGCGAGAATACGGTGTGGTCGCTGTCGTGCTTCTCCGCCCCGAGGAGGGTGTACGCGCTGGTGTTGGAGGTGAGGATATTCGCCTTCTGGTCGGCGACGATGAGCCCCTCGCTCATGCTCTCGGTGGTGAGGCTGAATTGCTCGCGGCTCTGTTTCAGCTCTATCATCTGGCGGTTTATCCTGCCGTTCTGCTTGCGGAGCTTTTTCAGCAGGGGAGCGAGCTCCTTGTAGCTTTTCTCGGTCTTGGGGTGGTCGAGGTCGATGTTGTTTATCGGGCGGACGATGTGCCGCGAAATGAGTATCGCAAGTCCGAACGAGCACAGTGCGAGCGCCGTTAGCATGACCGCGAGCGGCTGGAGATTTTTCAGCAGCAGCGCGGGAAACGACCTCTGCTCGGCGGACACTCGTATGACGGAGCCGTCCGATAGACGCCGCGCGTGGTTGACTGTCCTTGTCATGAGGGTGTCGGAATAGCGCGCAGAACTGCCTTCGCCCGAGCGCATAGCTTCGCCGACCTCCTGTCTGTCGGAGTGGTCGTCGAGCTGTACGGGGTCGTGCTGCGAGTCAAAAATAACGCGTCCCTTGGTGGATATCCACGTCACGCGGAGTTCGCCGAAGTCCGTCTCGTCGAGGTATCTGCCGCCGCTCTGCTCGACTGCGGAGGCTATCATCGTGCAGCTCTGCCGCAGGTGCTCGGCGGAGGTGTCGGCGGCGTACCTGTAGGACACTCCCGTGAGCAGGAATATCGCCGCGGTGACGGCTAAGAATGAGACCGTGATTATGCTGAGGAAGATTTTTTTAGTCATCGCCGTCACCTGCCCTGTAGCCCACTCCGCGGACTGTCTCTATGATATTGCCGCTCTCGCCGAGCTTTGCGCGGAGGGTGCGGATATGCACGTCGAGGGTGCGGCTCTCGCCCGTGAAGTCGTATCCCCACACGCGGCTGAGCAGCTCCTCGCGGGAGATGACTTTGCCCTTTTCCTTCATCAGTACCGCGAGCAGCTCGTATTCCTTGAGCGTGAGGACGAGGCGCTCGCCACCGCGCAGGACTTCTCTCCGCGACGGTATCAGCGTTATATCGCCCGCGGTGAGGCTTTCCTCCTCAGCCGAGCTGCCGACGCGTCGGAGCAGGGCGTTGATACGCGATATGAGCTCCATAGCGCCGAACGGCTTTGTTATGTAGTCGTCCGCGCCGCTGTCGAGCCCCGTCACCTTGTCGAATTCGGTCGACCTCGCTGTGAGCAGGATTATCGGCAGCCTGCGCGTGGACGGCTGTGCGCGGAGCTTTTTCAGTATGGACAAGCCGTCCTCCTCGGGCAGCATTATGTCGAGCAGGAGCAGCTCGGGCTGCCGCTCGGACATCGCCTTCCAGAATGCGGACGGAGCGTCGAAGCCCTCCGCCTCGAAGCCCGAGCTTCGGAGCGCGTAGAGCACGAAATTCTGTATACCGCTGTCGTCCTCGAGAAGATAAATCATATCGGTACCTCCCGTCGTATTAGATTTGTTCTGTAGGGGCGGATATTATCCGCCCGCCGTTCCATACGAATAAACCGTGTAGGGGCTGCCTTTGGCAGTCCGTGTTATTATCGCGGATATTATTATGCGGACGCCCAAAGAGCGCCCCTACAAGATGTAATGTGACAGATACGTATTGTTGGAAACGCCGCCCTCGGCGTTCCGAAAATTTGTTGGAAATTATCGGGCGCACGGATAAGCAGCACACCAAATCTTCGATTTGGATTGTGATGTTATATGCAGCTTTGCTGTAATGCGCCCCTACACATTCCATCGCAATTATGCATTGATCAAAGCCACTGGATAAATCCCGTCTTGTCATTGCGGTTGTAGCCCGCGCGCTCGTAGAAGCGGAGCGTGCTCTCGAGCTTCGAGCCCGTCATCAGCATTATCTTGTAGCAGTTCTCGCGGCGGGCGATATCGCGCGCGTAGTCGAGGCAGGCTGTAGCAAGCCCCCTGCCGCGGCAGGCGCTGTCGGTGACAACGTTCTCGACGACGGCGTGCGGACGCTGCTCATGCGTGAGGTTGGGGACTATCACGCACACGCAGGTCGAGACAATTCTGCCGTCCTCCTCCGCGACGATGATGTGGTGGTTCGGGTCGGAGAGAATGCTGTTCCACACGCCCATGACGCGCTCGTCCTTTTCGGGGAAGGGATTGCCGTGGAGCTGGTCGTAGAGGGTCATCAGCCCGTCGAAGTCGTCTGCTGTAATCTCACGTATCATATTGAAGCCTCCATTCGCTTTATTATATATAGTATAAGCGATTCGGACAAAAAATGCAAGCGCCCCGCAATCGGCTGCGGATACGTTTGTAGGGGCTGCCTTTAGTGTGCTCCCCTTAACGGAAAAAGTGGGCTACCGAGCCGT
>SAMEA3663299__coassemble_1060_pt1 | contig 10032 bp, 10 predicted proteins | sample SAMEA3663299__metabat2_low_PE_032 | metagenome-assembled genome bin SAMEA3663299 (sample SAMEA3663299) | pig gut metagenome | biome: pig gut; feature: pig-associated habitat; material: faeces | place: China | collected 2013
AAGGGGAGCCCCCTTTGGCGGAATCGCAGGTTACCAAATATGAGCCGTTACTTTACGGCTCGGTAGCCCGCTTTTTCCGTTAAGGGGAGCAGCCTAAATCAGGCTCGGTTTTTTATCATTGGAGCGTCCTGCTCCTTATGCTTCGTGTGCGATAACATCGTCGAGCTTGGCGAAGTACCTCTCGGAGTACACGCGGTACTCGTTGCGGAAAGTCTCGTCGTTCTCCTTGACGTCGTGGAGATACGCGTGGAGGTTGGTCTTCTCGTCTGTCTCGATAAGACAGCCCGCAATATTTGAACAGTGGTCGGAAATACGCTCGAGATTGGTCAGTATATCCTGGAAGATGTAGCCGAGCTCTACCGTACACTCGTCGTTCTGGAGACGGCGGATATGGCGGTTCTTGAGCTCCGTGCTGAGGTTGTCCACGACCTCCTCGAGCGGCTCTACCTTGTGAGCGGCGCCGAGGTCGTCGGTGATATAGGCGTTGAACGCTATCGAGATGTTCTCGGAGATAGCCTCGGATATGACCTTCAGCTCGTTTATGCACTCATCAGAGAACTTTATGCCCTTTTCCTTGCACTCCTGCACGGACTCGATGAGGTTGACCGCGTGGTCGGAGATACGCTCGAAGTTGCCGACGCAGTGCATCATCTTCGATACGCGGCGGCTGTCCTTGCCCGTGACACTGCTCTTGGACAGGCGCACGAGATAGCTGTTTATCTTGTCCTCGTAGTGGTCGATGAGGTCTTCCGCCTCTATGACGGACTGGCACTTCTCCTCGTTGTAGTCCGACACGAGGAGGTCAAGCGCGTCGTTTATGGATTCGCTGGTGATATTTGCCATTTCAATAGTTGTACTGCGGCAGGTCTCGACTGCGACCGCGGGAGTCTTGAGGAAGCGCTCGTCGAGTCCTCTGAGGCGGTTCTCCTCGACCTCGGCCTCTCCGCCCTCCTTGTCACGGACAATGATGCGTGACAGCTTGACAAGCATTGGAGTAAATGGCAGAAGGATTATTGTTGTGGCAATATTGAATATTGAATGCATTACAGCGATACCGACAAATCCAACTGTCTGGTCAAAAATGCTGAGCTGTACAACGTGCTGAAGGATAAGCGCCACAGGAAGCAGTATCAGAGTACCGAGGACCTTTATTAGAATGTGTATGCAAGCAACTCTCTTTGCGTTTTTGTTTACGCCGATACTTGAAATGAGTGCGGTCACGCAGGTACCTATGTTCAGACCCATGATTATCGGCAGCGCCATACCGTATGTCAGAGCGCCAGTCTGAGAGAAAGCCTGCAATATGCCGACAGAAGCAGCAGAGCTCTGGATTATGCCGGTGAATCCTGCGCCCACGAGCACGCCGAGGATAGGATTGTGGAAGGCTGTCAGTATTTCCTGGAATTTCGGTGAATTTGCAAGTGGCGATACCGAATCCGACATCAGCGACATACCCGTCATTATGATAGCAAAACCGACAAGGATACGGCCTATATCCTTGTGCTTGTTCTTCTTTGCGCCCATTATCAGCATTACACCGATGATAGCGACTATCGGCGCAAACGAAGTAGGCTTGAGCATTTTTACGAACGGGTTCTTTCCGTCAACTCCTGCAAGGCTGAGTATCCAAGCCGTGAGCGTAGTACCGATGTCGGAGCCGAAGCATACGCCGACAGTCTGTTCCAGCGACATAAGTCCCGAGTTTACGAAGCCGACGAGCATTACGGTCATCGCTGACGATGACTGTATCGCTATCGTGACCACCATACCGAGTATGATAGCCATAAATTTGTTTGAAGTCATTTTCTTGAGCGCTACCTCGAGCTTTCCGCCCGTGAGCTTCTCAAGACCTGTGGACATTACGTTCATTCCGTAGAGGAAGAAGGCGAGTCCTCCGAGCATTGTGAAGATGTTGAAAATAGAAAAATCCGTTCCGTTCATACAAAATTACCTCATTTTGCGTTTTTTACAATTCCCTTTATATTTCTCTATCTTATATTATACACCGACGGGACAGGCAGTCAATAGGAAACGGCTTTATTTTACATGGATTTAACATTCATTTTTCATATGAGGGGAAAAGTAAAAAGCGAATAGCTGATATACCGCCTGACCGCGATATATCAAAAATGTCCGCACTGCGGACACCAAAGCCACTCGCTCTCCAATACTCAATAAAAGGGCGTGACAGCTGTCCTGCCACGCCCTCGTTTCCGTTATTTTCTTCTTGTGCCGTTTTTTCTGTCGGTACAGCGCTTGAGGTCGCTGATGCGCTCTTCGCTGGACTGCTTGAAGTGCGACATCATATCCTCGAACGTCATCTCCGACTGCGGGACTACCTTCTTCGGCTCCCACACATTCGGCTTGCTCCTGCGCTCCCTCGGAGGCGCGGGACGCTGAGGCTTATCCTGCGGCTCGTCAGTCTCCGCGGCAGCCTTCTTTATCGAGAGGCTGACCTTGCCCGCCTCGTTTATGCCTATGACCTTCACGCGTACCTCCTGCCCTTCGGTGAGGTGGTCGCGTATCTCGCTGACGAATGTATTGGCTATCTCGGAAATATGCACCATGCCGTTGCCGCCGCCGTCGATGTCGACGAAGGCGCCGTACTGTGTGATGCCCTTTACCTTGCCTGTGTATATCTTACCGATCTCAAGCTGCATACTGCTTCAAAACTCCTTGCTCATTAATGCGAAATCCGTGTCAGTCTCTTGATGTGTCGTAGAAACGGCGTTCGTTGGGATAAGCGTAGCCTCTCTCCTCGAGGGCTATCTTTTCCATATATGCGGAGAGGTCGTCGCTTTCGAGCGTTCTGCGCATATCCTCGTTCTCGATCTTATAAGCGTCTATCTTAGCCTGTATACGAGCAAGTTCCTTTTCCTTTTCGCTGCAGTCTCTTTCGGTAGTTATTATAAGCGCGGCACAGACTGTTATTACAACTGCTGCTGCAAGATTGAACAGTCCGCGGTTGAACAAGCCTTTCTTTTTGATTTTTGTTCTAATTTTTTTTGGCAACGTTATTCACGTTCTTTCTCTTTTTATTTTCCATTTTATTATAACGCAAGATAATACGATTTGGCAATAGCAATTTTAATATTTTATTAATTTTAGGCAAAATTTTGGAACTTCCCACAAATTTGGCCCCTGCTTTTTTACGTAAAAGTACATAGAGCCGCCTCAGCGGAGCTGTCAGAAGTCGTAAAAGGGCGGCGAGAGCTCCGTAGAGCTTGCCGAAGAGGCGGATGATGACGCTCCCGAGGGTAAAATAGTAGAGTATGAAGCCGAGAGCGTTGCCGAGGACGTAGTACAGGCGGAGCTCTCCGCGAGCCTCAGCCGCCGCGAACGCCGACAGGAACACCGCATATGCCGCAAGGAAGCCGATATCCTCGAGGGCGGTGAGCCATATCCCGTGGCGGACTGCTATCCGCAGAGCCCTCAGCGCGTCGTAGCAGAGCCCTATCGCCGCTCCCGCGAGGCACGACAGCCCGAACAGCGTCAGCTCCTCGCGGACGGAGAAGAACGTCTCGGGCACGTTCATCGGAACAGTCTCCCGAGGGCGGAGAGCGGACCCTTGCGGTCGCGGTCGCCGTAGACGACAGCCCATATGTCGCCTGTTATGGTCATATCGCCCGTCTCGACGCTCATGGCGTCGATGTGGAGCTCGCGCCCCTGCACGGTCAGCTCGCCGAGCTGAGTGTACAGGCAGATAGCCTTCTCGTCGAAGCTGTCGACGTCGGTGATGCCCGAAACGCTCATGCTCTTGCGGTTCTCGATGATGATGTTGTGGTCTTTTTTGATGGTCTTGTCCTGCATGATGAGCCTCCTTTGGTTGGTACTGTAAGGATATTCAGCAGGCGGCGATATTATGCCTGTTGTGGAAAATCACCAAAAACGGCGGCGGTTTTTCTCACGCTTTCTTGTTATCAGACACTTGCAAACAGCGGGGCGTTGTGGTATAATAATAAAGCTAATTGAAATATTCGGCGGAAGTCGTTTCATATCAATAATATTTCGGAGGTCAACAAAATGGAAGTATGGGAAATCGTCGGAGGAGCAGTGCTCCTTCTCATCGCAGTTATAACGATAATCATCTGCCTTGCTCAGGAGCAGAAGTCGCAGGACAGCATGACTGCCGCCCTCACAGGCGCAAGCACGGATTCGTTCTACACCAAGAACGAGGGCAGATCGCGTGAGGCGATACTCGCCAAGATAACAAGAGTGCTCGGTATACTGATATTCATTATCACGCTCGCACTCAACATCGTGCCGATCTTCGTTAAAAAGTGATCGTTCCGCCCTGTGACTGAGGTCACGGGGCGATTTTACTTTATGAAAGAAAAGGAAAGATATGTCAGGAAAATCAAAGAAAAAAACGCCTGAAAAAAAGGGCGCGGCTCTCAGCGTAGAGAGCTACAGGAACAAGATAGTCACCTTCCTGCGGCAGAACAACAAGAAATCGATGCCCGTATCACAGCTCGAGACCAAGTGCCGCACAAAAAAGAACAACAGGGACAATTTCGTGACGGCGTTCGCGGAGCTCCGCGACGAGGGAGTCATCACCGTCAGAAAGGGCGTCAAGGCGGCGCTCTGCGAGGACCTGAACCTCCACGTCGGCGAGGTGACCCGCCTCAGCAGGACGTTCGGCTTCGCGATGACCGACAGCGGCGTCGAATACTTCATCCCCGGCAAGTGTATGCTCGGCACGATGCCGGGCGACAGAGTGCTCATCGCGGATATAGCCTCGCGCACCGGCGAGCCCGAGGGCGAGATTACGGATATACTCAGCTTCGGCAGCTCCACCCTCACGGGCAGGATAGAGGAAGCCGACGGCGAGCTCTACCTCGTGCCCGATATCGCTCAGCGCAACCACATGATAATCGTGAAGGACGGCTCTGTACCGTTTGCCGAGGGCGACAAGGTGCTCGCGGAGGTCGCTTTCCGCGGAAGGCGTCACGCTGAGCACAAGGTCAGGATAACCTCTGTCTTCGGCAGCAGCGAGCTCGCCGCGTCCTGTGCGCAGGCGATACTGCGTATTCACGGCGCTCCCGAGGAGTTCCCCGCGGAGGCGCTCAAGGAAGCAAAGAAAATCTCCGAGGGCGGCGTGCAGGAGTTCAGCCTCAACAACCGCGAAGACCTGCGCGGACTGCCGATATTCACCATAGACAGCGCCGAATCCAAAGACCTCGACGACGCTGTGTCCGTCTCGCGGACGGAGCGGGGCTACCTGCTCGGAGTCCACATCGCGGACGTGTCGCACTACGTCAGGGGCAACAGCGAGCTCGACAAGGAGGCTCTGCGCCGCGGTACGAGCATATACTACGCCGACAAGGTCATACCCATGCTCCCGAAGGAGCTCTCGAACGGCATCTGCTCGCTCAATCCCGACGAGGACAGGCTCACGCTGACGGCGTTCACGGAGCTCGACAGCGAGGGAAATATCCTCGGCTACCGCTTCTGCAAGAGCGTGATACGCTCGCGCGTGAAGGGCGTGTACTCCGAGATAAACGCTATCCTCGCGGGCACGGCTGACGCCGATATCACCGAGAAATACAGTTCCGTATCGGACGAGCTCCCGCTGATGAACGAGCTCGCGGACGTGCTCATCGCGAAGAAGCAGAGACGTCACGCGCCCGAGCTCGAGACCACCGAGAGCAAGCTCATCATAGGCGAGGACGGCGTCTGCTGTGACGTACAGCCGCGCGAGCGGGGCAAGTCCGAGCGCATAATAGAGGAATTCATGCTCACCGCGAACGAGTGCGCGGCGAAGCTCGCAAAAGAGAAAAAGGTGCCGTTCGTGTACCGCGTGCACGAGGCTCCGCCCGAGGAGAAGACTGCCGCGCTCTGCGAGGCGCTGACAAAGGCGGGGATAGAGTACCCGCATTTTCAGGAGTTCAAGCCCGCTCACGCCGCCGCTATCCTCGACAATGCACGCGATTCCGACGCCTTCGAGGCGGTCAATATGATGGTGCTCCGCTCGATGGCTAAAGCTAAGTATTCCGAGGAGCCGCTCGGTCACTTCGGACTCGTGCTCGAGGACTACGCGCACTTCACCTCGCCGATACGACGCTACCCCGACCTCGCGATACACCGCATAATCACGGACATTCTCGCGGGCTACAACGAGGAATGGCTCAGCAAGCGCTACAGCGGCTTCGCAGTCAATGCGGCGGAGACCTCAACGAATGCGGAGCTCCGCGCGGTAGCGATAGAGCGCGAGTGCGAGGACTGCTACAAGGCGGAATACATGAAGCAGCACCTCGGCGAGAGCTTCACTGCCAAGATATCGGGCGTTATGGAGTACGGCTTCTACGCCGAGCTGCCGAATACGGTCGAGGGACTTGTCCACATACGCACACTCCCCGAGGGCGAGTACGACTACTCCGAGCCCGTCGCGCTGACCGAGAAGTTCAGCGGCATGACCTACAGGCTCGGCGATACGGTACAGGTGATATGCGCCGCTGTAAATGTCAGCGACGGCACGATAGATTTCAACCTCGACGAAGAGGAATAGGAAAGGACTACCGAAATGAAAAAGTACATCTTGACAATCATCTCAGCAGCTATTCTCTGCGGGCTCTGCTCCTGCGGAGACAAGACATCGGATACTGACAGCATAGCACCGACCACCGCTGCTTCTACAACTTCTGCGACTACGACCGAGGAGGCAACTACCGCAGCGGCAACGACCGCAGCAGCTGCTACAACAACTGCGACAGCCGCAGCTTCCGTCGGAGCGCCGATAGAACTCGATTACACTCCCGAGGGCGCAGACCTCTCCGCTTTCCACTATAACGCCGACGGCGCGGTCGTATTTGACGCTCCCATTGAGAAGCAGTCCGACGCGACGCTCATGGCGGCAGCTCAGGCGCTGTTCCAGTCCGCCTACAAGGTCAACACGCCGTTTGCTATGGGCAGCTTCCCCTACGATATCGACACGAGCGGCGAATCAATAAAGAAAACCGACCCTATTGACGGACGCGAGCAGGAATACTTCCTCATCAAGGACGAGGGTGTGAACTCCATAGACGATATCATCGCCGACTATCGGAAGGTATTCAGCGACAAATACGACTATAACATGATAATAGACACCTGCTTCACCGAGGAGGGCGGCAGGGTATACTGCATCTGCGGCGGACGCGGAAGCGACATCGAATACGTGGGTTCGGAGATAGTCAGCTATGACGGCAAAAACGGCGACGAGCTGATGTTCACCGTCCGCAATCACTACGACGGTACACCGTTTGGCGGCGACGTTGCCGACTATGACCACGATTTCACGATGGTCAATGATGCTGACGGCGTATGGCGCGCGGGAGTATTCATACAGCCCGATTAACACAGAAATTCACAGGAAAGGACGACCAAAATGAAAAAGTACATCTCAACAATTATTGCAGCGGCTATACTCTGCGGACTCTGCTCCTGCGGGGACAAGGTAACATCGGAGAGCGCGGGTCAGAAGACGACTCAGCCGACCACCGAGGCTGCCGCAGCAACGGAAGCCGCTCCCGAGGCTGAGGTCACAACTGCCGCGGACGAGGCAACAGTTCCCGCTACCACTACAAATGCAGCCGTACAGCCCGCATCTGCTCCCGAGGGGGCTGACCTCACCGTCTTCCACAACAACGGAAGCGGCGCTATCGTGTTTGACGCTCCCGCGGGCGACCAGTCCGAGGCTACGCTCATCGCGGCAGCTCAGGCGCTGTACGAGTCCGCACACGAGACAAGCCTGAAATTCACGGTGGGCTGCCCGTATTCATACGATAAATCGCAGTACGTCGAGGGCAATTACGGCTGGCAGTACTACCTCGTTACGCAGGAGGGCATCAACTCCGTTGCGGACGTCAAGGCTGACTACCACAAGGTGTTCAGCGAGAAGTACCCCGACCACATCGAAGAGACCTACCTCGACAGCAACGGCAGGGTATACTGCCTCTGCGGCGAGCGCGGAACTAACATCGAATATATCAAGTCCGAGGTGATAAGCCTCGACGGCAAGACCGACGATGAGCTGTATTTCACCGTCCGCGACTACTACGACGCTTCGGCGTGGGGCGACGGTCCCTACACCGAGGACAGGACATTCTCGGCGGTCATCGGCTCCGACGGCACATGGCGCGCGGGCACGTTCACGCTGCCTAACTGACGGAGCGCAGCGTGTGCCCCTGAACATCACACAACAAAAAAGGAACGCTTCGGGACTGCCCTCAGCGTTCCTTTTTTATGTATCTCAGACGCCCATGAGCGCCTTCTCAACAGCCTTGTTCCTCTTGTCGGAATTCTTTATCCCGCGTCTGATACGCTTGAATATGAAGCCGAGCAGGAGCTCTGCCGCACCTATTCCGAGCGCCATAACTCCGAAGGGAAGCAGCAGCGATGCAAGGAGGTAGAATATGAACCAGCCTGTGATTATGTTCGCGATAGCAGTGCCCGCAACAGCCGCAAGTCCGACCGCAAATACGATGCCGCCGCTGCACGAGAATACGCTGCCGTACATACCCACGATGTGCTTGCCGCGTCCGTCGACGATGACAGCTATCCATACCAGCAGCACGAGTACGAGTCCGAGAATGATGCCGAGCGCAACATACGAGAAGATGAAGCTCGTGTTGCCGAGATCGAAATGCGCCTTCTTGCTCCACTTGTCAATGGAGAAATTGTCCGCCGTATCCTTCAGCTCGAGCGTTGTGCGTATCTTGTTGTAGTCGGAGTTTGTGAGTTCGCAGTCCAGAACAGTGCGGGCAACGACGTCGTTATTAACAAAGAAATCAGCCATTTCGTTCGCTGTAACGGACGGGTCTGCGATATCGCCCTCGATGAAGTAGTCCGCATAGTCCTTGACGAAGCTGCCCGCATACTGAAGCAGGTTCGTCTTTGAGAGATATACCCTGAACTCAGCCTTGCTGACCTCGTCATGCGACGCGTCGGCGAAGCCTACCTCGTTGTATATCGCGTCGGACAGCGACCGCTTGCCGAGGTCGGCGTCGAGGACGGTATTGATGTTCATATTCTTGGTGCGGTTCTCGAGCACCTTGCCCGAGCAGCCTATTCTCACGCAGAACAGCAGGCTGACGAGCGTGAGGAAAATTATGGTCAGTATCGCAATGAAGCCCGCAAACGATATCCTGAGAGCGCCTACCTTAGCGGGAGCCTCGGGCTCTGACTGTGCAGGCTGCTGCGGAGCTGCATACTGCTCGTTGTAGGGAGCGTACTGCTGCTGCGCGTACTGCGGAGCTGCGCCGCCTATCTCATTCTGCGTGTAGAGCGGAGCGGCTGTCTCAGCGGCGGGAGCTGCCTCCTCTGCGGGAGCCTCATACTGCGGCTTCTCGCGCTTTTTCAGCGGCTTTATCTCGGGAGCGATAGTCTTCGGAGCCGCCGCCTCCTTGACCTCCTCTGCCTTGTCTTCGAGCTTTTCGGCGGTCTCCTCCGCCTTTTCCTTGACCTCGGCAGCTTTTTCCTCTGCCTTGTCCTTTATATCCTCAGTTACGGTCTCAGCGGCAGCCTCCGCCTGAGAGTTGAGCGCCTCGAGAGCCTCATCTATAGCGGCAACGGTGGCATTGGTGTCGGGGAGCACGGGCTCGGCAACAACCGCCTCTGCAACGTCCTCCTTGATATCCTCTGCAACTGCCCTGACCTTTTCCTCAGCCTTGTCTGCCGCCTTTTCAACGGCTTCAACGGGCTTTTCAGCCTCTTTGACCTCGGACACAGCATCGGCAGCTTCGCCGACAGTCTCCGTGACAGCCTCTGTGATATCCTGAACGGGAAGCTTTATCTTCTTGCCGCACTGACTGCAAAAAACGGCGTCATCATCGAGCTCAAAGCCGCATGATAAACATTTCATAGTTTAGACCTCCTTTAATACCGTATCGAATACGGCAATGCTTACCTTAATTATACAGTAGAACAATTAACTTGTCAACAGAAAAAAGCGATATTTCGCAAAAATACTGTCAGAATTTGACGTGTGCCCGAATGTCCGCGGGCGCACGGATAAGCAGCACACCAAATCTTTGATTTGGATTGTGATGCTAT
>SAMEA3663299__coassemble_1085_pt1 | contig 9823 bp, 7 predicted proteins | sample SAMEA3663299__metabat2_low_PE_032 | metagenome-assembled genome bin SAMEA3663299 (sample SAMEA3663299) | pig gut metagenome | biome: pig gut; feature: pig-associated habitat; material: faeces | place: China | collected 2013
CTTTGATTTGGATTGCGATGCTATATGCAGCTTTGCTGTAATGCGCCCCTACATCGGTTTATCCGATATAGCGAATTGACTCAATGCCGCTTCTTGCTGAACAAATCGCGCAGGTCGTCGTCGGAAATATTCCCGTCCGTACCCGCAGGGGAGCGGTGCTGTCTGAGCGACTCGGCGCAGTCGAGCATCGCCTTCTCGGTTATGCCAAACTCGCGGTTCGCGGCGACAATGCCGCTTATCCTGCCCATTTCCTGCGGCGTGAACTCGTCCGCAATGAGCGAGAGCGTGAAGTGCTCGCTCTCACGGATAGCCCGAAGCAGAGCCGAATACACGCGCTTATTGAACGCGGTGACGAATATCTCGGGCGGAGCCGCCGCGCCTATCTTCTCGGCGTCCTCGGGACGTCTGAGCAGGTAGCTGATTATCGTCTCCTCCGCCTTAGCCTCCCTGCGGAACTGCACGGCTTCGGGGTTGACGTCGTCTCTCACGTAGGCGGCTTTTGCCTTGATATTGCGCCATTCTTCCTTTTTTTTGCCCGCCTTTTTTATGCGTATCATCTCGTTGATGTGGCTTTTGAGCACCTCCGCGGAGATGTCGCACTTCTTTGCTGTTCGGGAAATGTACACCTCCCGCTCGAGCGGCGACTCTATGCCCGCGAGCACCCGTGATACCCGCTTTAACAGCTCCACCTTGCCGCTCTCGGAGTCGAGGTCGAGCCCCTCCTCACAGCGGTCGAGCATGAAGTTGTTGGCGTCGTCGGAGCCTTCGATGAGGTTGCGGAAGCGCTGAGCTCCGAACTTCTTGATATACTCGTCGGGGTCTTTGGCACCGTCCATGTGGAGGATACGCGTGCGCAGACCCACGTCCGAGAAGTGGTTTATCGCTTTCTGGGTGGCGTTCTGACCCGCTCCGTCGCTGTCGTACGCGATGACGACCTCGTCGCAGTAGTGGCTTATCAGACGCGCCTGATTGGGCGTTATAGCCGTTCCGAGCGTAGCCACGACATTCTCGAAGCCCGCCTGATTCACGGCGATGACGTCCATATATCCCTCGCAGAGGATGAGCCGCTTCTGGTCGGCGTTCTTTGCGAAGTTCATCGAAAAGAGGTTGCTTCCCTTGTCAAAGACCGGGGTAGCGCCCGTGTTGAGGTATTTCGGCTTGCTGTCGTCGAGGACGCGCCCGCCGAAGCCTATTATATTGCCGCGGAGGTCAACTATCGGGAACATCACGCGGTTGCGGAAGATATCGTAAATCTTGTTCGTTTTCTGCGAGCGTCCGCCGAGCCACGCGTCGACTATCTCGTCCTCAGAGTAGCCCTTTGAGCGGAGCATATTCGTCAGCTCGCAGAAGGAGTCCAACGCGAAGCCGAGCCCGTACTTCTTTATCGTCGCGGGAGTGAGCTTTCGCTTGTAGAAGTATTGCAGACCCGCCTTGTTTTCGCCCTTGATGAGGTTTGCGTAGAAGAAGTTGGCGGCGAGGCGGTTCATCTCGTAGATGCGCGTCCTGCGCTGAGCGGAGAGGCTGTTGCGGTCGTTCTTCTCGGGGACTTCCATGCCGCTTCGCTCCGCGAGGAACCTGACAGCGTCCATGAAGTCGAGGTTTTCGACCTTCATGATGAAGGTGATGACGTCTCCGCCCGCTCCACAGCCGAAGCAGTAGAAATGCGGGTCTCTGTCGAGAAAAATGGTACACGAGGGGGTCTTCTCCGAGTGGAAAGGGCAGTTGCAGACGTAGTTGCGTCCGCGGCGGATGAGGTTGACATACTCGCCCATGACCGTCTCTATCGGGTTCGCCTCCCTCAGCCTGTAGAGGAATTCGTCGTTTTTAACCATGCGGGTCACTTCCAGAACTTGGGGACGAACAGCTCGGTGTAGAGGTCTACCGCGTAGCTGTCGCTCATGCCCGAGATGTAGTCGCAGACAGCCCTGTCTGGGTCGGTCTTTTTCGCGATGACGCGGTACTCCTCGGGGAGCTTGTTTATGTTCGCGATGAAGTACTCGTACAGCTTGGATATGAGCTGTACAGCCTTTTCCTCCTCCTGCTTTGCGGCGGGATTGGTGTACACCTTTCGGAACATGAAGGCTTTGAGGTCATCGTGCGCCTTGCGAATCTGCGGCGCGAAGTCTATCTCATACGCTCCGTGCTCGATGACCGAGGCGATGAGCGTGGTGATGCGCTTTGTCTTGGTGTTGCCGAGTACCCGCACGCAGTCGTTCGGCAGGTCGTTCGGGTCGAGGATACCCGCGCGGACAGAGTCCTCGATATCGTGGTTGATGTAGGCGATAGTGTCCGCGAGACGGACGATATTGCCTTCCTTTGTCGCGGCGACCCTGTTCGTGTGGCAGAGTATGCCGTCGCGCACGGCGTAGGTGAGGTTGAGTCCTGCGCCCTTTTTCTCGAGCGACTCCACCACGCGCACGCTCTGCTCGTAGTGCTTGAAGCCGTGGGGGCATATCTCGTCGAGTATGCGCTCTCCGCAGTGTCCGAACGGGGAGTGTCCGAGGTCGTGACCGAGCGCTATCGCCTCCGTGAGGTCTTCATTTAGCCGCATACCGCGCGCAATGGTACGCGCTATCTGCGAGACCTCGAGCGTGTGCGTGAGGCGTGTGCGGTAGTGGTCTCCGACGGGAGACAGGAACACCTGCGTTTTACGCTTCAGTCTGCGGAAGGTGTTGCAGTGGATTATGCGGTCACGGTCGCGCTGGAACTCGGTGCGGAACGGGCACTTGTCCTCGTGGCGCTCGCGGCGTATCATCTCCTCATTCACGCTCGTACACGCGAATTTGCTCAGTATACCGACTTCTGTTATCTCGTACTGTTCTCTTACAGTCATTCTATCACCCCTTTGGTGCTGAGAGCTTGCCGTTTGTGGGCGGATAATATCCGCCCCTACAATAGGTTGCGGTCGTTTTTATCCGTGTAGGGAACGCCGCCCTCTGCGTTCCGCAATTATGCAAAGAATCCGCGGGCGAGATATTTCAAACGAACCTGTAGGGGCGCATTACAGCAAAGCTGCATATAGCATCGCAATCCAAATCAAAGATTTGGTGCGCTGCTTATCCGTGCGCCCGATAAATACCGACAAACTGGCGGGCGAGCGGAACTCGCCCCTACATAATTAGTCTTTATAATACTTATACTCCAGAAACGTGAAAATCCCTTTAAAATTTCAGGAATTTTTTATCACGGACGAAAAATCACCGTACAGCTCGCCCAAATCCTCAATTTTAGCGGCTCCGTTCGTGACCTCGGTCAGCTCCGTAGTCAAAGCGTCGAGCTTCTCCGACAGCACCAGTATCTCCAGCGCGACGTCAGTGCCGAAGTCGGAGCTCTCGGTCATCGTGTCGAAGCTCGGCAGGATGTAGCCTATCTTGCCGTACATACCGTAATCCGCGGTGATACGCAGTCTGTGGCAGAGCCGCATATCCATGAGCTGTGCCGCGTCACAGGCGAGCGCCGCCGCGTGGGAGTACGCGCGCACGAGACCTCCTCCGCCGAGGAGAATGCCTCCGAAGTAGCGGGTCACCACGACGCATACGTCCGTCAGCCCGCGCTTTTGCAGGACGTCGAGGACGGGGACTCCCGCAGTGCCCTGCGGCTCGCCGTCGTCGGAGTAGCGGGAGATGTTGTCCTGCCGCACGATGTACGCGTAGACGTTGTGGCGCGCCTTGCGGTGCATGGACTTTATCTTATTGATGAATTCGACAGCCTCGTCGCCATTCTTCACGGGAGCGATATACCCGATAAATTCGGACTTTTTCTCCACGAACGAGGCTTCGGCGGGCTCGGCTATGGTCAGATAGTTCATATTGCACCTCCGCGTATTTCGTTTATTGTAGGGGCGCCCTTCGGGCGTCCGCAAGAGAGCGAACGGAACTCGCCCCTACAGCTTGCATCTTATGGAAAAAGCCGCTCGTTTGAGCGGCTCTTGGATTACTTATCGAGATTGAAACGCTTCTTGAATCTGTCAACGCGTCCGCCTGTGTCAACAAGCTTCTGCTTGCCTGTGTAGAACGGATGGCACTTAGAGCAGATTTCAACCTTGATGTTCTCCTTTGTGGACATTGTCTCGATCACGTTACCGCAGTGGCAGGTAATTGTGGTCTTGTACATTGTAGGATGGATTCCCTCTTTCACGATTTTCACCTCCATGGATTATTTCTGTATAATCGTGCAGCCCATCAGTTCCTTTAGACAGTAGTGCCAATATACATTACAGTAATTAATTATATCATAGACTCACGCACCTGTCAAGTCTGTGGAGATTTATTTTTTTGTTTTAACTTGAAGCTGTAGGGGCGCCCTTCGGGCGTCCGCAAATCCTCGAATTCCAACGGCTTCGTTTTGTAGGGGCGCATTACAGCAAAGCTGCATATAGCATCGCAATCCAAATCAAAGATTTGGTGCGCTGCTTATCCGAGCGCCCGCAACTTATCGAAACACACGCGATGAACGGAATATCTGTAGGGGCGCCCTTCGGGCGTCCGACAATTACAGGCATATCAGTGGGCGAGCGGAACTCGCCCCTACATTCATTCTCCATTCTCAATTAAAAAGGCGGACTTGCGTCCGCCTTTGCTATTACTTGAAGTTGCGTGAGAAGTCCTCGCAGAGCTTCTTCTCGAGCTCCTGAGCCGACGCGAGGTCGGGCTGTTTGGCGGTGAGGTAGGTCTTTATCTTGGGCTCCGTGCCCGAGGGACGAACGATAGCCTTCGAGCCGCCCTCGAGGTAGAACGCGAGCACGTTCGACTTCGGGAGGGTAATCTCGCTCTCTGCGCCCGTGAGGATATCCTTGCGGACGGAGGTCTTGTAGTCCTCGAACTTGACAACTTTGAGTCCCGCAATCTCCGTGGGAGGCGTGTTGCGGAGCGTAGTCATAATCTCGTCCATTTTCTTCATGCCGCTCTCGCCCTCGAAAGTGAAGCTGTAGAGGGTCTGGTAGAACATACCGTACTTCTTGTACATATTCTCGCGCGCCTGAAGGAGCGTGATGCCCTTGGTGCGGTAGTAAGCCGCCATTTCGCAGATGAGCATGGAAGCATCAACAGCGTCCTTATCGCGGACATATCCGCCCGAGAGGTAGCCGTAGCTCTCCTCAAAGCCGAAGATATAGCGGTTTTCCTCGCCCTTAGCCTCGAGGAAGCCAATTTGTTCGCCGATGAACTTAAAGCCTGTGAGCACGTCTATCATCTCGACGCCGTACTCCTTGCAGATAGAAGCGACGATGTCGGTAGTGACAATCGTCTTGACAGCGACTGGGTTCGCGGGCATAGTGCCCTTAGCCTTACGCTGACTGCATATGTACTCGAGGAGCAGAGCTCCAACCTCGTTGCCGCTGAACAGAGCGTAGTCGTCGCCGTCGGGGACAGCGATGCCGACGCGGTCGCAGTCGGGGTCAGTTGCGAGGAGAAGGTCGGGCTTGACCTCCTTGCAGTATCTCAGACCTACCTCGAGAGCCTCACGAATCTCGGGGTTCGGGTAGGGACAGGTCGGGAAGTTTCCGTCGGGATTCTCCTGCTCCTTGACAACGGTCACGTCAGTGATGCCGATGCGTTTGAGCACCTCGCGGACGGGCTTGTTGCCTGTGCCGTTGAGAGGCGTATATACGACCTTCAAGCCGCTCGAAGCGCAGAGGTCGGTGTTGATGCCCTCGGCGAGGACGCGCTGATAGAAAGCCTCAATGACGTCCTGACCTATGTAGCTGATGTTGCCCTTTTTGAGCTCCTCGTCGAAGTCCGAGGACTTGACGTCCTTGAAGATGTCGAGGGAGTTTATCTTCTCGAGGATTATCTCAGCGCCGCGCAGAGTTATCTGACAGCCGTCCTCGCCGTAAACCTTGTAGCCGTTGTACTTGGCGGGGTTGTGGCTCGCAGTGATCATGATGCCGCCCTGACACTTGAGCGCGCGCACTGCCCATGACAGGCAGGGAGTAGGCATGAGCTCGCTGTAGATATGCACCTTGATGCCGTTAGCCGCGAGCACCTCTGCCGCCGCCTTCGAGAAGACATCGCTCTTGATGCGGCTGTCGAAGGAGATAGCGACGCTGGGATTCTTGTACTCCTGGTTGAGGTAGTCCGCAAAGCCCTGAGTAGCGCGCTTTACGGTGTATATGTTCATGCGGTTGGTACCTGCGCCGATGACACCGCGCAGACCGCCCGTACCGAATTCGAGGTCGCGGTAGAACCTGTCATTTATCGCTTCCTCGTCGTCCTTTATCTCCGAAAGCTCTGCGGCGAGGTCGGGGTCGGCAGTGGCATTCTCGCACCATACGCGATAAAGCTCTTTTTCTTTCATGTTGATACCCTCCAATATAACTTAGGGTCTGCCGTGCTATAGCAGACTTTTTATCTTATCTTATAAATACACATAATGATTATACCACAATCTGCCACTGTTGAAAAGGGGGAGGAGATATATTTTATTTATTTAACTGTATTTTGTACAATGTTAGTAAATAGTAACGGAAAATCTTTTAAATTTTTTCAATAATCAACGGTTTTCCATTGCAAAAATGCCTTTTTCCGCCCCCTTATAGAGGGTCATTTCTTTTTGTAGGGGCGCCCTTCGGGCGTCCGCATCTCACAGAATAATTTGCCGAACGTGATGTAGGGAGCGATGCCAACATCGCCCCGTGTTTGTCTTTGCATTATTTGCGGGCTGATATAGGCATCAGCCCCTACAAAAACAAAAAAGGACGGAAAAGCTCCGTCCTTGTGAGGATTATTCACTTGCAAGAAGAACCTCCACAGCTTTGTTGTACTGAGCGTCGACCTGCTCGTCCTCGTTCTCGACTTGATAATCGGGCGTGAGACCGATGCCGTCGTAGCATTCGGAGACGGTCGTCCTGTAGCGTGCCACCGTGAGAATGACCGCGCCGCCGTTGTCCATTTCGTTTGTCTCCTGCATAACGCCCTTGCCGTAGGTCTGCGAGCCCACCACGGGAGCCTTGCCGAAATCGCGCAGTGAAGCCGCAAACAGCTCCGCGGCACTGGCAGTTCCCGCATTGACGATAGTGACCATAGGCAGGTCGAGCTCGGACTCGTCGGAGTAGACGATTGTCTCGGTGTGACCGTCCTTGTACTCCGCCTCTGCGATGACACCCTCTGGCAGGAGCGGGTCAACGCAATCCTGAAGCGCGGTGATGAGTCCGCCGTTGTTGTCGCGGAGGTCGAATATCAGCGATTTAGCGCCGTTTGTAGTCAGCCTCTCGAGCGCGTCTATGAACTGCTGAGGGGTGTTTTCCTTGAAGCCCGTTATCTTGATGTAGCCTATCTGACTGCCGAGCATTTCCGCCTTGACGGTCTTGACCTCGATAGAGCGGCGCACGAACGAGTATTCCTGCTCCTTGCCCTCGCGGCGGACGGTCAGCGTGACGGGTGAGCCCTCGGTGCCGCGCATGGCGTCCATAGCCTCGCTGAAGCCTGCCTCCTTGACGTCGAGCCCGTCTATGGCAGTGATGATGTCGCCGCCCGTCAGTCCCGAATCAAAGGCGGGTGAGTCCTCCATAATCTCGGAGATGCGCATATAGCCGCTCGCGTCCTCGGCGAGAGTGAGTCCGAGACCGACGAGCTCGCCCGAGTTCTCGTTCTTCTCGGTGAGGTACTCCGCGGCGGTGAGGTAGCGGCTGTACTTGTCGCCGATGCCCGAAACATAGCCCTTCATGAGCCCGTCGCTGAGCTTGCTCTCGTCAATGTCGCCGTAGTAGTTCTCGCGGATGTAGCCGTCGAGGGTCTGGAGCGAGGTGTACTTCTTCGATTTTTCGGTGACGTCGACGACCTTCTTGTTGAAGCTCTGGAGCGAGAAGAAAGACGTGAGAATAAACGTCACCGCCATTGAGACCGCGATAAGGCTGAGCGCGAGACCAAGGCTTATCTTTTTATTCATAGGTTATCACTTTCTTTGTGGATTTGAACATCGAAAAGGAACGCCGAAGGCGGCGTTCCCTAATAAATGTCCGATAAAGGTGTTTGTGTAGGGGCGCCCTTCGGGCGTCCGCAGGCATACGCGAAACTATCGGACCGCCAAAGGCGGCCCCTACAAAATGTCTGATAAAGGTGTTTGCGTAGGGGACGGCGTCCTCGGCGTTCCGCTCGCCCGAATATGAGCGTTCGTTTTCTTTTGCGGGCGCTCGGAAAGCGCCCCTACGGAATATCCGTTGATACGCATTGTGTGTAGGGGCGAGTTCCGCTCGCCCGAATCATCACATTTTCGGTATTTCCTTGCGGGCGGCGGGACGCTGCCCCTACGATTCATTTCAGAGCGTTACGGGCTGACGTAGCCCATCGGGTCCTGACGGACGCCGTTGACGTATACCTCGAAGTGGAGGTGCTCGCCTGTAGACCAGCCTGTAGTGCCGACGTAGCCGATGACCTGTCCCTGCTCTACGTAGTCGCCGACCGATACGCAGGCGGACGTGAGGTGTCCGTACAGGGTGGAGTACGTGCCGTCGTGGGAGATAGCGACGTAGTTGCCGTAGCCGCCTCCGCAGCCGCAGCTGCCGCTCTTGCCGTAGTTATGGCTGCACGAGTTGTTCATTCTTGTTACAGTTCCCGCGCGCGCAGCAACTACGGGAGCTCCCATAATGCCGCCGTCGCTGATGTCAATGCCGCCGTGGAGCGTGCCCCAGCGGTAGCCGTAGTAGCTGGAAATGCCGCTGTGACCAGGTACAGGCCAGCCGAGACCTGCCGCACCTGCGTTGACCTCGAAGCTCATCGGGCCGCTGTAATTGCTCACATAGCCGCCGCTCTGCTGCTGGAGAGCACGAAGCCTCTCGTTTTCGAGCCTCTGAGCCTCTGCCGCCTGACGGGCTATCTCAGCTTCTATCTCAGCCTGCTCAGCCGCGAGTTCGGCGTTGTCCTTTTCGATGTCCTCTTTTTTGCGTTCGAGGTCCTGCTGAGCGAGGGCGAGGCGGTCTATCTCGGACTGCGTCTTCATGAGCTGTGTATTGAGTGCAGCTATCTCGTCAGCCTTTTCCTTCTTGCGGACCTCCTGCTCCTCGAGCTTCATCTCAAGGGAGAGCTTTTCGGTCTCCATTTCGCTCTTGGACTGCTCGAGCCTGTCTATCTCGCCGAGGATATTCTCGATGAGCTCGTCGTCGTACTCGGCGATGCGGTTTATCATCTGCACGCGCGACATGACGTCGTAGAAGCTGTCAGAGCCGAGTATAACGGACGCTGACGACTCGTTGCTGCTGATATACATTGCGCAGAGACGCTGCTTGAAGAGCTCGATATTGGTGTCTATCTCCTGCTGCTGAGCGGTGATATCCTCGTCGAGGAGGACGATATTGCCCTGAGTGGCGTTGATGTCGGTAGCGATGACTTCGAGCTCCTGATTTAGGAGGTTGATGTTGTCCTGAATGCAGCCTATCTGCTCGTTGAGGCTGTCCTGATAGGCTTTCTCGTTGTTCTTGTCGCCCTCGAGGCTGTCTATCTCGCCCTGAAGCGCGGCGATTTTCTCGTTGTTAGCCTTGCGCTCCTCCTGAATCTCCTGTATAGTCTTTGCGGAGGCGTCCTGACAGTTGTCGGTCACAATCGGGTAGGCAGCTACAGCGCTGACCGATACAGCCGTACAGCACAGGAACGCGAGTATTTTCTTTGTTACTGTGAGGTTCTTCATAACTGATGAACTTACTCCCTTTCGTATTTTTATGTAGGGGACGGCGTTCACGGCGTCCCGTATTTTCGGTTTTCTGACGTATTGCACGTCCGCCGACCACGTACCTCGGTACGTGATTCGCGGATATGTAATGGTCGTTGGATATCATATTGTAGGGAACGCCGCCTAACTGGCGCCCGTCCCCTCTGTCAGCTTCGCTGACATC
>SAMEA3663299__coassemble_1124_pt1 | contig 9533 bp, 10 predicted proteins | sample SAMEA3663299__metabat2_low_PE_032 | metagenome-assembled genome bin SAMEA3663299 (sample SAMEA3663299) | pig gut metagenome | biome: pig gut; feature: pig-associated habitat; material: faeces | place: China | collected 2013
TTTTTATTATCATTTTGAGGCTAACTGGCTCAGTTTTATTTTAGCATACATAATCGTATTTTCGGCGCTTTTTGAAAAATAGATAAAGTAAGCGAAACGATACTGCTTAGCTCAAAGAGATAATTATATCCCTACTGGGAGTATCCAAAGGATTTCAAGTGCCTCTGCATTGCAGGGGCACTTTTTTCTTTGATTCCACGCGATTGACACGCGCTCCGCTATGAGGTATAATAAAGGAAGGACGAGCTGCCCGAGGTAGGCGCGACTGCGGATATACTCATCGACCCCGACAAGCCCGAGCGGATGCTCAGCCAGTACTGTCGGCTGAAATACGGCTTCAAGCTGTTCCTCGGCATAGCGCTCATCGCTGTGGGACTGTTCGTGATAAAGTGACGCATTCTTCGGGCGCTGTCTCCGAGGTACTTGCTATTTTTGCGCTTATATGATATAATTAGCTTGACATTCAACTTGTATCCACACCAGACGACAGGCAGGTTATTTTTATGAACGTAAGAGATTCCCTACTTAAAGCCTTTGCGGAAGCAGGCAGGAACTATATTTCGGGCTCGGCGCTCGCGGAGCAGCTCGGCGTCAGCAGGAACGCCGTATGGAAGACTGTGAAGGCACTCGAGAGCGAAGGCTACATCATCGACTCGGTGACGGCAAAGGGCTACAGGCTCTCCGCCGAGAGCAATCACCTCTCCGCGCCGCTCATCTCCGCGAAGGTGAAGGCTTCCGTTATAGGAAGCAGGATAGTCGTGCTCGACGAGACGGACTCCACCAACAACTACGCCAAGGAGATAACCGCAAAGGGAACTCCTAACGGCACGGTCATAGTCGCCGACAGGCAGACTGCGGGCAAGGGCAGAATGGGCAGGAGCTTTGTCTCGCCCGCAGGCAAGGGACTGTACATGAGCGTTATCCTCCACCCCGATTTCAGCATACAGACGGCTCCGATGATAACCTCCGCTGTAGCTGTTGCGACTGCCGAGGCGATAGAGTCGCTCTGCAAGGCGGACGTGAAGATAAAGTGGGTCAACGACCTCTACCTGAACGGCAAGAAGATAGTGGGCATACTCACCGAGGCTTCGGTGGATATGGAAATGCGCGCGCTTGATATCGCGGTCATCGGAATCGGCATCAACGTCCGCAGTGTCGGCGACAGCTTCGACGCGGAGCTCAGCTCGCGTGCGACCTCTATACAGGACGAGACGGGCGCTGTACTCGACCGCAACGAGCTGTGTGCCGCAGTGATAAACCGCCTCGACGCCTGCCTCGACAAGATAGAGAACAGGGAGTATCTGCGCGAATACCGCCGCCGTGAGCTCCTCACGGGCAATATGATAACCGCAAGGGTCGGCAGCGAGACCGTCACGGGCAAGGCTGTCGGCATAGACAGGAATGCCAATCTCATGATAGAAACGGAAAACGGCATCGTCCGCAGCCTGTCCTCGGGCGAGGCGAATCTCTGCCGTATCGTTGAATAAGGACGACTGCAATATCCACTAAAAAAGCCCTAAAGGAGCAAATGCTTCTTTAGGGCTTTTTTGATGGTATGTTCTTTCTGCGCGCCTTGTCAGCTCATCTCGTAGACCTGTCCGCAGATGATATCCTTGCCGAGCAGAGCCGTCCCCTCGTTCTTGTCGAGGAGCATACGGCATATACTGAGGATAACGGCGTACTTCCTCGTATTTCGGGTGTTTATACACCTGCCGAACTCCGCGGCAGGGTCATGCGGCACGGCAACCTCACCGAGGAAGGACAGCGCCTCCATCAGCAGGTGAGAGCTGTGCGCGTCGGCGGTCAGCTTGCTGAGCATCAGCGCGGCAGACTTGATTATACGGTTCTCCGCGCGGTCGGGAGTAAATACATCATGCCGCACGTACAGCCTCTCGCGGTGAACGAGGTTGCGGCGGATATTCTCTGCGAACATGATAGTTCCCTGCACGGTCGTCAGGTTCTCCTCGCGGCTCGTATACGCCGAGAGCACGCCGCTTTTGATTATCTTCATCGTCTCGCCCGCAAAAACGTAGATAAAATACTCCATGAAGTTCCTCTCGGGGACGAAATCCGCCTCTCGGAACTCATAGCCGCATCGCCTGCAAAACTCCGTACACAGCGCCTTTCTCGCCTCGGCAGGAGTTTCCCTGCGCGGGAGTATCTCGAGCAGGGTGCCGTCCGCAAAGCAGACGAATCCGCAGTATGAGCCCGCTGTAAAGAGCTTCCTTCCGCCCTCGTCACGGAGTACGACTGCGTCTCTGCCGTCAGCCCCGCATATCTCGGCAAGTCCGCCGAGAGACTTCGTCAGCCCGCCGTCCGCGCGGGAGTGCTCCGCTATCCTGTCGCCCGCAGATACGCAAATGTGTCTGGTGTACATGGTATCCTCCGTTCATCAGGAAATATCGCGGTATATGTTAATGAAGTGCTCCTTCTGCCATTTCCTCGGGTCGCCGAGGCGGTAGAGCTTCTGTCCCGAATCGAAGTGCTTGACATACTTCGGAGCAACGCACTCGATGAAGGTGTTCTCGTCGTTAAGAATGAGGCGTATCCTCTCGTAGTCGTCGAAGAAGTACTCCTGCAGGAGCGGGATTATCTTCGTGGAGAAGACCTCTCTCAGCTCGGCGAGCGTGCCTATAGAACCGCTCGCGTTCATGAAGTACGCATGACCTATAGCGTGCTCGCGGTCGTAGTAGTATTCGATGCGCTCATTCAGCGCGGTGAGCAGCTCGCAGAGGTCGACGCCCTCGCAGTCTCCGAGCAGGGACGGCTGAGGCATCATCTCGATGAAGTGGAATCGGCGTCTCAGCGCGATGTCGAGCATGGCGATAGAGCGGTCGGCAGTATTCATCGTGCCGAGGATATAGAGGTTTGAGGGCACGTGGAACTCGGTCTGCGAGTAGGGCAGAATGACCGACGTGCCGCGCTTTGACTCCTCGATGAGCGTGATGAGCTCGCCGAAGATGCGCGAGATGTTGCCGCGGTTTATCTCGTCGATTATGGCTACGAAGCGCATATTCGGACACTTCGCCGCCTTCTCGCACAGCGACTTGAAAACGCCGTTGTAGGGGCGGTAGATGACCGTAGTATCGGCATGAGCAATATTGGTATCGTTGCCGTACTTGTCAACGACGACGGGGCGTATGCCCTCGACGAATTCCTCATAGCTCAGCGACTGGTGGAAGGTCGAGAACCTTATCTGTCCCGTGGAGGCATACTGCTCGAATCTCGTCTTCACCGAGGCGTAGCTGTCGTCCGCGGACAGCTTCTTGCCCTCGACGAGCTCTACCGCATACCTTACGACGTTGTAGGTCTTGCCCGTTCCGGGAGGACCGTAGAGTATCTGATTGAGCGGCGCGTCCGACCTGATGAGCGCCGGTTCAGCCGACGCCTCCTCCGAGGGCTCGGGCACCTCCTGCGCTCCGAGGAGCTCCCACGACATGACGTCGAAAACCCTCATGTTCTTGAACTTGAAGTTGGCGTTGCGGAAATCGAGTATCCTGCGGCAGTTGGGGATATAGTGCATGAGGCTGTCCGTATCCTCGAGCCCTATCCCGAGAGCCCTGAACACGAAGTAATCGGGCACGCTCTCGCCGAGTATCGGGAAGGTGAACGGCTTTAAGCAGTGGAGTATGCGCGAGAACGCGAATACAGGCAGTCCCGAGTCCTTGAGCTTAGAATCGAGCATTTCCTGAACACTGTCATAGAGCTTGCTGTCTATCTCGAGCCCCGAGAGGTTTATGCACATCAGGAAGAAAAACTGGACAGCCTCAGAGTTTTCAGCGACTGCCGAGTCCTTGAACGAAAACGGCGAGTTGAGGAATTCCATTTCCTGCTTGGTCGGAGCATGAGCGAACAGCTTCCGCGAGTCCTTGCTCCACACCCTTTCCACAGTCGTACTGAGCAGCTGCTTGTCGTTGTGCAGCAGGTGGCACTTCTGTATATACTTCTTTATTTCGCTGCTGTCCTTGCTCCAGCTTCCGAGCGAGAGGCGGTACAGCAGGTCGAGGTCGTTATAGTCGATGACCGACAGTCTTCTCAGCTTCGCGTAGTATTCTACCGCCTTGCGCACAGAGCGGTAAGTCCCGTCGAACTCATTGGGCAGCATCTCGTTTTTCCGCTTCAATTCGTCGATTATCATCATTCTGTTCATATAAGCAGCTCCGATCACAAAAATATCCTACGGTAATAGTACCATAACGACAAATATTTGTCAATGGGATTTGCAATTTTTACACATTATTCACAAGCTTCCGACAAATAAAATCGCTCAGCAGTTGCAATCCCGCTTGTAAAGTGGTATAATATAGCTTGTGACTTTACATAGAAAAGGTGAACTGCTTGCAAACATTGAGAAAAGCGCTCCCTGTGGTGCTGTCGCTCATGCTGGCGACGGGTATGGTGGCTGCATCGGAGCTTCTGCACGATAAAGAGATAATCTTCCCCGAAATAACGGCTGTTGCAATAGGAGCGCTCGCCGCTCCGAAGCAGTCATGGAACGCATCAAGGTTAAGGCTGCTGACTACCATAACCGCAGCGGCAATTATCGGCGTAGGACTGGTATTTGTACCGCTCCCGCCCGTCATAAAGATACCGCTTGCAATGCTGTGCGCGGTGGCTTGCGTGACGGCATCAAAGACGGAATTCCTGCCCGCGATATCAGCCTGCGTGCTGCCCGTTCTGCTGGGGACAAAAAGCCCCGTCTACATCGGCTCGGTAGTCGTGATGACATCGCTGATACTCCTTGCACAGCTGCTACTCGAGAAGTGCGGCTTGCGCGAGAAGAACGCGTTCACGCCCGTACAGCCCGACAAGCAGCTGTTCGCACTGCGGATAAAACAAATAGCGGCGGCAAGCATCATATGCATACTCCCCGCGCTGACAAGGGAGATATTCTTCATCGCGCCGCCGCTCATCGTGGCATTCTTCGAGATATCAAAGCCGCACAGCAAGCTGCTGGAGCTCTCGCCGCAGGCTGCTGCGCTTATAGTCCTTGCCTCGGTCGGCGGAGTCCTCTCGCGCTTCCTCTTCACGGAAAAGCTGGGGCTTCCGCTCGCAGTGTCGGCTGCCGTATCGTGCGCAGTCATACTCGCCGCCGTGTGCAGTATGAAGCTCTATTTCCCGCCATGCGGAGCGATAGCAACTCTGCCCTTCATCATACCTGAGGGCGCGCTGCTGAGGTTCCCGTTCGAGATAGCGGCGGGCACGCTCATATTCATCGCCGCAGCCTTTGCGCTTTCAAAGGAGCGCGGCATAGCTCTGAGAGTGAAGAAAATACTAAGACCGCAGAATTAACTGCGGTCTTTTTTATTGAGGACTTTGAGGTACTTCATGACCTTTATCCCAAGTGTCGGGCATTCCGGATACATCGGAATGCACAGACGACCATCCTTATCCGGCTGCATCAGCGTACTCTTGCAAAAATATCTGCAATACAATTTTTTGATACCGAGCTCTTTCATAGTCTGATCGGGAACAAATAAGGTCACACCGCTTAGCTCCATATTATCTACCTCAAACATACCGAGCGGCTTGCCTTTTTTATTATTAACATGGACCGACCATACGATAGTATGAGTATCATTGACTTTTGCCACTTTATCCGCTATCAGGCTGAAAGCCGTCGAAAGGTGCATATCATCGTTGACGAAAACTGTTGTCGTATTCGGCGCGTTAACATCGTCTCCCATGCAGACGCTGTCGCGCTCCACAGTAATTGAATATGGCATATAAGCTCCTCCTGTCGTTATTAAGTTTTTTCAGGCGTACCAACAAGCATTGATACGCTTTTACATTATGATTATACTATATTTTTCGCAATTAATCAATAGAGAATGCTGAATATATAGTCGCCGCTTCATAAAAGCTCCAAGGTCAAAAAAGAATTTGTTTTCGGTTATTGAATTCTTTTTTGCGGTATGTTATAATGATGAGAAGTGAACGATAATGAGCCGTGATTTATGAGATGACTAAATATGAGAAAAATCATCAGTAAGATAGGAGCGGTCATATCATCTGCCGCACTGCTGATATCAAGTGTTCCGACTGTTACGGTAAATGCAGAGGATGAACCGAAACTGCTTGCGCTTGCATTTGATGACGGACCTAATACTACGGCCACAAACGCAGTGCTTGATGTTCTGGAGCAGTATAATGCGAAAGCGACCTTCTTTGTTATAGGAACAAATATAAATGACGAAACTGCGAAATCTGTCAAGCAGGCTTATGACATGGGAATGGAGATAGCCAATCATTCAAAAACGCACAACAGCATGACGGAAATGACACCTGACGAGATAAAGGCGGAGGATCTTGTACTGCTGCAAAAGTGGCTGCTTGCTGTTCCCGATACAAAGCTTGCTGACTGGAAGGCAGCTGATTTTTGCAAGGACGACAGGCTTGATGTCTTTGACCTGTGCCTAATGAGGAGAGCTCTGCTGAAATAAACAAGCTGTTCAAATCGTTTAATAAGTATAAAAGCCGCAGGAAAAAACTGCGGCTTTTTTATGCTCTATAAAAAAATTTCATAAGTCCCTTAGCAATGTCCCTACTTGCTCCTCCCTGTTTTATTTGCTCTTTCTCGCAACACAATGCAGGCGGCAGAATCCGCGCTTTTCAAAGGATTCCATGTGCAGTCCTGCATTTTTGCAGAGCTCTTGCACCTCATTCCTGCCGTACATATGAACATCGCCTTTACCCTTCAGATTTATCAGCGGTATCTCAATTTTATTGCAGAACCATCGTCCGAAAGCGGTACCCATAGTCACATCGCGCAGTACAAGTCTGCCGTTCGGACGGAGGACACGGTACACGCTGTTGAAGAAGTCCTGCGGATTCGGATAGTGATGAAAGCTCTCGCAGCATATCACCACATCGAATGAATTCTCTGCAAACGGCAGATTCTCGCAGTCTCCGACCACAAGCTCCACGCCCTTCATATTTTTCTTTTTTGCGACCTCTATCATCTTCGGTGTCAGGTCAATGCCTGTATAATGCTTGTCGGGATACTTTTTATGAAGCAGCGTCAGCATCGGACCTGTTCCGCAGCCGCAGTCCAGCAAGTCGTTAAACGGCTCTTTTTCGAGCTCCGCGAGTACATCGGGATAATCCTTCTTGCACATATTGTACACGCCTGCATTGTCCGATTCATAAATCTCAGCAGCCTTTGTAAACTCTTTCATTGAGAGTTCTTTGTATTCTTTGCTTGTCATGTTTTTACTCCTTTCGTTTAACCAAGCGCAACATCCAATATCATCATCAACGTAAAGCCGACAGAAAACAGTATAACGCCGATGTCTGAATGTTCGCCCTCCGACATTTCAGGTATCAGTTCTTCCACTACGACATATATCATTGCACCTGCGGCAAAAGTCAGCAGATACGGCATGGTCGGCAGCAATCGGCTTGCGAACAGTATCGTGAGAAGTGCGCCTATCGGTTCAACTGCACCTGATAATACACCGCCTGCAAAAGCCCTGCTTTTGCTTTTCCCCTCTGCGTGAAGCGGCATGGAAATTATCGCTCCTTCGGGGAAATTCTGTATCGCAATACCGAGAGCCAGAGCCAGTGCGCCGCCTGCTGTCATATCTGCCGAACCAGTCAGAAAGCCAGCATATACGATTCCTACAGCCATTCCTTCAGGAATATTATGGAGAGTTACCGCAAGCACCATCATTGTTGTCCGAGCCAGTTTTGAGGGCAGTCCCTCGGCTTTTTCAGAGTTCATATGCAAATGCGGTATCAGGCTGTCAAGCATCAAAAGGAACAAGATACCGCACCAGAATCCGACCACAGCAGGCAGAAAAGCAAGCTTGCCCATATTCTCCGACATATCCATTGCGGGAATGATAAGGCTCCATATTGAGGCTGCTGTCATCACTCCTGCGGCGAAGCCCGTCAAAGCTCGCTGAACGCCTCGGTTCAGGTCATGCTTCATGAAAAAGACACAGCCTGCGCCAAGCGATGTGCCGAGAAAAGGTATCAGCAGACCGCTAATGACTTCTTTTTGCATGATACACCGCCTTTCTTCTCAAACAGTCCACAAGCTGCATTCATATTAGTTCACGTCTTCCTTACTGTACATCAGGTCATATATCTTGCAGCCTGCCGCCGTCCGTGTCTGAACGAGCTTCATACCAAGATGCACATAGCGATCACATTTGCCCTTTGCGTCAGTATCCAGTATGCAGGGACAGTCGTTTCTGTCAGCCATTTTATAGGCAAACTCCATCAGCTTACGCATATAGCCCTGCCCTTGATACTGCTCTGTCACTATCAGCATCTCCACCTTGACATAGGGCTTTTTCTGCTTTTTCATCTGTATTTCAAGAGGCTTTTTATCACAGCCGCTGTTTGCCTGTTTCAGAAATGAAAAGAGTTTGCCCCAGCCGCCAAGCGCATTTTTCGCCGTGCCATTTTGACAATGCTTCGGAAATTCGGATGATTGCCTTTTGTATCGGTGATGAGGATATATCCCTCGCCGTTATCGGTGCAGTAAAGCGTACCGCTCTCAATCCCCGCGATAACAAAGGACTTCATATACTCGGTCATAGCCGCCTTCGACGGAAAGAACGGCTTCAATCCGCCTTCTCCGTGCTCATATGGGTAGTCCCAGAACGATGCACCTATAAGTGCGGATATCTCATCTATTCTTTTTGAGGATAATGAACGTACCTTTTTCATTTCTTCAGTCTCCGATCATTCGGTTAGTGGATGCAAACTTTGATTATATTATAGCATATGCTAACAAAAATTTCAAGATGTGAGCAGAAAAAAGCCGTCCGATTATGAACGGCTTTCTGCTTTTACTTCTGTACGAAATTCATATCAGTTGTCGAAGAACCGACGCAATCCTGCGGCAGTGCCCTTATCCAGCCTATAATTCTCAGCCACCTCTCCTTTTTCCAATCTGACGATATGAGCGCAGCAGGACAGTATGCCACAAACACTCCTTCAGCATAATTATCGTCTTAAGTTTTGTATTAATTCCTGTACTACTGCAGGGCAGCTTTCGTGTGACAATCCGTGTGATTTTCATGGCATTTGTGTGATTTTTTCTGCATTTTGAAGTGCAAATACGAATCTTCAAACACATTTGAAATATAAGAAAACCGCCTAAATATCGGCATAAATCCGGTATTCGGGCGGTTTATCGTTGTGTATGTGTTACAAATTAGATACGGTATAGAACGCGGAAAAAAATTCGCGGCTCAGAAAAACTGAACCGCGAAACTGCGTGCGCCCGCTTGGCGCTGGAGCTTGTGACGGGACTCGAACCTGCGACTACGTGTTTGGACATAGAGGGAACGGATGTTCCCTCTATTGCCTTTATGCCGCATTTTTTGCGGTTCTGTCCAGATTGCCTACAAACTTATAGTATATTTCGACCTGCTGATAAGTATTGCCGTCAATTTCTTCCTTATGATGGACTAAGACCTTATCGATAAGTTCATTGATAATTTCAGAGTCCAGCTCTTTAATGTTGTATATGCCGCTCACAGAACCGCAGCTGCACGGACTTAAAACCGCACTTTAAC
>SAMEA3663299__coassemble_1125_pt1 | contig 9527 bp, 6 predicted proteins | sample SAMEA3663299__metabat2_low_PE_032 | metagenome-assembled genome bin SAMEA3663299 (sample SAMEA3663299) | pig gut metagenome | biome: pig gut; feature: pig-associated habitat; material: faeces | place: China | collected 2013
TTTCGCTCAAGCCTTTTCAAAGGCTTGCGGGTCGAGGGCAGCGCCCCGCAGGTTCCAAGGACAGCGTCCTTGGCGGGGTCTAAGGGCAAAGCCCTTAGTGCCGTCCTATGGACGGCATAAAAACAATTTCAATAAATCCACCCTTCGCAAACAATCCAGTGAATTGTTTGCGAACGAGGAACCCAGCGTTTTATGCGGAACGCCGAGGCGGCGTTCCCTACGGATATTCCGTTTATTGTGGTTGTTAGCGTAAGGCGTCGGGCGGATGATATCCGCCCCTACAAGACCTTATAAAATCCGAAAAATCGGCAGAAAGGAGGCGCTGACGTGAAGGTCACCAAAATAGTTCTCGGGTGCAGGCGCTCGGGCACGGTATACGGCGAGATGTCCGACGACTACTGCCTCTACCTCTTCCGCACCCCCGTCGTCTTCAACCTCGGCGGCAGCGAGATGCAGTGTGCGGGCAGCTCCGCTGTGCTCTTCACAGGCGGCAAGCGCCAGTATTTCCGCCCGCAGGACGGCAAGACCATGAAGTACGATATCGTCATGTTCAAGCCCTCCGCTGCCGACAAGCAGTACGCCGCCTCCATGAATATCCCGTTCGATGTCCCCGTCGACATCGCCGACGACTTCGTCATCGCCTCTGTCATCAAGAGCATGAAGGTCAGGAGCGGCATAAACGGCAGGCGAAACAGCGAGTTCATGGAGCTTTCCATGCGCATGATACTCATATGCATGGGCGATATGTGCAGCTCGGAGGCAACGCCGCAGCCAGTCCGCGATGTGCCGATGTATCTGCGCTTCAAGGCTCTGCGCGAGGAGATATACGACGACCCCATGCGCCCGTGGTCGGTGGACGAGCTCTGCTCCAAGCTCGATATCAGCAGGACGTACTTCCACCGCATCTATCTCTCCGCGTTCGGCGTGACCTTCCTGCAGGACGTCATCGAGAGCCGTCTCATCTACGCGGAGGAGCTCCTCTCCGAGACGGAGCTTTCTGTCAATGCGGTCGCGGAGCAGTGCGGCTACGACAGCGATTCCTACTTCATGCGGCAGTTCAAACAGCACCGCGGCTGTACTCCGACGGAATTCCGCAGACGTGCCGCGCTGAAGGCGGCGTCAGCACTCGCGGACGACGGCGCGGACAGGTGAACTGTAGTGCGTCCATTACAGGCATATTCGCGGGCGAGCGGAACTCGCCCCTACACAATGTTAAATCGGCGTAATGTGTCCCGAAAAAAATTACAGAAACAGGAAAAAAGCTATTTACAACCAATGACATCTATGCTATAATGTAAAGTGCGCAGATATCGCGCGGCAACAAAAGAATCTTTCGACATATATAGAACAAATCAGAAAGATAAGGAGAAAACAGAATATGAACAAGGGAGAAAGACGCAGACAGCGCAGAAGATACCGCGTCAGATATGACCGTATCGTCATAATGGTGCTCATTTTTGCCATTATCATCCTGCTGATGACCTCGTGCGTGCTCGCAGTGACGGGCAAGGGCGAAAAAACTGAAAAAAGACAGCCCAAGCCGAAAACGAGCCAGTCCGAGCAGACCTCCGAGCCCGAAAAGGACAAGGAGAAGGAGAAGCCGACTGACGGCGGCAAAAGTGCGGATACCACTAAGGCTGAGGGCGAGAAGGCTACTAAGGCTGTCGACGACGGATACACCGCCGAGACTCACACCCACGACGAGATATTCATGGGCGACCTCATACTCATCAATGCCGAGCATGAGTGCAAGTTCATCGACGGAGACCTCGATCTGCTCAGTCTCGTACAGAACAGAAACGACTACTACTCGAACGGCGACTACGTTACAAAGCTCGACAGAACAACGCTCTCAAAGCTCAATGAGATGATGGAGGCGTTTGCGAAGTCGCAGTCGCTCGAGACCACAAATATATTCGTGCAGGACGGCTACAGAACGTATCAGGAACAGCTCGACCGCCACAACAGCGGCAAGTCGAGAACATTCGAGGCTGGTCACTGCGACTATCACTCGGGACGCACCTTCGATATGTTCCGCATGAACGACGACGGCACTACTCCCTATTTCACGGCGGAGGGCGACGCTGCGTGGTTCGCGGACAATGCCTGCCGATTCGGCTTCATTGTGAGATATCCCGAGGGCAAGGACGAGGCTACGGGCGAAAAGGCGAGAACCTACACCTACCGCTATGTCGGAGCTCCGCACGCGTCCTATATGCATGAGAACGGACTTTGCTTCGAGGAGTATATCGCCGAGGTAAAGACTCATACTAAGGATGACCCGCTCACTGTCGCAGTGGACGGCGTTGTCAGCCTGATATATTACGTACCCGCCTCCGAGGAGGGCGACACCGACGTCACTGTCCCGAAGGACAAGGAGTACACCGTTTCGGGCAACAATTTCGACGGATTTATAGTAACTGTGAAAAAATAAAAAATTCCCCCGCTGACCGTTAGTTGGCGGGGGAAAAGTATCTGACTGTGTTTTGATTATATCTTTTTGCGGAGCTCTGCCGCGGGGCTCCGATGATGTGTTTTTTGCGGCGGAACGGAGATAATTGTGAAGAAAACACCGCTTATTATGAGCGCTATTATACTGGCAGCCCTGCTCACGGGCTGCGGAAATGAGGATAAGGGAAGCGGTACGGGTCACCAGTACAAGGCGGTGCTCTGCGGCAACCCCGAGAGCCTCGACCCCCAGTTTGCGGACGACCCGTCCTCGAATACCGTGATAAAGAACCTGTACAGCGGTCTGATGAGCGTCGACGCGGGCGGCGGCATCGTCTGCTGCAACGCGGAGAGCTACTCCGTCTCGGAGGACGGGACGACATACACGTTCACCCTCCGCGATGACAACTACTGGTTCTTCGATACGAACGACAACGACCTCATCGAGGAGGAGGAATACTTCCCCGTCAAGGCGGAGGACTACGTGTTCGCGCTGAGGCGCGTGCTCGACCCGAAAATGAAGTCGCCCTATGCGCGGGATTTCTCCTGCGTGAAGGGTGCAAAGCTCATTGAGAGGGGCTTCCTTGAGCCGAGCGAGGCGGAGGTATACGCTCCCGATGACAGGACGCTCGTGGTGGTGCTCGAGGAGCCGAACACCGAGTTCCTCTACCTGATGAGCACGCCCGCCTCCTATCCCTGCAACGAGGAGTTCTTCAAGTCCACAAAGGGCAGGTACGGGCTCGACGACAGGTCGGTCATGTCGAACGGCGCGTTCTTCGTGCGGCAGTGGTTCTACGACCCCTACGGCAAGAATAATATCCTCTATATGAAGCGAAATGACGCCGACTGGAGCAAGACCTACGACATCTACCCCGCACTGCTCAGCTTCTCCATTGAGCGAAGTGAGGAGGATATCCGCAAGGTGTTCAAGTCGGAGGATACCGAGTGCTTCACCACGCAGAACCGCAATCCCTACAACCCGAAAAAGTACATCGTCGAGGGAACGGCGGCGACTACCCTCGGGCTGATATTCAACCCCGAGGACAAATTCTTCTCGAATGAGAATATGCGCAAGGCGCTTGCTCTCGCGGTCGACCGCGAAAAGCTCGCGAAGGAACTCGACAGCGACCTCTCGCCCGCATACGGCATAATCCCGCCTGCTGTCAACCTCAGCGGCAGGAGCTACCGCGAGCTCGTCTCCGACCGCTCCTTCGACCTCTTTGACCGCGGCACGGCTCAGGAGTGCTTCACTCAGGGCAAGAGCGAGGTCGGCGCGGAAACGCTCGAGGGCGTGAAGGTCCTCGTCTGCGGCGGCACCGTGGATACGGCTGCCCTGCACGTCATCACGCAGGACTGGCAGAGCATTTTCGGTACCTATATCGGCATTGACGAGGTCACCGAGGAGGAGTACCGCTCGCGCATAGAGAGCGGTGACTACAGCATCGCGCTCTACCCGCTCAGGGGCGAGCTTGGCTACGGGACGTCCGTGATAGCGCAGTTTGAGGACGTTCCCTGCCTGCAATACATCGCAGGTGAGGAGGAGCTGACGGCTCCGCTGAGAAAATGCGCGGACACTAACGCTCTCGTTGAGGCTTATACCTCCGCAGAGCGCGGGATAATCGAGGGATACGGCTTTGTGCCCGTATTCTACAAGAAGTCATACCTCATAGCAAGCAAGGACAACGAGCAGATTTATTATGACCCGTTCACGGAGGCTGTCGATTTCAGATTGGCGCTGAATTACAGCTAAAGAGCGGCTTGTAAGGAGTGACATACTATGGACATCTATGGATTCTACAGGGGCGACGCCTTTGAAGCCTACGAGTACCTCGGCGCGCATATCACCGACGAGGGCACGCTGTTCCGCACCTATGCTCCGAATGCGGGCAAGGTCGCGGTAGTCGGCGACTTCAACGGCTGGACGGACGAGCCGATGAAGCCCGTTGAGGACGGGCGCTTCTACGAGCTCCTATGCCCCGACGCAAAAGAGGGTATGCGCTACAAATACAGGATATACGACAAAAAGGGCAATTTTATCGACCACTGCGACCCCTACGGCTACGGCATGGAGGTTCGCCCGGGGACTTGCTCCGTCATTCGGAGCATTGAGGGCTACAGCTTCTCCGACGGGGAATGGCTCGCGCGGCGGAGCGACTGCCGCGACAAGCCGCTGAACATCTACGAGGTGCATCTCGGCTCGTGGAGGCGGAAGGCGGGATTTGTCCCGCGCGAGAAGGACGACCCGCCAGTCGACGAGGCGGCAATGTCCGCGGAGGAGATACGCGAGGCTGAGCACTGGTACAGCTACGCGGAAATTGCCGATATTATTTCCGACTACGCGGTGGAGTACGGCTACACCCACATCGAGCTCATGCCTCTCGCCGAGCATCCGAGCGACGAGTCGTGGGGCTATCAGATAACAGGATTTTTCGCGCCGACCTCGCGCTACGGCACTCCCAAGGAGCTCATGGAGCTCGTGGACGTCTGCCACAGGAAGGGGATAGGCGTCATCATGGACTTCGTCCCCGTACACTTCGCGGTCGACCACTACGCCCTCACCGAGTACGACGGCACGCGGCTGTACGAGTTCCCCGACGACGAAGCCGCCTACAACGAATGGGGAAGCCGCAATTTCATGCACTCGAAGGGCGAGGTGCGGTCGTTCTTGCAGTCGGCGGCGAATTACTGGCTGTCGGTGTACCACTTCGACGGTCTGCGCATGGACGCGGTGCGCAATATGATATACTGGAACGGACGCGAATACCTCGGCGAGAACCGCTACGCGATACAGCTCCTCAAGGACATGAACAGCGGGCTCAAGGTGCGTCACCCGTCGGTGATACTGGCGGCGGAGGACTCGTCCTCGCACCCGAAGGTAGCAGCCCCCGTATTTGACGGCGGGCTCGGCTTCGACTACAAGTGGGACCTCGGCTGGATGCACGACACGCTTGAATATTTCCAGAGCGCGCCGATGTACCGCACCCGCGACTACCACAAGCTCACCTTTTCCATGCTCTATTTCTACAACGAGCGCTATATACTGCCGCTCTCGCACGACGAGGTCGTACACGGCAAGGCTACGATACTGCAAAAGATGAACGGTCAGTACGACGAGAAGTTCCCGCAGGCGCGCGCGCTGTATATGTACATGATAGCCCACCCCGGCAAGAAGCTCAACTTCATGGGCAGTGAGTTCGGACAGCTCCGCGAGTGGGACGTCAAGCGCGAGCAGGACTGGGATATGCTCCGCTACCCCATGCACGATTCCTTCCGCGAGTACGTGAAGGAGCTCAACCGCATATACCTGCAATACAACGCCCTGCACTACGACTACGACCCGACCAATTTCATGTGGGAGGACTGCGAGTCCACGGACAGGTGCGTGTATGCGATACGACGCAAGAGCGCGGAGGGCGATATCCTCGCGGTGCTCAATTTCTCGGACTGGTACCAGTTCGACTACTACGTCACCATAGGCGAGGAGTACGAGGCGGAGCTTCTGCTCGACTCGGACGACCAGCTCTACAGCGGCGATACTCCGCACGGAAGCACGCAGTTCAGCCGCACGGGCGCCGACCTCGATATGGATATACCGCCGTACAGCGGACGGCTGTTCCTGCTCAGAAGGGACGCGAAATGAGACTGATACCTGAGAGCGAATTCCGCTCGTATATTCCGTCTGCGGTGAGCATTTCCCCGTGCAGGGTGTTTCCACTCTCGGTCGCCGAGGGTATACAGGGCGGCTCAATTTTCACGGACGACAGCGGGAACTGCGGACTAATACGCCACAACAGCGGCTTCTCCTATCTGTGGGGAAGTCCCGACGAAGTCTTTCTGCGTGAGGTCTACGGCCTCGTTCTCGGCGGAGCAAAGCTGATCTGCGGTGACGAGCGTATTTGCGGGCTGTTTTCACGGTGGGGCGGAGTTGTCCTTGTGCCGAGGAATATCTACAGTTACCCCTCAGATACTGCTATGCAGGCAGAGCTTCCCGTGGGCTTTGTGGCGCGAAAAATAGACACTGACCTCTTCCACAGGCTTGCGGGCAGGGTCACACCCGTGATGTACTGGGACAGCTCTGAGCAGTTCAGCTTGGGCGGCGCTGGAATATGCATAATGCACGGCGATGAGCCTGCGGCGTGGGCATTCACGTCCGCGGTGAGCAGCGAGGAGGCGGACATCGGCATCGAGACAGCCGAGGGCTATCGCCGCCGCGGACTGGCGCTTGCGGCGGCTTCGCTGACAATAGCGGAGGTGCTTCCTCGCCGCCGACCTACTTGGTCGTGTCAGCAGTCGAACGAAGGCTCGAATCGAACAGCTGAAAGGCTGGGCTTTGTCAGGGCGGGCGAATGTCTGATGATAAGGAAAGCGTAAAAAGCACGGACGACTTGTCGTCCGTGCTTTTTTATGAGTAGTGAATAATTGCAGTATCGCCTTCGGCGATGGATTTGATTTTATTTCCCGTTCTTGGTGCGGTACTCCGACGGTGAAAGCCCCTCGGATATCTTGAACTGCCGCACGAAGTAGTTGTACGACGAATAGCCGCACTCCTTGGATATCTCCGTCACTGTCATATCCGTATTGGTCAGCAGTTCCTTCGCCTTTTCTATGCGGAACTGTATCATTTCCTCGATAATGCTCTTGTTGAAGTAGGACTTGTATATCTTTTGCAAATAGCTTTTGCTCAGGTAGAGGCTCTCGGCTATCTCGCTGATGTTCCACGGGTTTTCTGGGTTCTTCATTATCCTGCTGCGGAGCATACACAGCTTCTCGAACTGCGGGTTGGCGCTGTTCTCGGAGATGTTGTAGTTGAACAGGCGATTTATCGCAGCCTTGTGCATGGCGTTGCCGAGGCTGACATCCGCGCTCATCTGCTGGCTGTACTGTCCGAGCGAGAAGTCGACGTTGCAGTTCTCGCCGTCGCTGAACTGCGAATCCTTGACCTTCTCGGAGAGCTCGCGGAAGAGCTCGCCCGCACGCTCGGGACGCGCAGTAACGATGCCGAGGATATTGCTCGACCACGCGCCGCATATCTCGTCGGGCTTGGCGCACTCGTGGAGCTTCTGCGCGAATGCCGCAAATACACGGCGGCACTTGTCCTCGCCGCTCTGGAAGTAGGTCTTGTTCAGTCCCGTGAGCTGTATGCGTATGAAGTCGACGTCAGCGGAGCTTGCCGCCCATGCGTTCTTGCGGTCGGACATCGCCTTCTCCATGCCGTTCCTGTTGAGGAGTCCCGTCACCTCGTCGTAGAGGAGGGCGTGGTTGGCGGTGGAGATAGTGCGGTTCATCATTGCCTTTATGCGGAGCTGCTCAAGCGCGACGTTGACGTAGTTTATCCACTGGAGGTAGAGCGTGCTGAAGCTGATAGGCTCTTTTCCGAAGGATATCGCGGAGTAGCCGAAGAAGTTGCTGTTGTAGTGGAGCGGCGAGATGTAGTACGCCACGGGGAAGGCGCGCTCCTTGTTGAATACGGGGAGGAGGTCATAGGAGCTGAAATACTCGTCCGAGACGTCCTCACGCCGCACTGCCGACTTCGAGAGCACCATTCTCACGTCGTCGCCCGCAGAGAAGGTCAGCTTATCCGTGAAGCCGCCCGATGGCGAGTCGATGTACTTGCGCGTCAGGCAGAGCGACACGTTGCGGAGCTTGTAGATGAAGTAGGTGTAATTGTCGAGCCTGTCCGCGAAATCAGCGGGATTGTCGACGTTGGTGATATCGAAGAGCATATCGCTCATGAGCATATTTGATTCAAAGCGCGCGTTTATCTTGTTCTGGCGCTGGAGCCGCTGTACTACGCGCATATCCTCGGGACAGCCGCAGCTCTGACCCGTGCGGAGCTCGCCGTTCTCGTTGTGGACGCGGTTGCATATTTTGCCAGTGAGAATGCGGTAGAGTCGGCGCAGAGCCTCCGCGCCCATCTGGAAGTTGGGGCGGCTGAAGCTGGTTATCGAGGGGGAGAAGTTGTAGCCGTCCTCGGAGGAGTCGTAGCCTGTGAGGGCGATGTCCTCGGGGACGCGAATGCCTGCCGCGAGAAATTCCTCGGCGAGGGAGATAGCCATATAGTCGTTGCCGCAGACGATAGCTTCGGGACGTTCTATCTCGCCGCGTATCATGCGCTTGGCGAGGTCCTTTGCAGCCTCGCGCCAGAAGTCGCCGTAGTAGCAGCAGCTTCTGTCGTAGTAGAGCCCGTGCTTCTTCATCGAATTCTTGTAGCCCTTGAGGCGCTCCTCCGAGACAAACGACTTCTTCGGACCTGTCAGGCAGTATATCTTGGTGAAGCCGTGGACCTCGATTAGGTGGTCGGTTATCTGCTCGAAGGCGGCGCAGTCGTCGATAGAGGTAGTCTCGAAGCTCCTGTGGTCGGCGGAGTCCATGAGCATGACGGGCTTGCCCGAGCGCACGAGGAGGTTGTCTATGTAGGTTTTTATCTCCTCGCCGTAGAAGGTGTTCCTGCCATAGAGGAAGCCGTCAAAGCGGTCGGAGAGTATGAGGTCGAAGATTTTCTTTTCTATCTGCTTGTGCGGGGTATCCATGAAGAAGTTGTGCAGGGGAGTGAGTACGGCGATGTCGCAGTTGCTCTTGAAAGCCTGCGATATGATGCCGCGGAGTATCTCCTTCTGGAAGTCGACCTGACATTCGGTGATTATGACGCCGATAAGGATACGTTTGCTCACAGTTGCCTCCTTTATGCACGATAGCGTTTATATTTAAAAAGAAGTATATTTTACATAGTCAAAATAATGTTTTGACCAAGATGCTATTTTATTCTATATGTACTATTGTATCATAAGTCCGCAGAAAAAGCAATACCGCAGCAGCAGAAAAATGCACGCTTTTCAAAAAATCTTCTGAATTAGATAGGATATTTGATTGTAACCCGTAGTAAGAGAGGGTATAATATAGTTGTAGACAAACGTCTCACAGCGTTCACAGGACGCATTTAAAAAGATAACGACCCTATTCTATAATTTACCCTACACGAAAAGCTCTCCGATAGGCACGGAGAGCTTTTTGTGCGTTTATATGCGTGTAGGGGCGCATTACAGCAAAGCTGCATATAGCATCGCAATCCAAATCAAAGA
>SAMEA3663299__coassemble_1185_pt1 | contig 9220 bp, 8 predicted proteins | sample SAMEA3663299__metabat2_low_PE_032 | metagenome-assembled genome bin SAMEA3663299 (sample SAMEA3663299) | pig gut metagenome | biome: pig gut; feature: pig-associated habitat; material: faeces | place: China | collected 2013
GAGACGAACGAGCAGTAGCTGCATCTCGTCGGGCAGAAGGGGATAGAGACGTACAGGCTCGCGGCGGAGCGGTCTATCTTTTCGAGTATGGGTAGCTGATTTTCAGCCGTCATATAGGCGAGCTCGAACTTGTCGGGCAGAAGCTCGAAGTGCTCGGTCAGCTCCGCGCGTATCTGCTCTCTGTCCATGCCCTTTTCGATGAGCTCCGTGACCTTTTTTACGGGGCGGATACCCGTCATGATGCCCCACGGCGGACGTATGCCCGTCAGCCTGCAAAGCGTGTGGAATATGGCGCGGCATATCTCGTGCTCGAGCTTGTCGGGAGCGGCTTTGCCGTCCGTGACAACGAGTTCGTCTCCGAGGCATACCTCCACCGTGAACTTGCTGTTATCGCTCACCTCCGCGACGACGTACCTGTCGCCGACTATCTCGCTCCTGTCCGTGCAGAATGTGAAGCGTGCGGTGTTGAAAAAGAGCTTTAAGGTCGCCTCTATCTCGTATTTAAAAGAATTGCCGATCAGAACGATCGGCATTTTTGAATCGTTATTCATAATATCATCTCATAAAAGGATTGTTGTTTCTCTCGTATTCAAGCGTAGTCATCTCGCCGTGTCCCGGGTAGACCTTGTAGTCGCCCTCGAGCTCCTTCAGCAGCTTCATCGAGTTTTGCATATAGTGAGCATCGCCGCCGGGGAAGTCAGTGCGTCCGACGGAGCAGCAGAACAGCGTATCGCCTGAGAACATTACGTCTCCCGTGATGTAGCAGACGCTGCCGTGCGTGTGACCGGGGGTATGCAGTACGCGGAAGGAGCAGTCGCCGTCGTTGATGAAGCAGTCGCCGCGAATGGCGGTGTAGTCCGTGACAGCCTTGAACGGCATTATCGAGATGGACGAGTGCAGCGACGCCGACGAGCTCGTCAGCATATGCGCGTCGCTCTCGTGGACGTATATCTCCGCGCCCGTAGCCGCGCGCACCTCCTCCGCACCGCCCATGTGGTCGAAGTGACCGTGCGTGAGCAGTATCTTCGTCAGGCAGAGCTTCTGCATACGCATATATTCGAGCAGTATGCGCGGGCTTCCGCCGATGTCTATGGCTATACAGCGCGCGGGAGCAGTCTCCACGAGGTAGCAGTTGGAGTTGAGCTCACCGAGCTGAAAGGTCTTTATTCTCATTGCTTGCTCCTTTATAGTTATCTCAGTGTGCAGCTTCATTTGATAAGTGCTTTTTCAAATTCGTCCTCGCAGAACCGAACCATTGCGGGCAGGTGAGTCTTGAAAAATTCGGCGTGCTCCTCAGTTATGGTGACGTCAAACAGCGGGATAGGGTCAAAGGGGCTCCGCTCGCTCATTCTGTACTGGTGATACTTCACAACGGCATAGCGTATATCGCCGTTGTATTTCGTATATCTGACGAGATACACGCCCTTGTGCTGCGCGAGGATAGTGCCTCCGAAGTAGGTGATATAGTGCTCGGCGCTTTCTGTCATATCGGTGCCCTCCCGTCAGATAGAGGAACGGTCAACCGAGATGACGCCGTTTATCTTCCTTATCTTGTCGAAGAGGTTGCGGAGCTGCTCGGTGCTGGATATCACTATCGTACACTCGAACAGCGCGTTGCCGTTTTTGAGCACTCGTGAAGCCGAATGAACTATCGGCACTCTCGCCTCCATGAGGACGGCGGAGATATCGTACACGAGTCCGACTCTGTCGGTCGCCACGACCTCAAAGCTGGTCTGGAGCTGGGTATTGCTGTTCTCCGACCACACGATGTCGAACCAACGCTCCATTTCCTCGGGGTCGTTGCGCTGTTTTGCAGCGAGGTAGTTGCTGCACCTCGTCGTGTGTACGGACAGTCCGTAGCCGCGCGTAACGAAGCCGACTATCTCGTCTCCGGGGAGGGGGTTGCAGCACTGTGCGAACTTGACCGCCATATCGGTTATCTGGTCGAGGACGATGCTGCTCCTGCCGCCGTTGGGCTTGAGCTTGACGAGCTTGGTATTCTCGGGCTCGGGCTGGTCGCCGTAGAGCTTGTTGTACCTGTCCTTGAGACGAGGTATCATCTTCTCAAGTGTTACGCCTCCGTAGCCGATAGAGGCGAAGAAGTCCTCGAGCGTCTCGCAGTTGTGGCGGCGGAAGTCGTCCTGTAAAAACTCGCCGAGCTTATCCTCGGGGACGTTGATGTGGTAGCGCTTGAACGTGCGTTCGAGCTCCGCCTTGCCCTCGACGATGTTCTCGTCGCGGCGCTCCTTCTTGAACCACGAGCGTATCTTCGCGCGCGCGTCATTAGTCTGTACCTTTTTGAGCCATTCACGGTTGGGACCCTTGTCGGGGTCCTTTGTCGTGATTATCTCGCATATCTGACCCGTTTGCAGCTCGTAGTCGAGCGGCACTATCTTGCCGTCGACCTTCGCGCCTATTGTCTTGTGACCTATCTCTGTGTGTATGCGGTAGGCGAAGTCGATGACGGTCGAGCCCATGGGCAGGTCGATAGACATACCCTTAGGGGTCATGACTACGATGTCCTCGGGAGCAAGGTCGGTCTTGATTATGCGGACTATCTCCTCGACGTCGTCGGAGGTCTGCTGTGCCTCTATGACCTGACGCACCCACGCGAGACGGCTCTCCATCTTGTCCTTGCCGCGTATGCCCTCCTTGTACTTCCAGTGGGCGGCGATACCGTATTCCGCGGTCTCGTGCATATCCCACGTGCGTATCTGCACCTCGAAGGGGATGCCCTCCTTGCCGAGTACGGTGGTGTGCAGTGACTGGTACATATTCGCCTTCGGCGTGGAGATGTAGTCCTTGAAGCGGTTGGGGAGCGGTCTGAACATATCGTGTATGAGACCGAGTACGTTGTAGCACTCGGCGATAGTGGTGACGATGATTCTTACCGCGTACTTGTCGTATATCTCGTCGATGTCCTTGTGGTTGAGGAATATCTTCTTGTAGATGCTGTAGATGCTCTTGACGCGTCCCTCAATCATGGGCGGCTCGGCGAAGTCCTCCTGCTTGAAGCGGCGGGCGATACGCTCCTGAATAGTGACGATGAACTCCTCGCGCTCCTCCTTTTTGGTCTCGAGGATATGGTCTATCTCGGAGTAGGCGAAGGGGTCGAGGAAACGGAAGGACAAGTCCTCGAGCTCCTCTTGTATCGCACGTATGCCGAGGCGGTGCGCTATCGGAGCGTAGATGTTCATGGTCTCGAGCGCGGTAGCCCTCTGCTTCTCTATGGGACGATATTTCAGCGTCCTCATGTTGTGGAGGCGGTCTGCGAGCTTGATTATCATTACTCGGATATCCTGCGACATCGCGAGGAGTATCTTTCGGATATTCTCCGCCTGCTGTTCCTCCTTGGTGTTCGTGGGGATCTTGCTCAGCTTTGTGACGCCGTCAACGAGCATCGCAACGTCCTGACCGAAGCGCTTTTTGAGGTCGTCGAGCGTGGCGGGAGTGTCCTCTACAACGTCATGGAGCAGAGCCGCGCAAATGGTATCGGTGTCCATGCCGAGCTCGAGCAGTATATACGCGACTGCGAGCGGGTGTATGATGTAGTCCTGACCCGACGAGCGCTTCTGTCCCTCATGAGCCTTCGCCGCGAATTCATAAGCGGAGATAATCTTGCTCATGTCGTACTGCTTGTCGTCCTTGAGTATCTTCTGGATTATTTTCTCAATGGTGAAATTCTCGTCATAGTCGGGGATAGAGTCGATGACCTCCCTTGCTGAATCGGGGTCGGCAGTAGACGGGATAGGGACTGCCAAGTCCTTATGCTGTTCGTTGTTCTTGATGTCGCCTATCATTTTTCTCCTCCTCTGACTTTGCTTTTGAGTCCGTCAAGTATTTCCCTCAGCCTGACGAGTATCGGGGCCGATTCAAGCTGCGCCTTCTGACTTACCTTTATCCTGCTTATCACCGAGCCTGCGGGAGATATCCGCACGAGCCCGAGCTCCCGCAGAGCCTCCGCCGCAACGCAGAAGCAGCAGTAGTTGAGCTTCGGGTCGGCGAGCCGCAGATACAGCGTGTCCATAGGGATACCGACCTCGGGGATAGCCTTGTATATCTTGGTGAATGTCTCACGTGACGGGTACATCCACGGGTAGTGGTTGTCGGGGAGAGCCTCCCCGCGCGTGAAAGCCTCAAACGAGCCGAGTGCGTTGAAGTAGCGGCTCTGCTCGAAGCCGTGTACGCGGATATCGCTCACGTATATGCTTACCGAGACGCTTCCCTTGTATTCGTTCGTCCCGAGCGTAACTATCATATCGCAGACGTCGCCCTCGCTCACGGTGAGCTCCTGCGGGCTCTTCCTGAAAATGAGCGCGTCGGCTGTGGTGTAGCCGAACTTTATCTTCAGCTTGGAGTGTATGCCTCCCGAGAGCGGCACTATCGCAGTCACAGTGACGTTCTCCATGTAGAACAGCGGTTTTTCGTTGCCCATGCCGAACGGCTCGAGCACTGACAGCCCCTCGATGTTCTGGACTGTAAGCTCCTGCGGAGTGACGGGAGCGTCAGCGTGGAGCTCCGCGGGCGGCATCACGGAGAAGTTGTCCGCCGCGTACTGCTCTATCAGTCTGCAGAATTCCTCAGCCTGTCCGCTTTTAATTGTGAAGCCGCCCGCTCCTGGGTGACCTCCGAATTTTTCGAGTACATCGGCGGCGGCAGTGAGGGCTCCGAATATGGAAAACTCGCCGAACGAGCGCGCCGAACCGCGAATCTCGCCGTCCTCTTCGGAAGCGATGAACGTTGGCTTGCCGAACTGCTCCATAATGCGTGAGGCAACAATGCCTATGACGCCGTGGTGCCAGCCCTTGCCGCAGATGAAAATGGTGCGTCCGCGCACGAGCGAGGGCTCCTGCTCTATCATTGAGTATATGTCAGCGACGATGTCGTTTTCCGCCTGCTTGCGCTCGGTATTGAGCTTGTCAAGCTCTCCCGCGAGCTCAGCCGCGCGCTCCTCGTCCTCGCAGAGGAAGAGCTCCAGCGCAGTTGTCGGCGAGCCGAAGCGTCCTGCCGCGTTTATCCTCGGAGCGAGCCCGAAGCCGATAGAATGGGCGTCGCAGTGCTTGTCGGTCAGCCCGCTGACCTCCTTCAGCGCGATGAGCGCGGGGCGGTCGGAGTTGTCGATAAGCTCTATGCCGTAGGTAACGATGTAGCGGTTCTCGCCCGTGAGGCTGACGATGTCCGCGACCGTAGCTATAGCCGCGAGGTCGCCGAACTGCTCGAGCGCCATTGTGTAGTCGCCGCCGTCGAGCGCAGCCACGAGCTTTAGCGCGATAACGGCTCCGCACGCGTACTTGAAAGGCGAGAAGCAGTCGTGTCTGTGCGGGTCGACGACAGCCTCCGCGCGCGGGAGAGCGTCGCCCTGCTGGTGGTGGTCGGTCACGACGAGCTTCATGCCCGATGCGTATATGTACTCAGCCTCCGAAATGGCGGAAATACCGTTATCCACGGTGATTATGAGGTTCACGCCGTCATCGGCGAGCTTGTCTATCGCGTTTTTGTTCAGACCGTATCCCTCGGAGCGCTCGGGGATATAGTGAGTGACGTCGGCTCCTGCCTCCGCGAGGTAGGAGTAGAGTATAGCGGTCGCCATGACGCCGTCGCAGTCGTAGTCGCCGTAGACACAGATGCGCAGACCCTCGTCTATCGCGGAATTTATCGTGTCCGCCGCCTCCTGCATATCCTTGATGAGGAAGGGGTCGGACAGCGAGTCCGTATTCATGCTGCTGACGACGCTCTCGGGCGAGGAATAGCCCTTCGAGACGAGCGCCGCAGCTGCCAGCGAGCTGACTCCGCAGCCGAGCATGAGCTTCGATACGAGCTCCCTCTGCGGGACGCTGATACTCCATTTCTTCATAAAAAAGCGCTCCTTACGTATAATTATACATCTTATATTATACCATTTGGATAGCGTTATTTCAATAGCGCTGGCAAAAATCGTCATATTATCCGAAAAGGTGGAAAATTATTTGACAGCCTTTTCCTAACAAAAAAACGTCCGAATGGACGTTTTTGAGAGTTCGGATAATGTCGTGCGTGAAAGCAATGACGTTTCTTTTCGGGCGGACAATATGTCCGCCCTGTTTGTTCAGCAAATGCTCTCGAGTTTAACTCGGAGCTTCTTGATTATCCGCTTTTCGAGGCGGGAGATGTACGACTGCGATATGCCTATCGTGTCCGCGACCTCCTTCTGCGTCATTTCCTTGCCGTTTATCAGTCCGAAGCGCATCTCCATTATCTCGCGCTCGCGGTCGCAGAGCTCCGAGACAGCGCCGCGCAGTATCTCGCGCTCCGCCTCGGTTTCTATGCCCTTGTTGACGACGTCGTCGTCCGTGCCGAGGACGTCCGAGAGCAGGAGCTCGTTGCCGTCGTAGTCGACGTTGAGCGGCTCGTCAATGGATAGGTCGTTGCGGTACTGCGAGGACTTCCGCAGGAACATCAGTATCTCGTTCTCGATACAGCGCGAGGCATAGGTCGCAAACTTGATATTCTTCTCGGGATTGAACGTATTTACCGCCTTTATCAGTCCTATCGTGCCGATAGAGACGAGGTCCTCAATGCCTATGCCCGTCGACTCGAACTTCTTCGCTATGTACACCACGAGGCGCAGATTGTGGACTATCAGCTTCTTGCGCGCGGCAGGGTCATTCGCAGTCAGCCCCGCGAAAACCTCGGCTTCCTCAGTGCGGCTGAGCGGCGGCGGGAGCGTGTCGGGACCGTTGACGTAGTAGACCTCCCCGCGCAGGAGTGCCCTCAGTCTGACCACTATTTTTTTTACGATTTCCATATATTTTCTCCTTTCAGTATTTCATAATCTTCGGGTTGTAAATTGCCTTGCCGCCCGTATCTCCGAGCCCTATCATCACGTCCACGGGCTTGCGCTCGCCCGTCTCGGTGTTGACCACGATTACCTCGTCGGGGCGGAATACAGGCATTACGCCGCTGTCGGACACCGTCGCGCAGGGTATCAGCCTCATTCTCGCGGAGACCTTGCCGATGTTCTCGCGGGCGCATATCATAACGGGTCTGCCCGTGAAGCAGTCCACGAGAGCGTTGCCTGTGTCAGCGAGCCCGTCCAGCCCGATAATGCGGCTTCCCGCGCGTATCAGCACTCGGCTGACGAGGGGGCGCTCCCTGTCGGTGATACGCCTCAGCAGGCTGACCGCTCCGTAGAGTGCGGCGGTAGTTATCAGCAGCAGGAGCAGCGAGAAATCTATGTAGAAGTAGGAGTTCGCGAAGTGCAGCGAGCTCGGCTTGAACCATGAATATACGGCGTATACCGCTCCCGCGAGGACGAAGTTCGCGGCTAAGAATGCGGCGGTGTTCTTGGCGATACGGGCAGGGGAGCGCGCTCCGAATGCTGCAATGACAATGGTGACAGCCGCCGCTGACTTGACCGCCAGCGTGACGGGGACAGGCAGCCTCGGAGCGAGCATCAGCAGCGAAAAGAGGCTGCCGTAGAATGAGGCGGCGATGCATCTCCACGTTTTGAGCGGCGAGTGCGTGAGCTTTGCGGAAGTCCGCAGCAGGAAGTAGTTGACGTATACGTTGAGGATTATCAGCACGTCTATGTAAACAGTCAATCCAACACCTCCCCTTGTTATTATTATATTGCAGACGGGGTGCGGAATATGTCAGAATCTGGGGACAATAAAAAAGCTCCCCAAAGGAGAGTTCGGTACAGGTATTATTGACATTGCGGGAGCGCTGTGCTATACTTGTTTTACTATAAATCGGCGTTTTAGGGGGTGACGCATTATGACGCTCGAATACAGGAAAGCTGTTTCAGATGACGCAGAACTACTGGCTGATATTTATAATGCGTCTTTTTATGATGATTACCTGAGATACGGTTCGTGTCCTGGGTATGGAAAAACAAAAGCTGAGATGGAAGAGTCGATACGCAAATATCCGAAATATGTCATACTGTGCGATAATGAGCCTGTCTGCTGTATTTCTTGTCATAAACTGGAAAAGGGAGTATACGAGATTGGATGTTTGTGCGTTGTTCCGAAGTTTCAAGGCAGGGGCATAGGGACGCAGGCGGTTCAGTTTGTGAAGACAATGCACGAAGATTGGAAGAAATTCACTTTGGTAACACCCATAGACAAGAAAGAAAACGTAAGGTTCTACACTGAAAAATGCGGATTTCAGGTGGTTTCCATCGAAAAAGACGGCAATGTTGAGCTTGCCCGTTTTGTATCAGAAAGGTGATTTTTTCAGCAAAAAAATGCCCCGAGGCGCTTTGAACGCTTCGGGGCAGACTGTTATCGCTTATAGCCAGCCTAAGAACGGCATAAGTATCGCGCCGAAAATCATAACTCCTGCGAGGACGAGTATCAGTACCCTCATCCACGTTTTCTTTTTTGGCTGATTGCTCATTTATATCACCTCTTAATGACGTTTTTTCGTTCTGTGTCGGCGGTCGGGGATATAGTCGCCGAAAATGTCGGTCTTCTTTTTCTTTCCGTGGTCGGAGCGCCGCCTGTCGCCGCGCTTCTCCGCGGACTGCCTGTACGGGCGCTCCTTGGAGCTCCCGCCCTTGTAGAGCTTGACCTCTACAGGGTGACCGTTTATCTTCATGGGGTTGGTGCTGTCGATGATGTAGTCGTACTCGGACTCGGGCACCTCGACGGTGGTGTGGCTGACGTAGATGTCAATCTTGCCGAAGTCCTGTCCCGACATACCCGTCGCGTCGACGAGTGCGCCGAGAATGAAGTTCGGAGCGATACGCTTGTTCCTGCCGATGCTGAGGTCTATCTTGACTGTCTTTGCACCGCTCCGACTGCCCTTTTTAAGCGGCTTCGGCATATCGAACTCGGGCAGTCCCGCAAGCTCCGCCTTCAGCCGTGAGCTGATGAGCCTTGCGGCGGCTTCGCGACCGTCTATGCCCTTTGCCGCGAGCGCGTCGAGGATGTCATACGCGCCGCTGTCGGGACGCTCGTCAATGGAGGCTATCTCGAGGGCGAGCGCCTCTTTTTTCATGTCCGCGATGTAGGACTTGTCGGGGAGGGGAAGCTCCGAAATATCCGCCTTTGTGTAGCGTGCGATATCCTTCAGGTCGTGGAGCTGGCGCCTGCCCGTGATGAGGGTATACGCCTTGCCCGCGAGACCCGCGCGCCCTGTACGTCCTATGCGGTGGATGTAGTATTCGTTGTCCTGCGGGAGGTCGTAGTTGAAGACCATATCAATGCCGCTGACGTCGATGCCACGCGCCGCGACG
>SAMEA3663299__coassemble_1225_pt1 | contig 8949 bp, 6 predicted proteins | sample SAMEA3663299__metabat2_low_PE_032 | metagenome-assembled genome bin SAMEA3663299 (sample SAMEA3663299) | pig gut metagenome | biome: pig gut; feature: pig-associated habitat; material: faeces | place: China | collected 2013
GGCAGCGTCTCCGAGCCGCGCGGCACCTCCGACAAGGCGACCCTCTCGCTGTTCGGAGCAATACCCGTCAAGAGCGTGAGCGTGCGCCGTGAGGAGCCTCCGACCCTCATCGCGAGCGGAGCGCCGTTCGGCGTGAAGCTGCTCATGGAGGGCGTCATGGTGACTGCTACGGGCAAGGTCGACTGCGCGGGCGACGATGTCTGTCCTGCGGAGCTTGCGGGCGTAGAGGTCGGGGACGTGATACGTCTCGCGGACAACGTGCGGCTGAGCTCAAATGCCGATTTACAGCAGGTCATCGCGGACAGCGGCGGGCGTGACGTCACGCTCTCGCTGACCCGAGGCAGTGCCGAGCTGACCGCGTGTCTGCACCCTGTCTACTCCGAGAGCGCGAAAACGTGGCGCGGCGGTATGTGGGTGCGCGACAGCATCGCGGGCATAGGCACGATGACCTATATCAACAAGGAAACGGGCGAATTTGCGGGGCTCGGTCACCCCGTCTGCGACACCGACACAGGCGAGATTATCCCGATTCAGAGCGGCGAAGCCGTCCCCGTTGAGATAACGGGCGCGCGCAAGGGCGTGACTGGCAGAGCGGGCGAGCTCCGCGGACGCTTCACGCGCTCCCCTGTTATCGGCGTCCTCGACCGCAACTGCGCGAGCGGCATATACGGGCGGCTGTCCGAATCCGCTGTGAGTGCACTTGCCGACGGCGCTGAGGAATACCCTCTCGGCTACCGACAGGACATCACCACGGGCGAGGTGCAGGTCTGCGCGACTGTGAGCGGCTCTGTCCCGCGGAAATACGCGGCTGAGATAGAGTCCGTGGACTTCAGCGGCGCGGACACCTCCAAGAACATGGTCATCCACATCACCGACCCCGACCTTCTCGCGGAGACAGGAGGCATAGTGCAGGGCATGAGCGGCAGTCCGATAATACAGGACGGGCGGCTCATAGGAGCGGTAACGCACGTATTCGTCTCCGACCCGACGCGCGGCTACGCGATATTCGCAGAAAATATGCTTGAGTGAAGCACTGACGCAATATAATAAAAGTGGGCGTTACATCTGTAACGCCCCGATTTTGTGCCGAAGGATATTTTATCTGTTTTCCTCGCTGAAACCGCTGTCTACGAGCTCGATAAGAGCATCAACAGCCGCTCTCTCGTCAGCACCGTCAGCAATTACCTTGACATTAGTACCGCCAACGATACCGAGGGAAAGGATTCCGAGGAGGCTCTTTGCATTGACTCTGCGCTCTTCCTTCTCTATCCAGATAGAGGACTTGAACTCATTAGCCTTCTGGATGAAGAATGTAGCGGGTCTTGCGTGGAGACCAACCTGATTTTTTACCATTACTTCTCTGACAAACATAATACAACTCTCCTATTCTCTGTAGTCGTCCGTTGTGCTATACGGACGTTTCATGCAAATTGTTTCAGTTGCTGTAATTTATTATACATTCATTTTTTTTCATAGTCAACGCATTTTTACCGCAAAAGTGTCTCTTTTCCTCAAATTCTACATTTAGATTAAATGACCGATAGATTTATACATTCTGCTTGTGAATTATCACTACAAATTCGCGTTGATTTTTATTGTTCAATCTGTATATTTTTCCTGCAATAATATGTTTACTATTGCTAAAAGGCTAAAGCGTTTTCTACTATACAGCCTGTTTATGTGCATTTGCTATAGACATATATTCAGATTATATAGCAAATGTAAGAATTGGATAAAAAAATTATCTTGAAAAATCGCTCGCAAAAGCTGCTCATGGCGATTTAATTTTAGCTAAATTATTCCACTTAAATTATCCAAAAAGCCCCAAAAATCGACTGATAGCGAGCCTATCAAAAATCAGGCTTCCGCTTAAATCTGAATCCTGTTTACCCCCTCAAGTCATTTTCGGGCGAGCGGAACTCGCTCCTACAAGCATAGACAAAACGGACTATTTCTGTAGGGGCGCTTTCCGAGCGCCCGCGCTGTATTTTTGCACATCGCACCATTATATAAACCAAGCAGGCAGTGAAAACACTGCCTGCTTTGTCATTCCTTATTAATATACGCCTCATACAAGTCGGGGCGGCGCTCCTTGGTGAGCTCGAGGCTCTGCTCGTGACGCCACTTCTCGATGTTGGCGTGGTGTCCCGAAAGGAGAATCGACGGCACGCTCTCCCCTTCCCACACCTCGGGGCGCGTATAATGGGGATATTCGAGCAGTCCGCTGTAGATGCTCTCCTCCTCGAAGCAGATATCGTCCGAGAGCACGCCCTCGCACATTCTCGCCACGCAGTCGGTCAGCACCATAGCGGGGAGCTCCCCGCCCGTGAGGACGTAATCGCCGATAGACAGCTCCTCGTCGACTATCTTGTCGATGACGCGCTGGTCTACGCCCTCGTAGTGACCGCAGATAATGAGGATATTGTCCATTTTCGAGAGCTCGACGGCTCTCTGCTGGGTCAGCACCTTTCCCTTCGGCGACATATATATAGTATGCGGCTTACAGCCCATCTCGTCACAGACCGCCATATAGCAGTTGTATATCGGCTCGCACTGCATGACCATGCCCATGCCACCGCCGTAGGGAGTATCGTCCACGCGGCGGTGCTTATCCTGCGTATACTCGCGTATCTGTCGGCAGTGGACTTCGATTTTGCCCGCCTTACGGGCTCTGCCGACGATGCTCTCGCCGAGCACAGCCTCGCACATCTCGGGGAAAAGTGTAGCAATTTCTATTTTCATGCGTCCTCCGTCAGTCGAAAAGCCCGTCGAGAGGGCGTATCGTCATCACATTGCCGTCGATGTCGGTGGATATGACCACGTCCGCGATAGCAGGGACGAGGAGCTCCTTATCCGCCGATTTTACGACGTAAACGTCGTTCGCGCCCGTCTGCATGACATCGTCGATGACGCCGTACAGCTCGTCGGAGTCGGCATCGCGGACCTCCATGCCGATGAGGTCCTGAATAAAGTAGGTATCTTCGCCGAGCTCAAGGTCGTCGCGGTGCATATAGAGCAGTTTATTGCGGAGCTTTTCCGCATCCTCGGGCGTATCTACGCCCTCTATCTTGGCGATGACCATATTCTTGAACACGCGCGAGCGCACTATCGTGACCTCGTCCTTGTTCCTGCCCATGAACAGGCGGTCGAACTCCGCGAGGAGCTCGGGAGTATCGGTATAGGGCATTATCTTGACCTCGCCGCGGATGCCGTGGGTGGTGACTATCTTGCCCGCTTCAAGGAATTCCTTTTTCATATCAGTCCTCCGCTATCTGAACGGTTTTGGCTATCTGCCGTGCGACCTCGGGGTCCTTGCTGAGAATTATCACATTCTGCCGGTTGTCGAGGTCATTGACGTCGTAGACCTCGAGATTCAGCTCATACGCACCATGGTCGTTTATAAACTCGGAAACAAACGACTTCATATTGCCGTTATCGAAGTAGTAGTGATTCGGCTCGATGAAGGAGTCATGCGCCATATCGCCCTCAACGCCATTAAACGCAATCAGCGAAGGTATCATTATCGCCTTAAGCTCCATGAGCTTATACGTCGCGTTGACCTCGGAGGGCGAGAGCTTATTGCACTTCTTATAGTCGAAGGTCTCGCACAGGAAAATCATATCGTGGTAGTTCTCGGGCGGCTCATATCCGAGCTTTTTCAGTCCCTTGTTCATGCGCTTGTCGAAGAAGCCGACTTCTCGGAAGTGGTCGATATCAGGTCCGTTTTCGTCCTCAGGCTCGCCCTTGTCCATGACGCAGACGAGGAGTTCACGCTTTTCAACGTTGTCGTTATCGACGATAATCCCCGATTTTAAGCCTTCTGTCTCCTCGGGATACATCCAGAACAGCCCGTCGGGAGCTTCAAAGTCGATGCCCTTTATCGAGCATTCCTTGAAGCTTTCGGGGACTTCTATATCAGCATAGGGATATGGCTCGGTGATCTCAGCGCCGTCCCCAAATGAGGAGATGACATACGATTCCATCGCCTTCCACTTGATGTAAGTCTGCGAGAGATACAGTCCCGCACCGCCGAGAACAGTCAGCGCCGCCAATACGCCGACGGCTATTTTTGCACCTTTTTTCATAATGGTTCCTTTACACTTTCGGGACGCCGAGGGCGGCATTCCCTACATTAGTTATTTGTAGGGGCGCATTCCGTGCGCCCGCATACAATCAAAACAAGCGGGCGGCGGGACGCCGCCCCTACATTTGGTTTCCGCTGGCTTGCGGGGTATTGGCGGGTAACAAATCTGAATTTGTAAGGCTCGCGGCGATAAACCCGCCTCCTGTTTCAGTGAGCGAGTTTACGAGCGTCCGCGTGAATCGCCTGCGGGGGCTCCCCGCTCAGTTCTTCATCTCAAAGCCTTCGCCGAGAAGCTCCTTGTTTGCCTCGAGAATGGGGTTTATGCACTCCGCGAGGAACTCGTCGACCTGCTGAGGACTTCTGCCGACGTAATTCTCGGGCTTGAGCACGGCGTCAAGCTCCTCCTTGGTGACCATGAACATCGGGTCAGCCTCGATGAGCTCGCAGAGGTTGTTGTCGAGTCCGCGCACCTTTACGTTTGCGCCCGCCTCCATAGAGTAGTCCATGATGCGGTCGTGGAGCTCCTGACGGTTGCCGCCCTTCTTAACGGCGTCCATCATGATATTCTCGCTCGCCATGAAGGGGAGCTCCGCCATAACGCGGCGGCGAATCATCTCGGGATAAACGACGAGACCGTCGGTGACGTTCATCATGATATTGAGGATAGCGTCAACTCCGAGGAACGCCTCAGCCACGCTGATACGCTTATTTGCGGAGTCGTCGAGCGTTCTCTCGAACCACTGAGTACCCGCGGTGAATGCGGGATTGAGGCTGTCTATCATTACGTAGCGCGCGAGGGAGGTTATACGCTCACAGCGCATGGGATTGCGCTTGTACGCCATCGCGGACGAGCCTATCTGCTTCTTCTCGCGGGGCTCCTCCATCTCCTTGAAGGACTGGAGAATGCGCATATCGTTCGAGAATTTGCTTGCAGACTGCGCGATATCGCTGAGGACTTCAAGCACCTTTGAATCGACCTTGCGCGAGTAGGTCTGACCCGACACGGGCACTACCGCATCGAAGCCCATTTCCTCGGCAATCATCTTCTCGAGCTGTTTTATCTTGTCGGTGTCGCCCTCGAATAGCTCCATGAACGACGCCTGAGTACCTGTAGTGCCCTTGCTTCCGAGGAGCTTGAGGGTGGAGATGCGGTACTCGAGGTCGTTGAAGTCCATGAGGAGCTCGTTGAGCCAGAGCGTAGCCCTCTTGCCGACAGTAGTGAGCTGAGCGGGCTGGAGGTGAGTATACGCGAGGCAGGGCATATTCTTGTACTCGTCCGCGAACTTTGCGAGGTTGTTCATGACGTTGAGGAGCTTGCGGCGGACGACCTGAAGCGCGTCACGCATGATGATGACGTCGGTGTTGTCGCCGACGTAGCAGGAAGTCGCACCGAGGTGGATAATACCCGCAGCGTCGGGACAAGCCTGACCGTATGTGAAAACGTGCGCCATGACATCGTGGCGTGTGATACGCTCGCGAGCCTCGGCAGCCTCATAGTCGATGTCGTTGATATGCTCCTCGAGCTGCTTCACCTGAGCCTCTGTGACGGGCAGACCGAGCTTCATCTCAGCTCTTGCGAGAGCGACCCAGAGCCTTCTCCATGTGGTGAACTTCTTATCCGCAGAGAAAATGTACTGCATTTCCTCGCTTGCATAGCGTGTGCAGAATGGACTTTCATAGCTGTTCTTGTTTCCGCTCATAATAACAAACTCCTTTTCGGCGCGCGGGCACGTATTTTCTGTCTTTGATGTGCTCCTACAGCACAATTACATTATATTATATCATATATTGATGCAAATGTCAATTTTTCCCTGTAGGGGCGCATTACAGCAAAGTTGCATATAGCATCGCAATCCAAATCAAAGATTTGGTGCGCTGCTTATCCGTGCGCCCGTCAGCCAACATCGTAATTCTCGGGCGGATAATATCCGCCCCTACAATTTAAAATTCATCGCCACAGGCGATACAACAATTACGCATTATGAATTGAAAAAAGCTCCCCGAAGGGAGCTTTTCGCGTTATTTTTTGAGGAATGTCGCGAGGTCGTCCGAGCCGCCCGTCGAGAGGTAAGCGTAGTACGCGAGGATAGCTGAAGCGTCCTTCGCGTCGACCTTGCCGTCGGTATTGACATCGGCAGCCTCTCTCTGCGTGTCGGTGAGTCCGTCCTCGGAGCCTGTGGAAGCCTTCGCATAGGCAACGAGAATGAATGAGGCGTCCTTCGCATCGACACTGCCGTCGCCGTTTGCGTCGCCGAGGTCAACAGTGTCCTTAACGCGCTCGAAGATGAGCGTGCCGTCGCTTCTTGCGCTGATAAGCTCGCCGCTGTCGTTGAGCTTGAACGCGATGTACTCATTCTCTGCGAATCCCGGCAGCGACATCTCGATAACATCACCGTTTACCGTCCATGTCATGACGCTGTTATGGTGACCGTCCGCCTCGGAAACGGAGTCAATAGAGCCTGTGCCGTACTTGTTGAATCCTATCGTAGCCATTGAGTTGGGGAACTCGTTGACTACCTCGCCTAAGGTATTCTCAAACCTGTCGAACTTCCATGAACCGACTACCTTTTCGGCGAGCGTGAGCTCGGAGGTAACGGGAGGCGTGGTCGTTGTTGAGGCTGTTGTGGTCGCAGATGTTGATGTGGTGGAAGCTGTGGTCGTTGCGGTCGATGTAGAGGCCGTTGTTGCTTTTTTTACACTCAGAGTGTCCGAGAGTCGTTTTGACGGCAATAAATCTGTAATATCGTTTCCGTTCTTATCTGTAACCTTATTGATTATTACTCGGCAATCATATCTGCCGTTTGCTGTTTCGGGTATCTGTATCTCAGCAGTAAAAAGAATAGAATTGTAAGCGTTGTGTGTCTTTATTTCGATTTTATTGCTTATTACCTTGATATCTTCCGCAAATTCAACATCAAAATCCACATTGCCGAGGGTATCCTGTCCGTTTACAAGATTATAATTATATCCCCAAATGCAGGTATATGTAGTTGTTGTTCCAGCATTGGCACCTCTGTTAACTATATTGGTAGTTGGATTAAATGTAACAGACGCAGTAGTTGTCTGTGTGCTTGCAGACGTTGTCGTTGCGGTAGTGGTTGATGTACCTGATGATGTGGTGGTCGTTGGGAATGTATGTATTGTCTCGAGTGTTCCTTTGGGTGCAACGGATACAGAATGCTTTGTGGTTGTCCAAGGCAAAGAAGATGTAATGTCATTTCCATTAATATCTGTTGCTTTTTTCACTGTTGCTGTATAATTATAGTTTCCTTCTGCGGTATCGGGAATTTCTATATCAATATACAGATAGATTTGTTTGCTGTTGTTACCCTTTGTTACCGATTCTGTGCCTAAAACCTTTATATCATCTGTGAACTCAGCAGTAAATTCTATATTCTTTATTCTATCTTGCCCGTCTTTTACATTGTAACAATATGCGTCAGGGCAAACAATAGTTGTTTTTGTTCCCGCTTCAACCTTTGGCTGTGCGGCAGAGCCTGCATAGATCACAAGCGTTTCAGCCGTGGTGGTCGTTGAGGGCTGAGCTGTTGTGGTGGTTGTGGCGATGATAGTCTGAGTGGTAGTTGTGGTGGTCACCTTTGTGGGAGTTGTGCTGAGGCTGCCGCCCGTTATCTTCTCAAAGGCGATATTGTTCTCCTCGGCGTATGTCTGAGCTGTAGAGCCCTCATAGCCGCGGATAACGAGCCCCTCGTTTGCGGGTATAGCGCCGTCTTTGATGACAGTCGCGGGATTTGTCACGGTTATGCTTTTCAGCTGCCTGCAGCCATTGAAGGCGTTTTTGCCCATCTCCTCGAGCACGGGCGGGAGCTCCACGCTCTCGAGTGCTGTGTTGCCGAAGCCCGAATAGCCTATACTTTTCAGACCGGACGGGAGCTTGACGCTCTTGAGGCTCTTGCAGTAGGTGAAAGCGAAGCCCTCTACTTCTGTAACGGAATCGGGAATGATAAGGTTCTCGATAGCAGCTGTATATGCCGAGCCGTAGCCTATCATCTCGACGGAGCTCGGAACAGTGAACTCGGTCGTAGGATAAGCGGGAGGATAAGCAACGAGCTTTTTCATGTCCTTGGTGTAGACGATGCCGTCAACAGAGCAGAAGTTCTCGTTCTTTTCGTCAACGGTATACGTCGCGAGACTCGTTGCATAGCCCGCAAGGTGGTCGCCTATCCTTGTGACCTTGGCGGGTATCTTTACCGAGGTGACATTAGAGCAGAATGTGAATGAGCTTCCGTTTATGACGGTAACGGGCTCTCCTGCGACCTCTCCTGCGATAACGATATCGCCGCTTGCTTTCTCGTCGCACATGTTAAGCTCTGCGTGGTCGTTGTATACCTTGTACGTCAGACCGTCTATGACTACCTTATTGTCCTCGGTGTCTGATGCGGCAGTCGTCGGCTCAGCCGCAAACGACACAGCGGATACAGCTCCGAGCGACGGCAGAGTGCTGAACGCCATTGCCAGCGACAGAACGCCTGCGAGTAATTTCTTCTTGTTCATTATAAACCTCCTAAACAATGATAATAGGCTGTCAAAGCGCCTACAGGGTATATTATACTACATATTTAACCGATTGTAAAGGCGATTATTGTCACGGTATAAGTGACATTTGTCACTATTTGCGGAGCGCCCTCTCACCCGTATCATGCGCGCCGCGCCTGCCTGAGCAATCATTTTCCCGCAAAGTCTTGAAAAAAGCGCGGGATTGTGGTATACTGTATCTATGACCGAAGCGGGGCGATGAAGGCATCGCCCCTGCACATTGTTGATTTGGAGTACAGATAATGAAATATTCACGTATTACAGCGGCTTTAGCCGCGGCGGGAGTCATGCTCGCGCTCTGCGGCTGT
>SAMEA3663299__coassemble_1427_pt1 | contig 8002 bp, 8 predicted proteins | sample SAMEA3663299__metabat2_low_PE_032 | metagenome-assembled genome bin SAMEA3663299 (sample SAMEA3663299) | pig gut metagenome | biome: pig gut; feature: pig-associated habitat; material: faeces | place: China | collected 2013
TGGCGGGTTCCAAGGGCAGTGCCCTTGGGGCCGACCTATGGGCGGCATAAAATCAAATTCAATTAATCTTCCCTTCGCAAACAATCCAGTGAATTGTTTGCGAACAAAATAACCGACATTTCGTGTGCGGAACGCCGAGGGCGGCGTTCCCTACAGTTTGTAGCCATTATCGTTCTGGAAGTTCACGGACGCCCAAAGGGCGCCCCTACAGAATGTTACCGTAAATATTCCGTATATTTGCGGGCGGATAATATCCGCCCCTACAATGACATTACCGCCGTTTTCCGTGCGGGACGCCGTCCCCTACACGATTATTCCTTTGGCAATAGACTCCATAAGCCCGCCATTCTCGATTATTTTCTGCACGAACTCGGGAAACGGCGCAGTTTTGTACTCCCTGCCCGTGGTGAGGTCGCGGATAATGCCGCTGTCGAGGTCAGCCTCGACCTCATCGCCCTCGCGTATCTCCTCCGCCGCCTCGGGACACTCCACAATGGCGAGCCCGATGTTGATAGCATTGCGGTAGAATATCCGCGCAAAGCTCTTGGCGATAACGAGCGACACGCCGCTCGCCTTTATCGCTATCGGAGCGTGCTCGCGTGACGAGCCGCACCCGAAATTCAGCCCCGCGGTGATAATGTCGCCCTGCTTGACGCGGCTGACGAAGGTCCTGTCGAGGTCCTCCATGCAGTGCGCGGCGAGCTCCGACGGCACGCTCGTATTGAGGTAGCGCGCGGGGATTATGACGTCCGTATCGACGTTGTCGCCGTATTTTATGACACTTCCCGTATACTTCATTCCATTACCTCCCACGGACTGGTTATCCTGCCTGTCAGCGCGCTCGCGGCGGCAGTTGCGGGGCTCGCGAGGTAGACCTCCGACTTCAGATGTCCCATGCGCCCGACAAAATTGCGGTTGGTAGTCGTGACCGCACGCTCGCCCTCCGCGAGTATGCCCATATAGCCGCCGAGACACGGTCCGCACGTCGGTGTGGACACGACTGCGCCGCTCTCGATGAATGTTTTCAGCAGTCCCTGCTCCATAGCCTCGAGGTAGACGCGCTGAGTGGCGGGGATAACGATTACGCGCACGCCCTTTGCGACGTGTCTGCCGCGCAGTATCTCAGCCGCCGCCTGCAAGTCCTCGAGCCTGCCGTTGGTGCAGGAGCCGATGACCACTTGGTCTATCTTCACGTCGCCTATCTCCGCGAACGTTTTCGCATTCTCGGGGAGGTGCGGAAAGGCAACAGTCGGCTCTATCTCGCCGAGGTCGATGTTCAGCACCTCGTCGTACTGCGCGTCTGCGTCGGGAGCGTACACCCTCGGCTCGGAGGCGTTATGCCCGCGGATATAGGCGAGCGTGAGGTCGTCGACCTCGAAAATACCGTTCTTTGCGCCCGCCTCTATCGCCATATTGGCAATGGTGAAGCGGTCAGCCATAGTCAGCGAGGACAGCCCCGCACCGCCGAACTCCATCGAACGGTAGAGAGCACCGTCAACGCCTGTTTTTCCGATGATATGGAGGATAACGTCCTTGCCCGAGACGTATCTGCGGAGGCTTCCCGTCAGCTCTATCCTCATCGCGGACGGCACCTTGAACCACGCCTTGCCAGTCGCCATAGCGCACGCCATATCCGTCGAGCCAACGCCCGTGGAGAAGGCTCCGAGAGCGCCGTAGGTGCAGGTATGGGAGTCAGCGCCTATGACGGCGTCGCCCGCCGTGACGAGCCCTTTTTCGGGCAGGAGGGCGCGCTCTATGCCCATATCGCCGACGTCGTAGAAGTGGGTGATGTCCATATCCCCGCAGAATTCGCGGCAGACCTTACACTGCTCCGCCGCCTTGATGTCCTTGTTAGGTACGAAATGGTCCATGACCATTGCGACCCTGTTTTTGTCGAACACGCTGTCTTTTCCGAGCCTTGCGAACTCGCGGATAGCAACAGGCGAGGTTATGTCGTTGCCGAGGACGAGGTCGAGTGAGGCGAGGATGAGCTCTCCCGCCTGCACCGACTCCGCGCCCGTATGAGCCGCAAGAATCTTCTGCGTCATTGTCATAGCCATTTTATCAGCCTCTTTTTTATGGGGAGTGTAGGGGCGAGTTCCGCTCGCCCGCAAATAACTCGATGAATTGAGAATTGTGGTATCGGCTTCGCCGATAAATTTGAATTATGAATTAAGCATTATGCATTTTTTCAATTTGTTGGCGGGCGCACGGATAAGCAGCGCACCAAATCTTTGATTTGGATTGCGATGCTATATGCAGCTTTGCTGTAATGCGCCCCTACAGTCGGTGCTCTGTTATTTTGTCTTTATCGTTTTCAGACAGTTGTCGCCGCGCTCTATCGCCACGATACCCGTGCGGCACATCTCCATGATGCCGTAGGGCTTCATCAGCTCGATGAACGCGTCTATCTTCGACGTCTCGCCCGTCAGCTCGCATATCAGTGCGGTCGACGAGTAGTCCACTATCTTCGAGCGGAATATCTCGACCGCAGTCATGATGTCCTGACGCGTCGAGGGCGAGTTGCGTATCTTTATCAGCAGGAGCTCACGGATGACGGTGTCATGCGGGTCGAGCACCTCGACCTCCTTGACGTCGTGGAGCTTCTCAAGCTGTTTGAGTATCTTGTCGCGTATGTCGTTGTCACCGTGAAATGCAACGGTGATTCGGGAGAATCCCGCGGATTCCGTCTCGCCAACGGTGAGGCAGTCGATGTTGAAGCCGCGGCGCGTGAACATTCCCGAAACGCGCGAAAGCACGCCCGATACGTTCGATACGATAACGCCTATAACGTACTGTTTGTATTCCATGCTCTCACCTCATTCCATATCGTTCCACAGCGGTGAATCCACAGTCTCATCGCTGTCTACGGCGCAGTCGATGACGTAGGTGCCGCCGTATGCGAACGCCTCCTCCGCCAGCTTTTTCAGCTCCGCGGGAGTAGTCGCCCTGCCGCCGCGCGCACCGAACGCCTCCGCCACCTTGACGAAGTCGGTCTGCCTGCCGAGGGTGGTCGCGGAGTAGTGCTTCTCGTAGAAGCGGGTCTGTATCTGACGCACCATGCCAAGCACGCCGTTGTTGAAGATAACGACCGTGAGCGGTGTGCCCTGCGAAACAGCGGTCGCGAGCTCGTTGAGGTCCATGCCGAAGCTGCCGTCGCCCGTGATGAGCACCGCACGCTTGCCCGTCGCTGCGGACGCGCCTATCGCGGCTCCCATGCCGTAGCCCATTGTACCGAGTCCGCCGCTGGTGAGGAACGTCCTCGGCTTGCGGAGCGGATAGAGCTGAGCTGTCCACATCTGATGCTGTCCTACGTCGGTGACTATCAGGCTGTCCTCGGGAGCTGCGCCGCTGATAATGCCGATAATGTCATGCGGCGAGAGCTTGCCCTCTATGCTGCCGCAGACACTGTCCGCACGCTCGTACCTGCGGCGCTCCTCGGCGCGGAGCTCCTCTATGCGGGCGCTCCATGCGGAGTGCTGCTTCTGCTCGAGCATGGGGGTCAGCCTGTAGAGCGCGTCCTTGATGTCGCCCTCTATCGCGAGGTCGGCAGTCACGTTCTTGTCGAGCTCGGCGTTGTCGATGTCGATGTGTATTATCCGCGGGATACTGTCGCTCTCAAATGCGGCTCTGTCGGAGAAGCGCACGCCGAGCGCGATGACGAGGTCAGCCTCGGTGAGTGCCGCAAACGAGGCGTAATGTCCGTGCTTGCCGTTCATTCCGAGGAAGCGCGGGCAATCGCACGGCACCGCCGAAAGTCCCATGAGCGAGCTCCCGAGCGGGGCGTCTATCCTGTCCGCGAGCGCGAGCAGCTCCTTCGACGCCTTGCCCGACACGATACCGCCGCCGAAGTAGATGTACGGCTTCTCTGCGGAGTTTATCAGCTCCGCAGCCCTGCGCAGCTTGTTCTCCGAGGCAAATGTCAGCGGATAGGGGCGGACGGGGTCGGGACGGGGCTCGAAGTCCCATTTTGCGGTCTGAACGTCCTTGGGTATGTCCACGAGGACAGGTCCGGGTCTGCCCGATTTCGCTATCTTGAACGCGGCGCGGAGAGTATCCGCGAGCTCGCGTATGTCCTTGACGATGAAGTTATGCTTCGTGACGGGCATGGTCACGCCGAGTATGTCGACCTCCTGAAAGCTGTCGCGTCCGATGAGGCTGCACGGTACGTTGCCCGTTATCGCTACTACGGGTACGGAGTCGAGGTATGCGGTCGCGATGCCCGTTACGAGGTTGGTCGCACCGGGACCCGAGGTCGCGATACAGACTCCGACCTTGCCCGTAGCACGCGCAAAGCCGTCCGCAGCATGGGCAGCGCCCTGCTCGTGCGCGGTGAGTATGTGCTTTATCCTGTCACTGCTGAGATAGAGCTCGTCGAAGAGGTCGATGACCTGACCCCCGGGGAATCCGAATACGGTCTCACAGCCCTGCTCGATGAGCGTCTCAACTACTATTTTTGCTCCTGTTATTCTCATAATATCATTTTCCTTCTCAATAGGAATCAAAAAAGTGTATACCAAGTTTATTTTAACATTTTTCTGCGGAAAAATCAAGCAAAATCATAAAATTTGAGCTCTCGGCTCAGGGTATTGACAAATGTATGTTAAATGGTATATAATATAAGGGTATCAAAGGCGTAGCAGTCAGAGTAGCTTCCTTGCTGCCTTTCAGAGAGCGGGCGGTCGGTGCGAGTCCCGCAGGCGGAGGCTGTGAAGTGCGGCTGTCAGCTCCGATGGGGAATAAAGTATCCGTCGGCGTATCCCGCGTTAAGGGCTAAAAGCTATAAAACGGAGTGGAACCGCGTAAATACGCCTCCTGTGAGCATCTCACAGGAGGCTTTTGGCATACCTTGTCCCGGCAATATGTGCCGGAAAATCGCGCTCCCATTCACATATTACAAGGAGGAACTAAATGCAGCTGTATAATTCTCTCTCGCACAAAAAAGAGGAGTTTATCCCGCGTGAGGCAGGCAAGGTCTCGATGTATACCTGCGGTCCGACCGTGTACCACTACGCGCACATCGGCAACCTCCGCAGCTACATAATGGAGGATATCCTCGAGAAGTACCTGCGCTTCACAGGACTCGACGTCAAGCGCGTCATGAACATCACCGACGTCGGACACCTCACCAGCGACGGCGATACGGGCGACGACAAGATGCTCAAGGGCGCCAAGCGCGAGCACAAGACCGTCATGGAGATTGCCAAGTTCTACACCGACGCTTTCTTCGCGGACTGCGCAAAGCTCAACATCAAAACTCCAGACGTGGTAGTCCCCGCGACGACCTACATCGACGAGTTTATCCGCGTGATATCGGTGCTCATGGACAAGGGCTACGCGTATGAGGCGGGCGGCAACATCTACTTCGACACCTCGAAGCTCGAGAAATAATACGTGTTCAACGACTTCAAGGAGGAGGACCTCGCGGTCGGCGTGCGCGAGGGCGTCGAGGAGGACGGCAACAAGCGAAATAAAGCCGATTTCGTCCTCTGGTTCACGAAGTCGAAGTTCGACGACCAGGAATTAAAGTGGGAGAGCCCGTGGGGCGTCGGCTACCCTGGCTGGCACATCGAGTGCTCGTGCATAAGCATGAAAAATCTCGGCGACTACCTCGATATCCACTGCGGCGGTATCGACAACGCATTCCCCCACCATACCAACGAGATAGCGCAGTCCGAGGCTTACCTCGGGCATGAGTGGTGCAACTACTGGTTCCACGTTCACCACCTCAACACCAACAGCGGCAAGATGAGCAAGTCCAGCGGCGAGTTCCTCACCGTGTCGCTCCTCGAGGAGAAGGGCTACGACCCGCTCGTTTACCGATTCTTCTGCTTGCAGTCGCACTACCGAAAGTCGCTGGTGTTCTCGTGGGAGAACCTCGACAACGCGAAGGTCACGTTCGACAAGCTCATCGCGAAGATTGCTCCGCTGACCGCGGATAAGTCGGGCGATATCGACAAGGCGGAGTATGACCGTCTCATGGCGGCGTTCAACGAGGCTCTCGGCAACGACATCAACACCGCTATGGGTATAACCGTGCTGTACGACGTGCTGAAGTCGGGCGCAAACAATGCGACAAAGCTCGCGCTCATCGGCAAGTTCGACGAAGTGCTCGGGCTCGACCTCATCAAAAAGGCTGAGGCTAAGGCAAGCTCTGCGGACGAAACGCCTGATATCCCCGCCGAGGTAATGGAACTCGTAGAGCAGCGCAAGGCTGCCCGCAAGGAGAAGAATTTCGCCCTTGCAGACGAGCTCCGCGACAGGATAGCAGCTCTCGGCTATGAGATAAAAGAGACCCGCGAGGGCACACAAATTAACAAGCTTTAAGCCAAGGGCTCTGCTTTCGGCGAGTAACAATCGCGGGAATATACTTGTCGCTAATATATGTGAACGAGTTTACGAGTGACCACGCGAACCGCCCGCGGGGGCTCCCCGCCGCGAGGACACTCAGATAACCAAGAAATAAGGGGGCGCGGCTATGGATACATCGGCAGACGATCCGATACACAATGAATTTGAACTGGTCAAAATGCTGTTCGACATGATATTGCTGTCGTTTGGAGCATATTTAGTCTTGACACTCATCAGTCTTGCCGCAATGTGTATACTGTATAAAAAAGCAGGAGAGCGCGGCTGGACGGCTTTCGTCCCCATTTACAATATCTTTCAGATGTCAAAGATAGCCACAGGCAGCTTCAGGTCTGCGGCACTGTATTCAGCCTTTCTGTTCGCGTATATCCTGCTGCTGATTATGGGTACTGCCTTAGATTTTGTCATCGGCTATGCGGATTGGGGAATGCTGGTTTATTACTCGGCTTTTCTCGTGCGCACAGGCTTGCTGATACTCATCGTCGGCGAATATATGGCGCTGTGCTACCGTTTCACGCAGTCGTTTGACAAAAGCGCGGCTATGTGCAGGCTGTCAATGTTCTTCTCTCCCATTATATTTATGATAATGGGCTTCAACCCCAAGACCGAGTACATCGGTCCGCAATAAACCACCAACTAACAAACCAACAAATCAACAACTATTAAAAACGGAGGTATTTATTATGGATTCAGGTGCAGGAGTAGCTTTCGGAGCTTTAGCTATCGTTTTCCTCGTTTGGGGAATTATCATGCTGTTCGTTCTCGCAATAGCAGTGATCGTCATCATCGCCAAGTGGAAACTCTATGAAAAGGCAGGCGAACCAGGCTGGACGGCAATAATCCCTGTATACACCCTCTTTCAGCAGGTCAAGATAACCACCGGTGAGTACCACCTCGCTATCGTATGGGTGATACTCATGGGCATCAACACATTCGGCACGACCTTCCAGAGTATACTTAATATAATCGCAAATACCAGCGACGGCAAGCTCGGCATGTTAGCCGTTATCGGACTGCCCTTCTCGCTCATCGGAACTGTCACGGCTCTCGCAGGAGCTGTACTCGGCGGCTACATCAACTATATGTTCGCCAAGTCCTACGGTCAGAGCGACGTTATGTGCATTCTTGCGATATTCTTCACGCCTATCGTCTACCTGATAATGGCGTTCAGCAAGGACACTCAGTACATCGGTCCGCAGGGTCACCTCAGACTCTGGGGCAAAAAGGAATGATAATATGGGAGCAGACACATGGTCTGCTCCCTTTTTTTGCCTTGTAGGGGCGGATATTAAGCAGCACACCAAATCTCTGATTTGGATTGTGATGCTATATGCAGCTATGCTGCCATCCCCCCGCACCTTACATAATCAGTCAAAAAATTGCTGTGTAGGGGCGCCCTTCGGGCGTCCGCGCCTTACATTGCAATTCGCTGAAATGTAATGTAGGGAACGCCGCCCTCGGCGTTCCGCGGTAGTGGCGCATTCCGTGCGCCCGCTGACAAACGGCGTTGTTATCACGCGCGGAATAATTCCGCGGACATACCAATTGCGGACTTCCACAAGGGGACGCCCTCACTTGCAGGGCGTCCCCTCTCCGAAAACGATTCACTGAATCGTTTTCGGATTCACCCCTT
>SAMEA3663299__coassemble_1501_pt1 | contig 7695 bp, 4 predicted proteins | sample SAMEA3663299__metabat2_low_PE_032 | metagenome-assembled genome bin SAMEA3663299 (sample SAMEA3663299) | pig gut metagenome | biome: pig gut; feature: pig-associated habitat; material: faeces | place: China | collected 2013
CCCAGCGGATTGTCAAGGCAGAGCCTTGACCAGAGTCCAGAGACAGAGTCTCTGGCAGAGCCATTGTTAACCAGCTATAACATTTTTCGATAGGTATTGACAAATTCCTATCAGTGTAGTATAATTAGTTCATACCTTATCAAGAGCGGCGGAGGAAACAGGTCCTGTGAAGCCCGGCAACCTGACATTCAAGGTGCTAAATCCTGCGGTATATACCGAAAGATGAGGAGCAATGAACAAGGTTCAGTACGCGCGTCTTTTTGGACGCGCTTTCTTTTTGGTAAGGCACATTTTTCACTGGAGGTTCAAATCAATGAGTAAGTTTTTCTTCACTTCTGAGTCCGTTACCGAGGGTCACCCCGATAAGATATGCGACCAGATCTCTGACGCTGTCCTCGACGCTATGCTCGAGCAGGACGAGAACTCCCGCGTTGCGTGCGAGACTATCGTAACTACGGGTATGGTGCTCTGCATGGGCGAGATTTCCACTAAGGCAAGGGTCGATATCCCCAAGATAGCGCGTCAGGTCATCACCGAGATAGGCTACGACCGCGCTAAGTACGGCTTCGACGCGCATACCTGCTCGGTGCTCACATCTATCGACGAGCAGTCGCCCGACATAGCTATGGGTGTAAACGAGGCTTTCGAGTACCGCGAGCAGAACAGCGACAATGACGGTCTCTCCAACGGCGCGGGCGACCAGGGTATCATGTTCGGCTTCGCGTGCAATGAGACTCCCGAGCTTATGCCGCTCCCGATATCGCTCGCTCACAAGCTCGCTCTCCGTCTCACTGAGGTGAGAAAGGACGGTACACTGCGCTATCTCCGCCCCGACGGAAAGTCGCAGGTGACTATCGAGTACGACAACGGCAAGCCCGTCCGCGTGGACGCTGTTGTAGTTTCCTCTCAGCACAGCGCTGACGTCTCCCTCGAGCAGGTAAGAAGCGATATCGAGGAGGTCGTTATCCGCGAGGTCATCCCCGCGGATCTCATGGACGAGAATACCAAGATTTTCATCAATCCTACAGGCAGATTCGTTGTCGGCGGTCCTCAGGGCGACAGCGGTCTCACGGGACGCAAGATTATCGTTGATACATATGGCGGCTACTCTCGCCACGGCGGCGGAGCCTTCAGCGGCAAGGACCCGACAAAGGTCGACCGCAGTGCGGCTTACGCGGCTCGCTATATCGCCAAGAACATCGTAGCGGCAGGACTTGCGGACAAGTGCGAGGTACAGCTCTCCTACGCTATCGGCGTAGCTAAGCCGATATCAATTCTCGTTGACACCTTCGGCACTGGCAGGGTCGACGAGGAGAAGCTCTCCGAGGCTGTTGCAAAGGTGTTCGACCTCAGACCCGCGGCTATCATCAAGATGCTCGACCTCAAGAAGCCGCAGTACAGACAGCTTGCGGCATACGGTCACATGGGACGCGAGGACCTCGGCGTAGCATGGGAAAAGACCGACAGAGTTGATGCTCTCAAAGCGGCATTACAGTAAAATTAAACGGACGTCTTTAGGGTGCTCCCCCTTGACGTCCGTTTTTGCTTTAGGAGTGCATCAGGAGCGCCTTTGGGGCATCATTCCACTGCAAAATCAGAAATTTTTGGGAGAAAAATGCATAAGTTCACAGAAAATTTACTATTTTTGTCAACTTGTAACTGAATTGTAGGTTGAATTTGGTGAGTGATAGTGCTATAATAATAGTGGATAGTTCCCGCAGTGTACGTCTTTTGTCTGCGGAACGCATTTTTACGTTAAAGTAGGTGAGTGAATGCTCAACGGACGCAAAGTCGTCTCCCTATGTACATCAAGGCTGAACGATATAGATAATATCAGGTTTATCATGCAGCTCAACAATGAGCTCCAGAAGCTCGATTCGACGCTGTTTATTTATAGTGTCAATACAGACCTCTATTGGAGCGATGACAATATCCGCGCCGAATCTGCGGTGTTCGGTCTCGTTGACTACAGCATAACCGACGTTGTCATCGTTATGTATGAGCGTATCAAGAACAAAACTATCACCGACAAGGTCATCGAAGCCGCCAAGCGTCACAGCGTCCCCGTGATAATGGTCGACGGAGTGCGCGACGACTGTATAAGCATCTGCTTTGACTACAAAAAAGGCTTCGAGGAGGTAGTCCGCCACGTAGTCGAGTTCCACGGAGCTAAAAAGCCCCATTTTATGGGCGGATTCAAGGACAATATCTTCTCGGACGAGCGCATGGAGGTCTTCGGGAAGGTCGTCGAGGAAAACGGTATCAAATTCACCAAGGATATGGTCAGCTACGGCAACTTCTGGGCTAAGCCCGCACGTGACGCGACAGAGGAGATACTCAAGCGCGATGAGCTGCCCGACGCTATTATATGCGCGAATGATATCATGGCGATAAACGTCTGCGCGGTGCTGTTCGAGCACGGCATCAAGGTCCCCGAGGACATCATTGTTACGGGCTTTGACGGAATAGACGAGATAAACCTCTGTATCCCGCGCATGACCTCGAGCTACTGCGGCTGTGCGGCGAGTGTTCCGATGATAGTCAAAGTCATTCGCAAGCTGTATGAGAAAGGCATAAAAAAAGGCAAATACTACGTAGAGCCTGAGCTCGTGATAAACAACTCCTGCGGATGCGACCACGTCGACGAGGAGTCCCGCAACGGTATGATGAGGAGCTTCAACGACCGATTCTACCGCTATCAGGACGACCAGATGGTGCTCGCGGCTATCGCCGAGAGTATGCAGAGCTGCACCGATATCGTCGACTGCGCCTGCAAGCTGTTCACCGATACTATTAGGGATATGACCTGTATCATCAACAAGGACTGCATCGACTCCTCGCGCAATTACTTCTCGGGAAGCAGCCGAATGGATTTCGCGGACGAGATGTTCGTCTTCTTCGACAGCGACATTGCCACCTTCAGGCAGCGCCCCTTCAGCCGCAGAGATATTATCCCCAATCTGGATAAGATAATGGAGAGCGGCGCCCCGCTTATCTTCAACGTCTTTTCGTATATGAACGTGCCGCTCGGCTATGTCTGCTTCCACTTTGACGGCTACGATATCGTAGATTTCTGCAAGATACCGCAGATAGTCAACACTATCGGCAGCGGACTCGGCGGCTATGTCAACCTCAAATATCAGCTCTACCTCACCGCCCGCATCGAGAGAATGTACAAGTACGACTCGCTGACGGGTCTGTATAACCGCCTCAGCTTCAATAATGAGTTCGAGCAGCGCAAGCGCGAAATGATGGGCGAGCAGGTGCCGATAACCGTCATTCTCGTCGACCTCGACGGGCTCAAGTACATAAACGACAACTACGGTCACGGCGCGGGAGACAATGCTATCCGCGTGGTGGCAGAGGGATTCCGTGCCCGAGAATGCTATCTGTGTGCGCTTCGGCGGTGACGAGATGCTCGCGGTCATCACAGGCGACTGCGTTCCCGAGCAGATAAAGTACGACCTCAACCGCAAGCTGAACCGCTACAACGCAAAGGAGGGCAAGCCCTACCTCATCGCGGCAAGCATGGGTATTTACCGTACAGATTCTACGCAGAATACCGACTTCGAGTTCCTTGTTAAGGAGACCGACGCCGATATGTACGCGGAAAAGCTCGCGAAACGCAGACATTTATGATAAGAAGCCATAGATGCCGCTCATCTATGGCTTTTTTGTACAAAGCAGCACTGCTATGATTTATCGTGCGTAACATATTTTAACTTACAGCATTATATATCAGTTAATCAGTACTATTTATCATTGAATCCTGTAAACTTTTGGTTTATAATGGAATCATGGGAAATTTGGGGAGCAGAAATGTGCATTGGGCACATTCTCCCCGCTATCATGTGACCGTTCGGGAAAAACGGTCTGTCATGGAGGGAATGATAATGAAAAACTCTTTCGCAAAGAGAACAGCCGCGGCGGTTTTCTCCGCGGTGGTGGCTGCTTCCGCAGCTACAGGCACGCTTACATCCACGTTCATAACAAACCTCTCTGATACGGCAATGACAGCCGTTGCAGCTGAAAGCAGCGTCAAGGTGCTTTCAGCTGTGGGATATGGCGAGGGTATGTATGCGACGTGGTCATCAGTTTCGGGAGCTTCGGGCTACAACGTTTACGTTGACGGCAAGAAGATTGACTCCATGCTAATCAGACAGTATGCGGGCTACATGAGAGCCGACGCTGTAGGTCTGAAGGCGGGCAGTCACACTATGAAGATAGTTCCCGTGATAAACGGCAATGAGGACGGCTCCAAGGCGGGTCAGACCACTGCCAATGCAACAGCTCACAAGCGCGAGGGCTTCGGCTTCAAGAACGGCACGTCCTCGGGTGCGTACAACGACGACGGCACGCTCAAAAGCAATGCGACTGTCGTATACGTGACCAACGCAAACAAGGACAGCGTTTCGGTCACTATCCCTGACAAGAAGGGCGCAAATACCACGCTTACTGGCGTTCAGAACATAATAACAGGGCTCAAGAGCAATACCAAGGTCGGTCCTGTTTGCATCCGATTCATCGGCAATATCACCGACCCTGCCACCCTCAACAAGGGCGACCTCTACGTCGACACCGCGACCTGCGGTCTGACAATTGAGGGCATCGGCAGTGACGCTACCCTCAACGGCTTCGGTCTCGTGCTCAAGAACACCTCCAACTGCGAGGTGCGCAACCTCGGCTTCATGAACTGCAACAGCTCGGAGGGCGACGACTGCGGTCTCCAGCAGGGCAACGACCATATCTGGGTGCATAACTGCGACTTCTTCTACGGCGATGCGGGCTCCGATGCCGACCAGGTAAAGGGCGACGGCGCTCTCGATACCAAGAAGTCGACCTACGTTACCCACTCCTTCAACCACTTCTGGGACAACGGCAAGTGCAACTTACAGGGTATGAAGGACGAGACTACGAGCAACTACATCACCTACCACCACAACTGGTACGACCACTCCGATTCGCGCCACCCGCGTATCAGAACTTGCTCGGTACACTGCTACAACAACTACTTCGACGGCAACGCCAAGTACGGCGTCGGCGTCACGATGACGGCGTCATGCTTCGTCGAGAACAACTACTTCCGTAACTGCAAGTACCCCATGCTCATCTCTATGCAGGGCTCCGACGTGGCTACGGGCGGCACGTTCTCGAGTGAGGACGGCGGTATCATCAAGGCTTTCGGCAACGTCATCAGCGGTCAGAAGTCCTATGTCACATATCAGCAGAACGGCTCCGACTTCGACGCGTATCAGGCGTCCTCACGCAATGAGAAGGTGCCCTCGGGCGTAAAGACCAAGCAGGGCGGCACCACCTACAACAACTTCGATACCGACTCTAACATAATGTACGCCTACACTCCCGACAGCGCTGACAGCGTTCCCGCTATCGTTACGGCGGGCGCGGGACGTGTGGACGGCGGCGACTTCAAGTGGCAGTTCGACAACTCCGCAGACGACGAGAGCTATGCTGTGAATACTGCCCTCAAGAGCGCACTCGTCAGCTACAAGGACAAGATAACCGCTATCGGAAGCGGTTTCAAGGAGGATAACACTCCCGCTCCCGCTGTTACTACGACTCAGTATCAGCCGCCTGTCACCACCACCCAGACGACGGTTGTTACTGATATACAGACCACCGCTGCGACAACTGCGTCGCAGGGGACGGTCACCCCTCCCGCGAGCAACGGAAAGTACCCGTTCTCGGGCGCGAACGTCATCTACGCTTCGCCTAACGGCGGCGGCGACGGCAAGTCCTACGGCTCGCCTACAGACATACTCACTGCGATAAAGAATGTGCCGGCAGGAGGTTTCATCTACCTCCTCGAGGGCACGTATAAATACACGAGCACTATCCTCATCGAGGAGGCTAATGCGGGCGCGCAGGGTCAGTACAAGACCGTTGCCGCTTATCCCGGCGCAAAGGTAAGGTTCGACTTCACGGGGCAGGCTGTGGACGCCTCCGCACGCGGATTCGTCCTCGACGGAAGCTACTGGCACTTCTACGGCTTCACAATTGCGAATGCGGGCGATAACGGTATGCTCCTCTCGGGCGACAACAACATCATCGAGAATATGGTGTTCGAGAACAATCAGGACACAGGCTTGCAGATATCGCGCCTCAACGGCTCATATAACAGCATTGCCCAGTGGCCTACAAATAACCTCGTCAAGAACTGCACCTCGCGCAACAACTGCGACACCGCAACTATGGAGAACGCCGACGGCTTCGCGGCGAAGCTCACCTGCGGAGAGGGCAACGTGTTCGACGGCTGTATCGCGTACAATAACTCCGACGACGGCTGGGACCTCTACGCCAAGGAGGCTACAGGTCCTATCGGCGTGGTGACTATCAAGAACTGCATTGCATTCCGCAACGGCTTCACCGAGGACGGCAAGGGCTACGGCGACTGCGACGGCAACGGCTTCAAGCTCGGCGGCGGCGGAGTCGGCACGCGCCACAAGGTCGAGAACTGTCTCGCCTTCGAGAATCTCAACTGCGGCTTCACCGACAACAATAACCCGCTCTTCGGCGAGATGACGGGCTGTACTGCATATAACAACGGCGTAGGCGGCAAGGGCAAGGCTAACTACATGGTCTACAGAAACGCCGCAGACGCAAATATACAGAACATCGTCACCTACTACAATACGGGAAAGGTCTCCAAGACCAATGCCGCGGGCATCAAGCTCACGAATGACAAGTTCAAGGGCGTTGTCAAGAACGCGCTCTACTATAACTCCAAGTATTACTACAGCGCAGGCGCTTTCAATGCGGACGGCAGTCAGCCCAAGGTCGGCAACGTGGTAACTCCCACCGATAACGACTTCATCACGCTGAACGTTCCAGCTATGGGTACGGACTTCCATACCGCGTGGAGAAACGCTGATGGCTCTCCCAAGCCCGCAGGCTTTGCCGAGACAAACGGCACGTACAAGGCGCTCGGCTACCATATGGCTTCGGGTGTAGCGCAGGCTTCCGCTCCCGTGGTATATTCGGACAGCGCACCTGCTGCTGAGACAACGACCACGACGGAGACTACGACTACTACCACTACCACTACCACAACAACAGTCCCCGAGACGACATCGACTTCGAGCGAGACTACTACAGTCACCGAGACGACGACTACGACTGCCGATACCACAACGGCGGCTGCTGAGAGGCTCCTCGGCGACGCTAACCTCGACAAGAAGGTGTCCGTAGCGGACGCGGTAGCGATACTCCAGTTCTTGGCGAACAAGGATAAGTTCCCGCTCACAGCCGAGGCTGTCGACAACGCTGACGTATACGCACGCGGCGACGGCGTAACCGCGAGGGACGCGCTCTCTATCCAGAAGCTCGACGCAGGCGTTATAACGTCACTGCCCGAGGCATAATCAGGCATAAAATCAGCCAGCAACATTCCCCAAGGAATATAATGATAAGGAAAGAAGGACTCCTCGGAGTCCTTCTTTTCTTGTATGACGGCGCGTGAACGGCTGCCGTTATTGCAGCCCTTTATCTGCCCCTATTTTATGATTGAAAACGCCTGTTTCAGGTTCGATACGGGTATCAGCTCAATGTCGTAGCTGTCCTTGTCCAGCGCGGACATACACTGCTTCGGTATCACGACCCGCTTGAAGCCCATTCGTTCGGCTTCGCGGATACGCTGTGAGGCGAAGTATGAGCTTGTCTCCGATGAATTGACGCATG
>SAMEA3663299__coassemble_1662_pt1 | contig 7066 bp, 7 predicted proteins | sample SAMEA3663299__metabat2_low_PE_032 | metagenome-assembled genome bin SAMEA3663299 (sample SAMEA3663299) | pig gut metagenome | biome: pig gut; feature: pig-associated habitat; material: faeces | place: China | collected 2013
TTGTTTCGTGCAGACTTACTGCATACCGCCCTTGGTGTAGAAGTTGTCCTGAATGATGAGCGCACAGCCGCCGAGGAAGTTATTCTTTCCGTCGAGCTTGCTGAGCACGACTCTGTCTGCGATGTCCTCGCTGACGAGGCGAATCATCTCGCGCTTCACGTAGTCGAACTGCTTCTCATTGAGCTTGTAGTTGTGGAGAACTATCTTCTTTGCGAAGTGGCTGATGGACAGGTTGTTCACGAGCACGGTGTACTTCGCGATGATGTCGTCAACAAGGTTCTTGACGGGCTCCTCACCTCTCATGAGCGCCATGAAAACGGTATCTGTATTTATTCTGGACTTGTCGCCCTCTGTGAGCTCATAGAGCACAGGGGTCTTGTCCTTTGAATATATCTCGTAAAATGCCGAGAGCATTGCCGATCTTGAAAGCTCAGCCTTTACGGAGCCGTTGGGATAGCCCTCATATGCGCGACCGTTCGGACTGACGATATACTTCTCTATCATAGACGTATAGGAGATATAGTCGTTCGAGAGCTCGTTCTTGTTCACGATAGCGAGGTTTACCTGATTGCCGTTGTGGAGGAAGGCAGTATTGGTCTGATAGCCGTTCTGCGTTCTGAAATCATTGCTTGCAAGAGCCATGAGACCGATAGCGTTGCCGCAGTGGATATCGATATCGAGGGTACCCGAGAGCTTCTCGATGAAGTTGGTGAAATCGAGGACTCCGTCCTTATAGAAGATCTTGAGCTTGCCCCACATCGAAGGCACAACGCCAACGCCGAGACCGAGTATCTTGTCCTTAGTGAGGGCGCTGTTCTCGATCATGGTATTGCTTGCCTTGATTATGTAGTTGATGATGTCCTTGCTCGTAGTTCTCTCGTCGATGACCATGCTGGACTTGTCGAGCACCTCGGAATTGAGGTTGGTAAGCCCGATGCTTACCTCCTTCTCGTCGACGGTAGCACCGAGAGCGAAGCGGCTGTTGACATTGATGTCGATGAGGATCTTTCTTCTGCCCTTCTGGAGCTTTTCGGTATTGATCGGAGCTTCGCCGATCTCAACGAGAACGCCCTCTTCGATCATCTCGTTGGTGATTATTGTGACAGCAGCTCTTGTTATTTCGAGAGCGCTCGCCACGTCAACTCTTGAAATTGGACCGGATTCCCTGATGACGCGCAGTATCTGCATACGGTTGCGTCTTTTCAGGTCCAGCTTGCTGATTCCTCTTTTTTCCATGGGTAATACTCCGTTCTTTCAGTTATAGTAGTTCGGATCGGCGACCCGCGGGACGATCGGCAGCTCCTTGGGTCAGCCCTTTCCTTTCACGTACAATAGTAAAGGAAATGGTTCTTTTCGTATATATAGTATAACACAGATTAAAAAAAAATAAAACCTTTTTTGGATAAAAATCTAAAAATCAGCGTTAGCAACAAATTTAACTTATCATTTTTGTAACATATTCCGTAAATTTTATTACAATCGGTAATGTGATAACAGACAGTATAGTTCCGGCGGTGAAAATCTCGCTCGCGCAGAGGGAGTCCTTACCGCTCCGAATGCACAGTAGAGTACACATTGCGGCGGGCGGAGCAGCCGCTGCAATGAGGACTGTCATTTTCACCTGCTCGTCCACAGGAAGCAGCAAAAATATAACCGATAGTATAAAAGGAAGCAAAATCAACTTAGAGAAACATACCCTGTATACACCTGATTTTTTCACTATCAAAAGTATGCTCGTCTCGGATATCGTAACGCCCGAAACGACCATAGCAAGCGGCGTATTCATGTCTGCGATGAAGCCGAGAGCCTTTGCGGGTATCTCGGGGAGCCTTATCCTCAGGAAGAACGCGAGAAGTCCGAGCGCAATTGCTATCATCGTCGGCGAGCGGAGCACCTTCAGCACCGATTTTACGTCCTTTTCGCCTGTTATGAGTATGACTCCGTGAGTCCACACGGTGAGGTTGAACACGGTGATGAACGCCGTCAGGCAGAACACGCCCTCCATGCCGAACAGCGCGTTCACGAGCGGTATGCCCATGAATCCGCAGTTTGAGTATATCGACGAAAACCGCTCTATCTCGGTATTTCTGCCCTCTTTCGGACGTATGAGCAGGTATGCTCCTGCGAGCATGACTGCCATTGCGAGCGCCGACAGTGCAAATGTCAGCAGCAGCTTCTTCACGAGCTCTGGCTTTAGCTCTGTCTGGTACGACATAAAAATGACGACGGGGTTCACGACCTGCAATACGAATTTAGATAGGTCCTTGTTTGCCTCCGAGCTTATCAGCCCGACCTTTGCGCTCAGAGCGCCTATCAGCATGAGTATCAGCATTATCAGCGTCTGCTTGAGAATAGTTTCAGCCATTGTATCGCTCCAAAAAGAACGGGGAAGAACATTGTCTCCCCCGTTGATATTATAATTTAAAGGAGCATCGTGAGGTCCTGTATATAGTCGAATGTATCACTGCCCTGAGGACAGTATACCCAGCCGCCGTCCTTTATCTTGGCAACTGTCAGCCAGCCGTCGTCGGTCTTGTTGCCGTCCTTGTACTTGACGGTGAACTTCACCTCTACGCGGTAAGCCTTCTTGACCTCCTCGCCGAAGCTCTGCTTGTAGTAGTTCTCAACATCTGTGAGATTGCTTCCGTCGAGCTTTTCCTTAGCGACGATGTCAGCCTTGATGCGCTTGATATTCTTGGACTTGCGGATAGTATCGATAGACTTGTCGTTATCGCTTATGTATGAATCCCACTCAAAGCCCTTGTCCTTGACTCTGACCTTGAGCTCGCTCTGCTCGTCCTCGGTGTACATAGCGCTGATAATGCGCTCTGTATCGCCTCTGTTGATGCCCTTGACCATATCCTTTACAGGTTTCTTGTAGGCGTTGACAGCGGTGAAAATAAGGATAGCTATCGCGGCTATAACTGCGATAACAGCGATGATGCCGATGATTATGAGAGCCTTCTTGGCGCCGCCCTCAGGCGACTTGTCCGCCTTGATGTGTTCTCTGTCGGGAACTGACTTTCCGGTCGAAGCTTCGCAGGTGCATTTACCGTCCTTGTCGAGTTCCTTGCCGCAATATTTACAAAAAGCCATAGTATTCGACCTCCTAAAAATCTTTCAGAAACATTTTAACACACTATTAACACAAAGTCAAGTATTAACAATTATTTTCTCATTATTTCTCCATGCTTATCACGCCTCTGTAGCCGAGCGCATAGAACACCGCAAATACTGCCGCGGGAGCGAATGCGAGCGGGAGCATAGCCCATATCTGCCCCGAGGTCAGCGCCGCGGAGCTCGCGTCGGGCTGTATCATATTATATATCTGTATGAACCAGCCGTTTATGAGCTTGTGCCAGCGGTAGAAGTCGAACGTGCCGAGCCGCAGTATCAGCCAGCTCGCGAGCGGGACAGTCAGCGCCGTGACCGCCATGCCCGCAGGCAGAAGAAGCGGCGTTTTTTCTTTTGCCGTGCGCTCGGCTTTCAGGTCAGCCGCCGCTGTTCTGAGCGCAAAGCTCGCCATTAGGCATATCATTATCCCCGAGCCGCAAACCGCCGATATCACGCGTATGAGCGGGTTTGCCGAGCCCGCGAGCGTCAGTCCGACGAACAGCGCGAGCACGTCAGCAGCGAGGAGATACAAAAGTGTGCGCAGGTATCGCATAGTAGGATTTCCTTTTCTTGTCCCGAATAAAACGGCTTCGGGACGGGATAATATCAATGAGGTGATAGCTGTGGGTGATGAGGATATGAAGATATACATCCCATCGGTCGGAGCGGAGAAGTCCCCTGCTCCCGAGACCGACGACGTAAAAATTTACTCCTGCCCGTCGGAGGCATCTGCCGCCGAGCAATCCGCGCAGACGCCGTAGAACACGGTCTGAGACGGGTCGATGATGAAGCCGTGATGCTTGGCGATGTGCTCATTGATGCTCATGAGGTGGTCGCAGTTGAGGTGTATTAGCCTGCCGCATTTCAGGCATTTAAGGTGAAAATGCTCGCGGCACTCGTGGGTATTCTCGATGTACTGGTAGCACGCGCCCATTTTGCCGTCGATGACGAACTTGCGGACTACTCCCGACTCGACGAGCTTGTCGAGCTGACGGTATATAGTGGCAGTACCGAGCGGCGTCCCCTCAGATGTGAGATAGGCGCTTATTTCCTGCACATTCGTGTGCTTCTCCTTGTTGCGCACGAGGTAATTCATCAGATTTTCCTTTTGCTTGGTATTATAACCGATATCGCGTTTCATTATGCCCTCCGAATGGAATATGTTAAGGATATTGTATCATAATATCGCAAAAAAAGCAAGCCGCCGTTTCTTCCTCAGACAGCCGCAGTCCTCGTCGGCAGTCACGGATGGATAACGGCGGTTCTTTGTCCGTATGCAGAGATTTCGCCCCGCGACAAAGTTAAAATATAAAAATATATTTTCACAGCGCGAGAAATGCCCTGCTCGGTTGTATAATTAGTGAAAGCAACAACGACTTCAAAAAGGAGAACTTATGGATAACGGTGCAAGTAGCTACCTCCGTTTCCTGAATGGTGAGAATGACGCGTTCGCAGAGCTGATAAGGCAGTATAAGGACGGACTTGTCCTCTTTATCAACACCTTTGCGTGCGATATCCACATAGCCGAGGAAGCCGCCGACGAGACCTTCCTGAAGCTGTACGTGAGGAGACCGCGCTACAACGGTGCGTGCTCGTTCAAGACATGGCTGTACACGATAGGGAAGAACACGGCGCTGAACTACCTCAAAAAGCGGAGCAGACAGAGCTCACGCCCTCTCGAGGACTACTACTACATCTCCGACGAGACGGATATCGAATCGGAATACATAAAGGGCGAGCAGAACATCATTCTTCATCAGGCTCTCGGAGCTCTCGGCAAGGACTATTCACAGGTGCTGTACCTCATCTACTTCGAGGGGCTTACAGCCGCAGAAGCAGCGCGTATCATGGGGCGGACGAGCCGTCAGGTGTCCGACCTCATCTACCGCGCCAAGAAGGCTCTGCGTGCGGAGCTTGAAAGGAGGGGATTCAATGGACAGATATGAAAAAAGCGCAGCATTTATAATGAAGCGCGGCGACGCGGCTATTGCGGAGCGCAAGCGCCGAAAAGCAGTGATACTGCGGAGTACAGCCGCTCTCACGTTCGGGACAGCCGCGGCGCTCGGAGTATGCATATCCCTTAACGTGATGAAGACTCCGAGGAAGCCGACTCCCGCAAGCAGCGGCATCATCACGGAGACGAGCACGTCAGCCGCCGCTCCTTCAACAGCCGCAGTCACAACGTCAGTTCGGACTTCGACCGCGAGCACGGCTTCGACTGTGACCACGCAGACAACTGCCGCGGCTGCTTTCACACAGGAGCCTTCATCAGCTCCGAAAACGACAATTCCAGCGACATCTCCGGCAACGTCGGAGCAAACACCCGAAACCACAACGATAATTTCACAAGGAGGTATAAACATGAAAAAAATATCAGCTTTTATTGCCGCACTCACGGCAACAGGTATGCTTTCGCCGTCCTTTACATATGCGGACGCTTCTCCCGATGTTCACAGGGTATTGTTCACTCAGAACGAGATGAATATGTTTAGGGAATATGAGGAGGGAGATTACAGCTCCGACATCAACGGCGACGGAGAATTCGACATCTGCGACGTTTTCGAGCTCAGACTGTACGGCAAGAGGTTCATGTACTGCTTTGATAAATACGGTCATGACCAGTCGAAGTACGCGGAGCTTTCGGAGCAGTACAGCAGAGAAGCTGCCGACAGGATACTCAGGTGCTACGGTTCAGAGGGAGCGTTCCGCTTTATGCCTGTGTCATCGGGAGGCACTGACCCGCACGATACCACAGGCGCAACGATACTCGCTCGCTACTACCTCTTCAAGAACGACAGCTATCCGTCAGACAGCGAGATATTCTCCGCGCTCGAAAACAGAAGTTTCATCTCATCTGTAGATAAAACGGATATTGAAAGCTTTGCGGAGTATATCGGCAAACTTCGCGAAAACATAGTATACTCTGATACATATGACGACAAGAGAACATATACAGATGATGAGCTTGAAGCCTTTGCGCGCTTTGACAGCGGTGAGGTAAGTGCAGACGTGAACGGCGACGGTATAGAGGATTTCTTCGACGGCTACGATGTCCTTGTTTATCATGTTATGAAAAATGACAGAGGTCAGAGTGCAGACGAAAACGAATTCTTCTCATCTGAGAAATGGGCGCAAATCGAAGCCAACGGAGATGTAACGCTCGACGGGATAGTTGACGATAAGGACTATAGAATGCTGAACAGCTACTTCTGCCGAAATACTCTCACTCCGTCAGTTACGCTCGACGAGATGAAGGAACACCTTGAAAAATGCATCAAGGAGAAGGAGCCGACTGCCGAAAGGACGAAAAAAGCACTTCTTGCTCACATTGCAGAGAGCGTTACTGTAATAGAGGGCGACCCGAATATCGACGGCAGGGTGTCCATAGCCGATTCCGTTGCAATACTACAGCACATCGGAAACCGCGACAGGTTCGGTCTCTCGGAGCAGGGACTTGTCAACGCCGATGTTGACGGAATCGACGGAGTTACCGCGAACGACGCGCGCGTTATACAGTCGTGGGACGCGGGCGCATGATATCTCTCCTCCAATATTACCGAAACGGCGGCATTCATAATGAGTGCCGCCGTTTTTGCATATTTGATTTATTTTGCTCAGAAAACGAGCGTTTCAATCACCGAATTCGACACGAGGAAGCCCTCGGGCGTGAGCGACACGCGCTCGCCGTCGAATCTGACATATCCCGCCTTTATCAGGGGCGGGAGCTTTTTTTCCATGTCCGCGCGGTGCTCGGGGACGTCCGCGAGGGACAGCCCCTCCGCGAGCCTGAGCCGCAGCATTGCGTACTCCTCGAAGCCGCAGGGGTGCTCGTCGGTGACCTCGGTCGGCTGCACAGGCGAGCCGATGAAGCTGTCGATATCGCGCGGGACAGCGAACCTCCGACCGCCGTAGCGCGAGTGCGCGGCAGGACCAATGCCGAGGTAGTCCTCGC
>SAMEA3663299__coassemble_1709_pt1 | contig 6922 bp, 6 predicted proteins | sample SAMEA3663299__metabat2_low_PE_032 | metagenome-assembled genome bin SAMEA3663299 (sample SAMEA3663299) | pig gut metagenome | biome: pig gut; feature: pig-associated habitat; material: faeces | place: China | collected 2013
ATCCGCACCATAATCAACGACATAGGCGAGCGGCTCGGCTGCGGCGGAGTGATGACCTCACTCGTGCGGACGAGCTCGGGCGGCTTCACGCTCGCGGACTGCTTCACATTTGAGCAGATACAACAGGCTCGCGACGAGGACAGGCTCGCGGAGCTGATACTCCCGACGGAGCGCGTATTCGCGAAGCTCCCGAGGATAGTGCTCGGCGAGGCGCAGACGAGGATGTACCGCAACGGCGTCAAGCTCGACCTTGCGCGCGTCCGTGACATAAAGCAGGACGTGACGGACTACGCGGTCTACGGCAGCGACGGAGCCTTTATCGGAACGGCGCTCGCAGACTTTGAAGGCGGAATACTGCGCGTGGCGAAGAATCTGGGGTGAGCTATGGAACGTAAAAAAACAGCGGTCGCGCTGGGACTTTTCGATGGCGTGCACCTCGGACACAGGGCGGTGCTCGGAGCAGCGTATGCTCAGAGCAAAAACGGGCTTATCCCGTCGGCTTTCACCTTTGAGCCGAGGAGCGTACTGCGTAAAGCAGGCGGTTCGTCAGGCTATATCTACGGACAGCGGGCGAAGATAAGGCTCTTGAACGAGTGCGGCATCGCAAGGACTGATTTTCCGCCGTTTGATACAGTGTGCGGACTATCGGGCGAGGAATTTGCATCGCGCATACTTCACGAGCGAATGAACGCAGCCTATGTATGCTGCGGCAATGATTTCAGATTCGGAAAGAATGCTGCCTGCGGCGCGCAGGAGCTCATCGGCTTCGGAAAGCGTTACGGCTTTGAAGTTGAGGTCGTTGACAGTGTAAAGCTGGACGGCGAAACGGTTTCCTCGAGCCGCATAAGGGAGCTTCTGCAAAGCGGCGATATCACTGCGGCAAATGAGCTTCTCGGCTCTGCGTACTTCATAAATGCGACGGTAAAGGACGGCAATCACATCGGACGCACGATAGACTTCCCGACGATAAATCAGGATTTCGCGGAGGGACAGCTCGTGCCGCGCTACGGCGTGTACAGCACGCTCGCGAATGTCGGCGGAGAGGTACTGCCGTCGGTCACGAATGTGGGTATCAAGCCCACAGTCGGAGGCGTCCGCAGACCTCTTGCGGAGACGCACATAATCGGCTACAGCGGCGACCTTTACGGCAAAAGCGTGGACGTGAGCTTTGCGGGATTTATCCGTCCCGAGAAGAAGTTCGGCTCGCTTGATGAGCTGAAAGCGCAGATAGCTGCTGATATAATGAGAGCTCGGGAACAGCGTACCACATAAAGTTCGTTTTGCTTTCACAACGTTATCACACATTAGTATTATTATAAATAAGCCATTAGCCGTTAGCCGTTAGCCATTAGCTTTTGGTGTCAGCTTCGCTGACTTATTTAAAATATCGCGTCAGCGATACCATTAGCTAAAGGCTAAAGGCTAATAGCTAAAGGCTCAAAACAGGAGGTTATTGCCAAATGATAGAGGTCAGAAACCTTACCAAGCGTTACGGCGACAAGCAAGCCGTAAACGATATCAGCTTCAAGGTCGGAAAGGGCGAGATACTCGGCTTCCTCGGACCTAACGGAGCAGGAAAATCAACAACGATGAATATGCTTACGGGCTATATCTCGTCGACCTCGGGACAGATACTCATCAACGGAGTGGACATCCTCGAGGACCCGATAAAGGCGAAGTCGAACATCGGCTATCTGCCCGAGATACCGCCTCTTTACGTGGATATGACGGTCGACGCATACCTCGGCTTCATGTACGACCTGAAGAAGTGCAAGCTTCCGAGAAAGGCGCACCTCAAGGAGATATGCGACCTCTGCAAGATAACCAACGTCAGGGGCAGACTTATCCGCAACCTGTCAAAGGGCTACAAGCAGAGAGTCGGTCTCGCACAGGCACTTATCAACAACCCGCCCGTGCTCATTCTTGACGAGCCCACAGTCGGACTCGACCCGAACCAGATAATTGAGATACGCACCCTTATCAAGAAGCTCGGCAAGAACCACACAGTTATCCTCTCGTCGCACATACTCCCCGAGATACAGGCGGTCTGCGACAGGATAATCATCATCAACAAGGGCGTCGTAGCGGCGGACGGCACTGCCGACGAGATAGCGACCAAGATAACCAACGAGCACAAGATGACGATACGCATCGAGGGCTCGACGCATACAGCAGAGGACAAGAAGGCGATAGTTGCCGAGCTGAAAAAGCTCGACGGCATCAAGTACGTCCGCGCTGACATGGAGCGTGAGAAGGGCATATACGACTACGACGTCGAGGCTGACGAGAAGGTCGATATCCGCCGCGCTATCAACGCGCTCTGCCGCGACAAGGGCTGGAATATCCTCATGCTCCAGCTCTCAGACCTCACACTCGAGGACATCTTCCTCAAGATAACCATGGGCGACATCATGCCCGGCGCGGAGCAGGTTGAAAATCCCGCCGCCGAGAAGCCCAAGTTCGACCTTGACATCAAGGACGGCGAGCTTGTAGCTACCGAGGTAGAGGAAGAGACAAAGGAAGTTCTCGAGGAGAACCTTCCCGCAGACCAGTCCTTTGCGGACGACGACAAAAATGAAGGAGGCGAGGAGTAATGGGAGCTATATACAGACGTGAAATGGGCGCTTTCTTTACTTCGGGCGTCGCATACGTATTCCTGACAGTGTTCACACTGCTCTCGGGCATATTCTTTTTCTTCGGCGTTATCGCCTCGGGCACTACCGAGACCTCGCCGCTGTTCAGCTCTATGTTCATCGTAGTGCTGTTCCTGATACCGATACTGACGATGAAGCTCCTCAGTGAGGAGAAGAAGAACCGCACAGACCAGGGACTCCTGACCGCGCCGATAGGCTTGTGGTCGATAGTTCTCGGCAAGTATTTCGCGGCACTTACTCTTTTCGTCATCGCAGAGAGCGTCATCTTCATCTATTCGCTGATACTTGCATATCTCGGAGACGTGGTATGGCCGTCGCTTCTCGGCAACTACTTCGCTATGCTGTTCCTCGGAGCCGCTTTCATCGCGGTGGGACTGTTCATCTCGTCCCTGACCGAGAACCAGATGGCGGCAGCCGTAGCAAGTATGCTCGCACTTTTCGTGCTCTACCTCTTCGACTCGCTCGCTTCGAACGTGTCGATAGACTTCATCAGAAAGATAATGCTTACTTTCTCGTTCTATTCGAGATACCTCGAATTCACGCGCGGCGTGTTCAACCTCACGAGCGTGGTATTCTTCGTCAGCGTCGCCTTTATCTTCAACTTCCTGACGGTAAGGGTGCTCGACAAGAGACGCTGGGGTTAATTGAGAAAGGAAGGTGCTAACAGATGAGCAAAAAAGAAGAAACAAAGAAGACAGCGGAGACCTCTGCTGCCGAGGAGAGCAGCAAGGCAGCCGCTCCCAAGGCGACCCGCGGCACGGGCAAGAAGATAAAGTACGGCTCGATGTCGATGGGCATAGTGATAGTAGTTATCGCTATCGTGGTGCTGCTGAACCTCATGTGCGGGCTCGTAGTCAAGCGCTACCCCGTGAAGCTCGACCTCACGAGCGATAATAGATACGACCTCTCGGACGAGTCGATCGACGCGCTGAAGTCGCTTGAAAAGGACGTGGACATCGTTGTAACGTGCCCCGAAAATGATTTTGAAGGGCTCTCAAATCAGTACAAGGCAATGATATACCAGTCCTACGGCATGAATGTGGAATTCCCGTATACGATCATCCCCGAGATGCTCGAAAAGTACAGTATGTACGCAGAGAGCGGCAAGGGAAGCGTAAATGTCAAGTACGTGGATATGAACCGCGACCCTGACGTCATCGCGAAATACAAGGCAAATTACAGCGGTGAGATAGCCGCACAGAGCATGATATTTGCCTGCGGTGACCGCGTAAAGGTCATCCCGCAGAACGAAGTGATCGGAATGATCGCTCCTTCAAAGGCAAGTGCTCAGTCCACCAATCTACAGATGGTATTCAGCGGCGAGAGCACGATAACCTCGGCTATCATGTCCGTAGCTGACTCCAAGCCGATAAAGGCGGCAATCGTCAGCATGATGAACGGCAGCATGGTGGTTGACAGCGTCGGCTCCAGCATCGCATATTCCACAGAGCAGTTCCTTAACAAGAACGGCTATGACTGCACGGAGATAGACATCGCTACGGATGACCTCAGCGACTACGATATGCTCGTTCTCTGCTGTCCCGCATTCGACTTCTCCGAGGACGTCATCGCAAAGATGAGCGACTTCCTCTACAACGGCGGCAACTACGAGAAGGACATGATATATATGCCCAGCCTCGACGCGCTGAACCTTCCCAACATCACCGAGTTCCTCGCTGACTGGAAGATACAGATAGATGAGAACTATATCAAGGATGACAAGAACAGCGTTACCATTTCGGGACAGCTTTACCCGACGATAAAGGTGAGCGATACCGAGGAGGTAGGCACTCTCCCGAACGACACGCTCCCGATAGTAGCACCCTTCGGAAGAACTATCAGCGTAGTCGGCAAGAACAACGAGACAGTTATCAAGGAACTGCTCAAGTCCAACGACACATCATACGTTTCATCGCTCACTGACAACTCTAATTCGAGCGAAAGAGCCGAGTACAACATCGTAGTCAAGGCAAGGAAGGAGACCTCGTCGGGACTCAGCGTATACGGCAGCGACCTTCTTGTAATAGGCAGCCCGTATATGACCGAGAGCTCGATACTCTCCAACACGAACACCTACAACAATGCAGCTGTGTTCCTGAACATCGTAAACAATATGTCAGGCAAGGAGAACGGCGTTATCATTCCCGAGAAGTCGCTCCAGCAGAACTACATCTCACCCGACGTGACCGCACTCAGGGTCATTGAGGTGACTGTAATCCTCGTGATACCGATACTCATCGCCTGCATAGGACTTGTTGTACTGTTAAGGAGAAAGAACCGATGAATAAAACAGCAAAGGGTCTTATAGCGCTGAGCGCTGTACTGGTGCTGCTCGGAGGCGGCTATGCCGCCCTGAGGCTCACCGAGGACAAGGGCGGCGAGAGCGAGAGCACTTCATCGTCGCAGACCTCGGAGAGCGGCAAGGAGGTCATCATTATCAGCGACCCCGCTCCCGACGGACCCGACGACCCGAACAGCAGCATAAGATACGGCGTTGTCAAGACAGTTGACGTAAAGAACGAGAAGGAGACGTTCCACGTCGTTCAGAAGCCGCATCAGGAGGGCGACCCCGAGGATACGGTGCGCTACACGATAGACGGCTATCAGGACGTCAATATGAACGACAGCGTCATCGGCACGCTCGCGCATAACGCAAACGAGCTCACGAGCGAGGACGTTATCGCCGAGAACTGCACCGATATCGCAAAGTACGGACTTGCGAACCCGAGTCTGACGATAGATATCGAGTACGAGAGCGGCAGGAAGTACCGTATGCTCGTAGGCGACGACGCTCCCTCGGGAGACGCCGCATACGTGATGATAGACGGCGTAAACACGGTCTATACCGTCAGAAGCTCCGCGCTCGCGAACTACAGGAACACCGTCAGGGAGCTCGTCGAGACGACGATACTCAAATCTCCTGACGAGACGCCGATAGTAAAGACGCTGAAGATAGAGCGCGGCGATATCGACTACGATATCGTGATAAAGTACGATGAGAAGGCGGACGACAGCAGTTATACGGGCGGCACATCGTCGGCGCACATAATGGTAGAGCCTACGACTGCTTACCTTGCCGTTGAGCGCTCGACAGCCATTACAACGGGTATGTTCGGACTCTACGCGAACGACGTGTATATTGCGCACTGCACCGACGCCGACATCGCTGAGGCGGGTCTCTCCGACCCCTTCTGCCGCGTGACCATGAGCTGTGACGACGGCAACGAGTACGTGCTCCTGCTGAGCGAGCAGTTCACCGACAGCGAGTACGGCAAGTGCTATTACGGAATGCTCGAGGGCGGCAACGTCATCTTCATCCTCAGCGAGGACAAGGTGCCGTGGACGACGGTAATGCCTGTAGATATAGCCTCGAAGATATTCATCGCCTCATACGTGTGGAACATCTCAGACCTGAGCGTCGAGTGCAGCACGGGCGAGAAGGCGGAGTTCAAGCTCGCGAAGAAGAATCCGAACGAGAAGAAGGACTCCTACAAGGCAGAGGACATCAACACCACGAAGAACGGCGAGAGCTACGACAGCGAGCGATTCCGCCAGTTCTACGGCTTCATCATCAGCGGCAACGCTGAGAGCTTTGCGCTCGGCGAGGAGATACCCTCGACCGCGCCGATGGTCAAGCTGAAGTATACGGATTCGTACACTGGCGAGACCACAACGCTGGAATTCTACGAGAAGTCGGCGATGACTGCGCTCATTGCAGTAAACGGCGAGGCGAAGTTCACGGTGACGAAGTCGTTTGTCGAGACGCTGATGCACAATGTGCAGATACTCGACACCGACGAGGAATTCAAGACGACATGGAAATAAACGCTTTATCGGAGAAGGAGGAAAACACATGAGCGAGAAGTTTTTCACATACAAGGGCTATCCGCTGGTGAGGAACGGCAACCAGATATACTACGGCTACATGGCTGACCCATACGTGATATGGATACAGATACTCGGCACGACCAAGAACGAGAACGGCGAGGAAGTGACCTCGAAGGTGAGGGTAGTGCAGATGGACACCAACGAGACAGACCCGATAAAGGCGTTCGTGAAGAATGCGGAGCGCGAGTGCGGACTCTACGAGGCGCTTGACATTGCGAAGGTATGGCTCGACAAGGCACTGGCAGTATAAGATAACGAGAGAGGAGCGGTAAGCTCCTCTCTTTTTTTGCTGCGCGGAGGTTGATTCCGTTCCGAACAGACTACAGCGCGAAACCGAAAGTTTCGCTCAAGCCTTTTCAAAGGCTTGCAGAGTCCAGAGA
>SAMEA3663299__coassemble_1767_pt1 | contig 6717 bp, 4 predicted proteins | sample SAMEA3663299__metabat2_low_PE_032 | metagenome-assembled genome bin SAMEA3663299 (sample SAMEA3663299) | pig gut metagenome | biome: pig gut; feature: pig-associated habitat; material: faeces | place: China | collected 2013
TTTACGGCTCGGTAGCCCGCTTTTTCCGTTAAGGGGAGCAGCCTAATGCCTATCCGCTTCTTTTTGATATTTGTGAGCCGCGCGGCGATCACTACCGTTTTGGAACAGCTATGCCGCGAAATTGGGGGTGCAGGGGACGCTGTTCCCTGCCGGGGTCTGGGGCAGAGCCCCAGCGGGTCAAGGGCAGAGCCCTTGCAGAGTCCAGAGGCAGAGCCTCTGGCGGGTCAAGGGCAGCGCCCTTGTTATGCGTGTCTTATCTCACGCTCTATCTCCTCGGCACGGAGGAGTGCCGTATCGATATGCGAGCAGAAGTTCTTCTTGCCGACGAGCTTGACAAGTCCCGCCTTTTCCATAGCCTTCATGGGCTGCTCGTTGACGTGCGAGAACACGACCTTGACATTGTGGCGCTCACAGCGCTTGACAATGCGGTAGAGAGCCTCAACGCCCGTCGCGTCGACAGCGGGAACGTTACGCATACGGATGCAGAGAACGTCGATGTTCTTGTCGTCGAGCATATACTTGTACTTGTCCGCCGCCGCAAAGAACATCGGACCGTTTATCTCGTAGACGCGTGTGCCGTCGGGAATCTTCTTGAGGAGGATGTTGTCGGGGTCGGTCTCCTCGTCGTCGATGTCCACCCACGCGTGCGCCTCGGTGACGTCAGCCATGCGCTTCATGAAGAGGAGGGCGGCGAGTACGAGTCCGATACCGATAGCGACCACGAGGTCGAATACGACGGTGAGTATCAGCGTCACGAAGAGGACGATGATATCGCTCTTTGGAGCGGTCTTAATCGTGTTGCGGATATTTCTCCAGCCGCACATATTATACGCCACGATGAAGAGGATAGCGGCGATAGTGGGCATGGGGATATACTTCGCGTAGGGCATGAGCAGGACGAGAATCAGCAGTACAACGACCGAGTGTACCATTCCTGCAACGGGCGTACGACCGCCGTTCTTGACGTTAGCGGCAGTACGCGCGATAGCGCCTGTAGCGGGGATACCGCCGAACAGTGCCGAACCGACATTGGCAAGACCCTGCGCGATGAGCTCCATATTCGAGCGGTGCTTCGAGCCTATCATACCGTCTGCGACAACGCAGGAGAGCAGGGACTCGACTGCCGCGAGGACAGCGATAGTGAACGCATTCGGGAGCAGAGCCTTAACTCGTGCGAACGACACCTCGGGCACCGTGAGGTGCGGCGGGTCGGAGGAGATAGTGTAGAGCGTTTCGATAGTATTTACGTGCATACCCGAGAACTTGACGATGAGCGAGCAGACAATGACTGCGATGAGCGAGGCGGGTATCTTCTCGAGCTTTTTAGGCCAGAGTATGAGGATAGCGAGGGAGATAAGACCGATGACGAGTGCCTGCCAGTTGAATGAACCAATGCAGAGGAATATCTCCTTGACCTTGTCCACGGTCTCGATGGGAGCGTTCTTGAAGGTCAGACCGAGGAAATCCTTTATCTGACCGATGAGGATAGTGACCGCGATACCGAACGTAAATCCGCTTGTTATCGTGCCTGGGATGTACTTGAGGAGCACGCCGAAGCGGCAGAGTCCCATGATGACGAGGATAATGCCTGCTAAGATCGTGGAGATGACGAGACCGTCCATGCCCTCGGTCGCGACTATTCCTGCAACGATAGTGGCAAATGCAGCGGTAGGACCTGCGATCTGCACGCGGCTTCCTCCGAGGAAGGCGACTATGAATCCCGCCACGATAGCGGTGTACAGACCCTGCTCGGGACCTACTCCCGACGCGAGAGCGAGCGCGATAGACAGCGGCAGAGCGATTATCGCGACGATAACGCCCGCAACGACGTCCTTAGCGAACTGCGAGAGCGAATAATTTTTGATGACCGAAAACAGCTTCGGCTTCAGTTTTTCTTCGGTAGGCTTGACTGCTGATTTTTTCATACTGATACCCCTTTATGAGATAAATAACAAATCACGAACTTCTAAATTATACTACTAAGAAATGCGGATTTCAAGGGGGTTTGGGAATTTGCGCAAATTTTGTCGGAATAGATAAATAAAAGGCGGCGGTTGAATAAAAATGATATGATTTGCCCCGATTTTGCGTTATATAAAAATAATACGGCTGATTATGTGCGCTCCTGTTGCATTTTCTGATAGATTGTGATATAATAAAATAATCAATGGAGAATTCAGAATCTGCTGCATATGACAGGTTCCGCAGCAGCTTTGCAAACTGGAGGAAATATTTATGGCGAATATCCCTGAGATCTTCGGATGCAGTGTCTTCAACGAGACCGTAATGAAGAACAAGCTCCCCAAGAACATCTACAAGAACCTCAGAAGAACTATGGAAAAGGGCGAGCCTCTCGACACCGAGACGGCTGACGTAGTAGCAAACGCTATCAAGGACTGGGCTCTTGAGCTCGGCGCTACGCACTATACCCACTGGTTCCAGCCGATGACGGGCTCCACAGCCGAGAAGCATGACTCCTTCATCAGTCCCGGACCGAACGGCACGGCGCTCATGGAATTCTCGGGCAAGGCGCTCATCAAGGGCGAGCCCGACGCTTCGTCGTTCCCGTCGGGAGGTCTGCGCCGCACCAGCTCTGCGCGCGGCTATACTGCATGGGACCCGACGTCCTACTGCTTCGTCAAGGAGGGCAGTCTGTATATCCCGACCGTATTCGTCTCCTACACGGGCGAGACTCTCGACAAGAAGACCCCGCTTCTCCGCTCCATGGACGCGCTCAGCAAGACGGCTGTCCGCTTCCTGAAGCTGTTCGGCAACGAGAATGTGACACGCGTGACATCAACAGTCGGCGCCGAGCAGGAATATTTCCTCATAGATAAACAGAAATACGACCGCCGCGAGGACCTTGTCCTCACGGGACGTACACTTTTCGGCGCGAAGCCTCCGAAGGGACAGGACCTCGACGACCAGTACTTCGCAAATCTGAAGCCGAGAATTGCCGCTTATATGGCGGAGCTCGACGAGGAGCTCTGGAAGCTCGGAATCTACTCCAAGACCAAGCACAACGAGGTAGCTCCCGCACAGCACGAAATGGCGCCTATCTTCACGACGTCCAACCTCGGCACTGACCAGAACGAGCTCGCAATGGAGATAATGGAGAAGGTCGCGCTCAAGCACGGACTTGTCTGCCTCCTCCACGAGAAGCCGTTCGAGGGCGTCAACGGCTCGGGCAAGCACAACAACTGGTCGATGTCCACCAATGACGGACAGAACCTGCTCGACCCCGGCGACACGCCCATGGAGAACCTCCAGTTCCTGACGATACTCTGCGCTCTCATCAAGGGCGTTGATGAATATGCTGACCTGATGCGCCTTTCAGCCGCTTCCGCAGGCAACGACCACCGTCTCGGCGCGGACGAAGCTCCGCCTGCTATCATCTCGATGTTCCTCGGCGAGGAGCTCGACGCGGTGCTCAAGGCTATCGAGGAGGACGGCGTCTACAAGACGCAGGCGAAGGCGTTCGAGATAGGCGTTAACGCACTGCCGTCGTTCCCGAAGGATTCGACGGACAGAAACCGCACCTCGCCGTTTGCATTCACAGGAAACCGCTTCGAGTTCCGCATGGTGGGCTCGTCCGATAACATCGCGTGCCCGAACACCCTGCTCAACACTATCGTATCCGAGGAGCTCAGCCAGTTCACTGAGATACTCGAGCCCCACAAGGACTCCGAGCACTTCGAGGCGGAGGTCAAGAAGCTCCTGAAGGACGTGCTCAAGAAGCACCGCCGCATCATTTTCAACGGCGACGGATACTCGCCCGAGTGGGTCAAGGAGGCAGAGAGGCGCGGACTTCCCAACTACCCCTCCACAGTCGACTGTATGCCTCACTACACGGACGAGAAGAATCTGCGCATACTGCGTAAATTCGGCATATACAACCGCGAGGAGCTCACAGCCCGCACCGAGATACACCTCGAGAAGTACTCCAAGACGAGACGAATCGAGGCGCGTACAATGGTAGAAATGGCGAGAAAGCAGCTCCTGCCCGCATCTCTCGAGTACCTCGACAAGCTCTGTCAGGCTATCGCGTGCAAGAAGTCGGTAGGCATCACCTCGAAGGCGGAGGAGAAGATAGCCGCGAAGCTCAACGACCTCTGCGACCGCTTCTACGAGTCGATAGAGCGTCTGGAGAAGCAGGTAGCGGCTGCGTGCGAGATAAAGGACGTCCTGAAGCAGGCGGAGTTTTATCACGACTACGTGCTCGCGGAAATGGACATCATGCGCAGCATCGCAGACGAGATTGAGCTGAATATGCCGCTTAGCTACTGGCCTATCCCGACTTATTCCGAGATAATCTACAACGTATGACAACAACCGCTGTTCTTAATCGTTATGCTTATATGGAAGCAATATGAGTATTTACTGGGGAAGAACCTTTCTTCAGAAAGGTTCTTCCCCAGACCCTTTTCCAAAGACTTTTAGTCCAAATTTTGCCCCTATGGGGTACTCTCCTGATATGACAAGAGTAAGTATTTCTCTTTCCTGAGAGCACCCCATAGGGGCAAAATTTAAAATGAAAGTTTTAGGGGAGGAGTTTAGCTCACGTTTCTTAACGAACAATAATATTTATGATATCTCCGAGGGATAGTCCCCTCGGAGATTTTTGTCGTTAAAATAACTGTATTTCGCCGTTTTCGTTTATCACTCTGTCGATCACTATTGCCTTGTCGGGCATGAATGTGAAGTAGATGACTATGTGATTTCCGCAAGTCCTTGAATGCTTGACTGCCTTTTCGTGGACTTCGATTCGCTCTATAAAAGTTCTCAGAAGCTCCGGCGTGAGCTTTGGCATCACAACATACTGCTTTGCCTTGCCGATGAAGTCACGGATACATTTCTCTCGCACTTTCATCTTGTCCAGCTGAGAATCGAGAGTGCTGAGCTTGGCTTTTATCTCTGACTGCTCCTTCTCGAAGTTTGCAGAGAGTATATCGTAGCGCTCATCCGTGATCTTTCCGTTTGACCTGTCCATGAAGAGAAGCTGTATCGCATTGTCGAGCTGACTAATTTTGGATTCATATTCGCTTCTAAGCTTTTCATTCTCCTTAAACTGCTTTTGAGCTTCAACCTCACCATTTGCCATTGCCATTGCATAAAACTCATCGGATTTGTCTCGTGCGTATCCGACTACCTGTCTCAGATACCGAAGTACAATACTGTCAAGCACCTTTTCTCGAATATAGTGAGCGGTGCAGTCCGTGACACGGCTCTGATAGCCGCCGCACATATAGTTATTCTTCTTCGGGTCAAGCGTTCTCGCTCGGTGTAGGTAGAGCTTTGAACCGCACTCCGCGCAGTAAAGGAAACCAGCGTACTTGTCGGTCTCGCCAAACTTGTCCGATTTCTTTCTACCCTCATAGTGCTTCTGTACGACATCAAACAACTTTCTCGAAATGATTGCTTCATGCGTGTCCTCAAAGATAAGCATATTCTCAGGCTCATTCTTGAGCGTCTTTTTGAGCTTGTAGGACTTTGTGTATGTGCTGAAGTTGACCGTGTCGCCGCAGTAGATTCGATTCTTCAGCATCTCCCTGACCGTTTTCAGCGACCAACGGTACGGCAAGCTTGTTTTCTGCTTACCCGACTTTCGTGCCGCATAAGCACTCGGAGTAAGCACTTCCTCAGCTGTAAGTGTGTCGCATATCTTGCGGACGCCTTTTCCATCTGCGCTCATCTCAAAGATACGCTTGACGATAGGTGCTGTCTCGGGATTAGGTATCAGCTTTTTGTTTTCGTCTTTCATGTAACCGTAGGGAGTTGTCGTTCCGACGCGCTCTCCTCGTTCGCCTTTTGCTCGCTGCACAGCTCTGATTTTCTTACTCGTATCGCGGGCGTACATATCATTGAACAGGTTGCGTATCCCCGACATTTCATTGATGCCGTTGGCGCTGTCAACGTTATCGGTGACAGCTATGAAGCGCACATCGTATGCAGGGAACACCAATTCCATGAGCCTATCCGTCTCCAAGTGGTCACGTCCAAGCCTCGACTGGTCTTTGACGATAACTGTTCCGACAAGTCCGTTCTTCACATCGTCGAGCATATGAACATACTCTGGACGAGTGTTATCAGTGCCGCTGTAACCATCATCAACGTAATATTGACAGTTACGGAATCCGTTTTTGTCGGCATAGTCCTTCAACATTAGTCTTTGATTTTCTATTGACAGCGACTCTCCCGCACGCATATCCTCTTGGCTCAGGCGGCAATAGAGTGCTGTTATCTGTTCCGTGTTTGATTCTGTTTTCATATATCCTCCTGTTCCGAACGTACTCGTTCTGGGAATCAAACCGAATAGGATACACCAACAGTATACCACTACTCGGCTCGAAAGTCCAGACCTTTTTTAGTTTATTCTGTCACCGTTTATGAGATGTTTGATCTTATCTTCAACGGTTTCGCTCGGCTTTTCAGGAGATTTGAAAACAAGCGTCACGTCAAAGGTTTGTCCTTTAATGGTCATCTTTTTGTCAACGCAAAGAGCTTTTTCATTCGTTTCAGATTTCATATGAACTCCTTTCACGTCACACTGTTTCAAACTTATTATTCAATTTAAAAAGATTCTTTGACTCCAGTCACACCTCCCTAATTATAGGCAATATTTTGAGCTTTTTCATATTTTGACCCCAAGATTTTTCTCACTTTCAACTTTTGACGCCAATTTCCAATTGCTGCATTCTCCGATATTTCGGCGGGCAC
>SAMEA3663299__coassemble_2565_pt1 | contig 4938 bp, 6 predicted proteins | sample SAMEA3663299__metabat2_low_PE_032 | metagenome-assembled genome bin SAMEA3663299 (sample SAMEA3663299) | pig gut metagenome | biome: pig gut; feature: pig-associated habitat; material: faeces | place: China | collected 2013
ACTTTTTTATTATCATTTTGAGGCTAACTGGCTCAGTTTTATTTTAGCATACATATAAATTAAGGGAGGTATGTTTTATGGCAAATATTATTTCGGTTGCGAAGTATATATTGGAACAGCGCGGAGCAATGACAACGATGAAACTGCAGAAGCTTTGTTATTATTCGCAGGCTTGGTCTTTGGCATGGGACGATAAACCTCTTTTTGATGAAGATTTTCAGGCATGGGCAAATGGTCCGGTTTGTCCTGAACTTTTCAGATGGCATAAAGGAAAGTTTGCGATAAGTGCTGATCAGTTACCGCAGTTAACGGGTGTGCATGATTTGAATGACCAAGAAAAGGATAATATAGATAAAGTCTTAAGCTTTTATGGTGATAAAGAAGCTCATTGGTTAAGTGAATTAACTCACAAAGAGCGTCCTTGGCGTGAAGCACGTCAGATTGCAGGAGCATTACCTGGCGATACTTGTGAGGAAATTATCACAAAAGAAAGTATGGCTGATTACTACGCTGGTCTTTAATTATGTCAAAGAAGCACAATAATAAAATCATAAAAATTGATCCGAAAAATGAGCCACTAAATGAGAAAGTCCCAAAACAAAGAGAAAATCCAAATAGTTTTTTTGACTGGTCACCATCATGGAGCTTTTCAAGATGTGATTTTGAACATGAAAAATGGTCGCTGAAGTTATCAAATATATATGAAGAAATTATTCCGAAACTGATTTCATTTGAACAGCGTAAGTGGAGTGATATTATTAGCGATAAAAAGCACAATCATTGGATTGATTGTGCTGATTTTTCAAAAGAAGCTCAAAAAAGGCTTGAAGAAAGAAAAATATATTATGACGAGCTTTTTTCATTAAGACTTACAGGAACATTAAGATTATTTGGATATATTGAAAATGGTATCTATTACATTATTTGGTATGATCCCGATCATGAGATTTGTAAATCACATAAAAAGCATACTTAATGTAATATAGAATTGCGGTGGATGTCTTCGGACTACACCTAAAGGAGTTGGATGCGTCCAACTCCTTTTTCTTGCAATTCAAATATTTCGTCCCTAAAAATAAAAGGCGTACAAGTCATATAAACTTGTACGCCTTATTATAATATCTCAAGAACCATGATACCCTATATGTAAAAATGCCTATATATAGGCAAATAAAACAGGGGTTCAGATTGCTCCACCCCTTCAGCAAAGCTCACGCAATTGCGTGAGCTTTTTAATTATTTCTGCACAAAGGAAAACTATTATGAGTAAAAAAGATTGCATTATTTCAGATCCTGATTTTGAGGAATTTGACGGTGTTTATGTGGGCTCGAAGGATGGCACTGTATTACCTCCTAATGAAATTGACTTCGCAAAGATAATAAAATATATGAAAACAAAGAACAAATCGTTTCAAGAACTTTCTCTTGAAGAAATAGAAATGTTCAAGTTTAAGTAAACAGTATGTCATCAATTAAGTCACGTCCAACCAGCGCCAAGCGGGCGCGCGCAGTTTCGCGGCTTAGTTTTACTGAGCCGCGAATTTTTTTCCGCGTTTCATACCGTATCTGAATCGGTTAATCGTTACAATGCCGAGCAAGGCGTGCAGTTCCGCGTTGCGGCGAAATAATGCTTGCATTTTTTAAACATATGTGTTATAATGTTCTGTGCAGGGGAGCTTGTGTTACAGGCTGAGAGGGCGGTACGACCGCCGACCCGTGACCTGATTTGGATAATGCCAACGTAGGGAGCTGAACAAAGTTGATTTTGCGGCTGCTTATGGCAGCCGCTTTTTTGTTGGGAGGAATGATTATGCTGACTATCAACGGCAAAGAGTACGAGCTCAACGGCAAGACAGTTGCCGAGGCTCTCGCGGAGATAGGCTACGGCGAACAGCGCGTGGCTGTCGAGCTCAACGAGTCCATAGTCCCGCGCGACCAGTACGCCTCGACTGTCCTCTATGAGGGCGACCATCTCGAGGTGGTGCGCTTCGTCGGAGGCGGCTGATATGGCGATACCCACAAGGGAGGAGATGTACCGCGCCCTTGAGGAGCGCCACGGTGCGGAGCTTCAGCGCAGGCTGTCGGCGGCGGGCGTCGCCGTCTGCGGACTGGGCGGGCTCGGCTCGAATATAGCGATACACCTCGCACGCGCGGGAGTGGGACATCTCAACATCATCGACTTCGACCGCGTGGACATCTCCAACCTCAACCGCCAGCAGTACTTCCCCGAACAGCTCGGGCAGTACAAGTCCGACGCACTGTACGATACACTGTCGAGAATAGCGCCGTACTGCGAGATTTCCCGAGACTGCGTAAAGCTGACCGAGGAGAATATCCCCGACCTGCTTGCGGACTCCGATATCATCTGCGAGGCGTTCGACTGCGCCGACCAGAAGGCGATGCTGGTGAACACGGTGCTGGAAAAAATGCCCGAAAAGTACCTGATATCGGGCTCGGGCATGGCGGGGCTGTCCTCCGCGAACAGCATAGTCACGCGCAGGGTGACGAAGCGCTTCTATCTCTGCGGAGACGAGGTCAGCGACGTTGCGGACGGGCTCGGACTGATTTCGGCGAGAGTTGCGGTCTGCGCGGCACATATGGCACATATGGCGATACGCATTATCGCCCAAGAATACGATGTTTAAGGAGTTTTTACAATGAATGATGACAAGCTGATAATCGGTGGCAGGGAGTTCCGCTCCCGCTTTATCCTCGGCTCGGGCAAGTATTCGCTCAGCCTCATCGAAGCCGCCGTAAAATACGCAGGAGCGGAGATAATCACGCTCGCGGTGCGCCGTGCGAACACCGCCGAGAGCGAGAATATCCTCGACTACATCCCCAAGGGCGTGACACTGCTTCCGAACACCTCGGGCGCAAGAAATGCCGAGGAGGCTGTCCGCATAGCACGTCTCGCGCGAGAGCTCGGATGCGGAGACTTCGTGAAGATAGAGATAATGCGCGATACGAAGTACCTCCTCCCCGACAATCAGGAGACGGTAAAGGCTACGGAGATACTTGCGAAGGAGGGCTTCGTGGTAATGCCCTATATGTACCCAGACCTCAACACCGCGCGTGACCTCGTCAATGCGGGCGCGGCGTCGGTAATGCCGCTCGCTTCGCCTATCGGCTCTAACAAGGGACTCGCAACGCGCGATTTCATACAGATACTCATTGACGAGATAGACCTGCCGATAATCGTGGACGCGGGAATAGGACGTCCGTCGCAGGCTTGCGAGGCAATGGAAATGGGAGCGGCGGCAGTTATGTCAAACACGGCGCTTGCTACAGCGGGAGACCTCCCCGTTATGGCTGAGGCGTTCAGACAGGCTATAGAGGCGGGCAGAAAGGCTTACCTCTCGGGTCTTGGACGCGTTCTCACACGCGGTGCTTCGCCGTCGGATACCCTCACGGGTTTCCTCAGAGACTGATGTAGGGGCGCATTACAGCAAAGCTGCATATAGCATCACAATCCAAATCAAAGATTTGGTGTGCTGCTTATCCGTGCGCCCGCAATAAAAACATCATCACGGGCGAGCGGAACTCGCCCCTACAGATAACAACGAATTGGAAGTAATATAAATGGACAACAACTACTTTGTGGATTCGGACAAGCTCTCCGAAGCCGCACTTGAAAAGAAGCACCGCCTCGAGAACGACCCGTCCTCCCGTACCGACCATATGCAGTATATGGAGGGCATGGAGCAGATAAGCTCCGACATACGCGAGCGCGTCATCTCCGAGATGCAGAGCTATGACTACAGCAAGTACACCCCCGCGGACGTTCTCCGCGCGCTGAGGCACGATACGTGCTCCGTCGAGGACTTCAAAGCACTGCTCTCTCCTGCCGCCGAGCCCTTCCTCGAGCAGATGGCGGAGCGTGCAAGGCTCGAGACGCAGAAGCACTTCGGCAACACGGTCTACCTCTTCACGCCGCTGTATATCGCCAACTACTGCGAGAATTACTGCGTATACTGCGGCTTCAACTGCTACAACGACATCCGCCGCATGAAGCTCTCCATGGAGCAGATAGAGCACGAGATGAAGGTCATCTCCGAGAGCGGCATGGAGGAGATTCTCATTCTCACGGGCGAGAGCCGCGCGCAGAGCTCTGTCGAGTACATCGGCGAGGCTTGCAAGCTCGCGCGGAAATACTTCCGCCTCGTTGGCATCGAGATTTACCCCGTCAATACCGACGAATACCGCTATCTCCACGAGTGCGGCGTCGATTACGTCACCGTCTTTCAGGAGACCTACGACAGCGACCGCTACGAACAGCTCCATCTGCTCGGACATAAGCGCGTTTTCCCCTACCGCTTCGAGGCGCAGGAGCGCGCTCTCATGGCGGGAATGCGCGGCATTGCGTGCTCGGCTCTGCTCGGACTTTCGGACTTCCGCAAGGACGCCCTCGCGAGCGCTCTGCACGTATACCACCTCCAGCGCAAGTACCCGCACGCGGAGATATCGCTGTCATGTCCGCGTCTGCGCCCGATAGTCAACAACGAGAAGATAAACCCGCTCGACGTCCACGAGAAACAGCTCTGTCAGGTGCTCTGCGCATACAGGATATTCCTGCCGTTCTGCGGTATCACGGTGTCCTCGCGTGAGAGCGAGAGCTTCCGCAACGGAATCGTCAAGATCGCCGCGACCAAGATATCGGCGGGCGTGTCCACAGGAATCGGCGACCACGAGAGCAAGTACACGGGCAAGGAAGCCGACGAGGCGGGCGACGAGCAGTTTGAGATAAACGACGGCAGAAGCCTCAAGAAGATGTACGACGATATGTCGGGCGAGGGGCTCCAGCCCGTGCTGAACGACTATTTATATGTGTAACATCATCTGCGTGACGAACCGCGGACTGTGCGCGGACTTCCCTGCTCAGCTCCGAAAAATAGCCGCCGCAAAGCCCCGCGCGGTGATACTCCGCGAGAAGGACTTGTC
>SAMEA3663299__coassemble_2722_pt1 | contig 4734 bp, 7 predicted proteins | sample SAMEA3663299__metabat2_low_PE_032 | metagenome-assembled genome bin SAMEA3663299 (sample SAMEA3663299) | pig gut metagenome | biome: pig gut; feature: pig-associated habitat; material: faeces | place: China | collected 2013
AGCCCGTCCCCTCTGTCGCTTCGCGACATCTCCCCACACTGTGGGGAGTCACCCCAGACCCCATAATTCGAGCCGCTCTTTACAAACGGCACAGTCTGCTTTCGGCGGGAAGCAAAAGCTAATGACTAAAGGCTAACGGCTTTTTAACTAAACTATCACATTATGTCACAAACTTGACGTAATAGTGAAAGCAATTTCACGTATTATTTCTTAAAATCTAACATTCGCTCCAAATTCCTTTCACACAGGGCAGATATAATAAGCTCAAGAGGTCAGGGAAAAGCCCCTGACAAATAACTGAAAAGGAATGTGAACACTATGAATGAATATAATTACAACAATTTCGAGAACGGCACAGGCTTTGCGACAGACGGAGGCTCTCCCAAGAAGCCCAAGAAGCATACAGCTCTGAAAATAACTGCACTTGCGATGTCCATGGCGCTCGTATCCGCGGGCTCTATCGGTATCTACAGCGAGATAGCGGGCATGAGAGACCGCAATACAACTTCTGTTGTCGAGCAGGTGAACAAGTCCGCTGAGGAAGTAGCCGACGAGACTGACCTTATCCTTCAGAACGTTGGTCTTATCAACAGCGAGAAAACCAGCGGCAAGGTCATGGAGACAGAGGACATCGTTGACAAGCTTCTGCCCTCAGTAGTTGGCATCGAGTCCAAGTTCAAGGTAACGGGTATGTCAAATAACGGCGGATTCTTCTTCGGCTTCGGCGGTGGAAACAGCCAGCCCTCCGACTACACTGCTACCGCTACAGGTACAGGCGTTGTCATCACCGAGGACGGCTACATCGTGACCAATGCGCACGTCATCTACGACAGTGAGAACGGCGGCGGCAAGGCTGAGAGCGTGTCTGTCATACTCCACGACGACAAGAAGTGCGATGCTGAGATAATCGGATACGATACGGACTGCGATATAGCAGTCCTCAAAATAGACGAGAAGGGACTCACAGCGGCTGAGTTCGGCGACAGCGACAGCCTCCGCCTCGGCGAGTCGGTCATCGCTATCGGCAACCCGCTCGGCTTCGAGCTCAAGGACACCGTTACAGGCGGTATGATATCGGGTCTCGACAGAAACATCACTATCAACGACAAGGCAATGACCCTTATCCAGACCGATGCCGCGATAAACAGCGGCAACTCGGGCGGACCGCTCATCAACAAGTACGGTCAGGTCATCGGTATCAACTCCTCCAAGATGTCGAGCAGCTACTCGATGAGCGGGGCATCTATCGAGGGCATCGGATTTGCTATCCCGTCGAATGCGGTATCGTCCATAGTCGATGACATCATGAAATATGGCTATGTTACGGGCAAGCCTCAGCTCGGCATAAGCTGTCAGGACGTTACCGAGACTATCTCCGAGATGTATGATATGCCCGTAGGTGTGTACGTTATCGCCGTTTCAGAGGGCAGTGCCGCTGACAAGGCGGGCTTGCAGAAGGGCGACATCATCACTGCCGTTGACGGCGACGAGGTCAAGTCCACAGAGGAGCTCAACGCCAAGAAGAACAAGCACTCGGCAGGCGATGAGGTAGTCCTCACATTCGTCCGTGACGGTGAGGAGGAGAAGGTCACTGTCACACTCGACGAGAGGTCCAACAAAGAATAAGATAGTTCCATAATAGTGTTTCCTCATAGAAAAGCAGGTACTTGATGAAGTGCCTGCTTTTTTCTATATGCAATCTGTAATATAATCGCTTTTTGGGCGGATTTTATTGCCAATCTCACAAGACTGTGCTATAATGTCAGTAACAGGATATGCCTGTAATTCGGACAGCAGGAGGGTAAACACTATGAAGCGTTTTTTCACACATCTTACTTCGGCACTGACTTCGGCGGCTATGCTCGCGGGACTTGTATCGGCGCTCCCCGCAGGTGCGGCTGACACGCAAAGACCTGAGCCTACGGGCTATGCAAAGGTCACGGTGAATGTATATGACAGCTCTACGGATAAGCTGTTTGACGCAGACAACGTGATGTTCAGCCTCTTTGCTTCGACTGAGGAGGGACGCAAAAAGGGCGTTTCCTATCTGTTGGACGACTGGCGCATCAACGACGGCAACCCCCATGTTTGCGAGGACGTGCCTGTCAGTCCCGATTATACCTAGTCTCGACGGTCAAGCAGGCGGTCATCGCTCCGTCGGTTCAGAAATACTTCGGTGGCATCGTCGGAAGCTCAGTATCTGAGCCTATTGGTACCGTCACCGCGAAGGACCATAATGCACTGCTCGCTCCGAGCCTGATACAATATCACAGCGAGACAGCGAGCCACGAAGTACGCGGTCAGGCACTCACGGAGCCTATCTTGACCGTGGATGCATCCAACCGATACGGGCTTACTGCGGCACACATCGTCAAGTATTACAGCGGTGATAATAGCTCCGCCTGTGGAGAGCCGCTCGGAACGGTCACGACACACGACAGATGCGGACTTGTGGAGTCACATCTCTGTGTGCTCCGAAACGGCGAGGACTGCAAGCCACTGAATGAGCCGCTTCCGACTGTCTGCACAAGCGCTGGGCATTTCGCAGAGATTCGCACAAGGCTATGCAAGCATCCACCTGAGAACAACCTCGGTCACTGGGCTGAGATTCGTGCGATGCTCAACGCATACTGCGGATATAATATCGCAGATGATGAAGTGCTCTTGCTGGATATCGGCGGTGAGGCTTACTACATTAACGACATCGGTCTCCGTATGCTCGAGCCGAGGGAGCTCTACAACGCACAGGGCTTCCCTCCTGACTACATCATCGACCACGACTACAAGGGCAACACATATCCGAGAACTAAACAGGTCGCACGCTGTGGAAATGCTGTTCCGCCTCCGTTCGCCGAGGCTCTCGTTCGTGCGAATCTGCCTGAGATGTGCGGCGCTAAGATAAACACAATGGAAGAATTGAAGGAGGTAATATAAATGTGCGAGATATGTCACAGTTTCCCGTGCCGTCCACAGTGCCCGAACGCAGAACCACAACAGGTCTACACCTGTGATATGTGCGAAAACCCTATATACAGCAAAGCAAGACACCCGCAGGCTCAGCGCTTATGGTTCGAGACTATGAAGAAAAAGCACGGCGAAGCAATACTGCGCGGCGCCGCAGCTATCGCAGGAGGTAAGGCAGGAAAATGAATATAATCGAAAAAGTACAGGCTATACTCGAGAGCTTTCCGAAAATATCGGAAGTGTGCAACAGCGTTCACATCGACTTCACAGATCCTGAGCCGACGAGCTACGGTCTGAGCTCCGAAGGTGACGAGCTTATCGTGGAGGATATACTCGGTAACCAGAAAAGACAGCACACCTTTATGCTTTTCACGGTGTATAGCTCAATAAATGATTATGAGCGTCTGCATAACACCTCAGCGCTGCTTGAACTCGGACAATGGCTCGAGCGTCAGACAGGCGGCGAGGTCGTAACCACGATAGGCGATGAAACGCTGACGGGCACGATTGTAAAGCTGAGAACCGCAAACGGTATGCTTGAAACTATTCCGCAGGAAAACGAAATGGACGGTTGTCTGTATCATATACAGATAATAGCCGAATACACAGTCGAGATATGAAAAGGAGGTCAATTTAATGTCAATATACGATGACGAAAACGAAGGAACTGAATCAGAGCCTGAGGAAGAGCCTGTTGAAATACTGACAAGAGGCGGCTCAGAAGAGCCAGAATCCGAAGACACGGAATCAGAAGAGGAGGAAAATAATATGGCAGATCCTACACCTACACCGCGTGGCAAACTCCCCAGAGGGGCATATTTGCTTTACATTCAGACAGATTTCGACTTTGAAGGGGGAGACCCTACTGCAGCGGAATCGGCTAACTGGTTTGTTATCGGAAAGGATGTATCAGACCTTTCAGTCGAGCTGAACTCAGATACTGAGGTAATTAAGAATATCCTCGACGAAACAAGCGTTGTTGATAATGGGTATGAACCTTCATTCGATGTTGATACATACTATGCAGCACCTACTGACGGCGCAATCTACACACATCTCAAGGACATTATGATGAACCGCAAGACAGGCGACGCTTGCAGAACAAGAGTTCTTGAAGTATTAGTCGACCAGGATAATGCAGATTCTTATGATGCGTGGGTTGAAGAAGTAATCGTCAAGCCCACAAGTTATGGTGGAGAGCAGGGCGGCGTTCGTATTCCGTACAACGTCAGCTTTGCTGGAAACCGCGTGAAGGGTACAGTAACTTTCAGCGGCAAAGTACCCACATTCGTCCCGCCGCAGTCGTAAGATATGAGTAAGGGGAGACTTCGGTCTCCCTTTTTCATTAATGTTTGGAGGTTTTAACTATGAAAAATATCAGTTTCGACGAAGGCTTTCGCGAGTATAAGCTGAACGGCGACGAAAGCCGCGTTATTCGCATTCGCCTCACCGACCCGAACCTGTACGATAGAATTGAAAAGTCAATGGGAAAAATCGAGGAACTTGCGAATAAGTACAAAGGGCAGAACAACCCCGAGCTTATTCCCGAACTCAACGCAGATGTGAGAAGCTTAATCAACGAGGCTTTCGGATCCGATATATGTACTCCTGCTTTCGGAACAGCAAGCCCGTTCACAGTGCTTGGAGGTAATAAACTTCTTTTTGAGTCATTTTTTGAGTCGTTCCTTCCAGTTCTCGAACAGGATATGAAGGCGGTACTATAAAATCGGGAATAATAGTTATCTTTCGGTTCACGATCAGATAGACGCC
>SAMEA3663299__coassemble_11909_pt1 | contig 1709 bp, 2 predicted proteins | sample SAMEA3663299__metabat2_low_PE_032 | metagenome-assembled genome bin SAMEA3663299 (sample SAMEA3663299) | pig gut metagenome | biome: pig gut; feature: pig-associated habitat; material: faeces | place: China | collected 2013
GGCTTGTCTGGAGCACCTTGTCAGCGTGCGCGCTCATCAGACCGCCGATGCTGACAGATGACATACAAACGAGACCCGCGAGAACACCGCTGGCAAATCTTTTGATACCATTGAATCTCATGTGTATCATTCCTTTCATAATAATGATAAAAGCATTACCGCGTCGGGCGCAGAGCCGTTCTCTGTGTCCCTTCCCTCCGTAGTTTACAATTCTATTTTATTACGTTTTTGTGAACAATTCAAGTCATTTTTTGCTGAGAATTATTGTATCAGTCAATTTTTGCTATTTTCGCCCACATTGAGCGGTGAGTTTTTTGCTGTTTCGCCCCACAAAGCGCGAATCTACGTAAAAGCCCTCCACAATATTTGGTCAGTTGTACTTACACTCTGCAAAAATTGGTCTGTACAATCACAGCCGTACAGACAAAAAGCATCAGCCTCCGAAACGGAGGCCGATGCTTTAAGTATATTAGAGAAACTATGGAGTTGATAGCGTAATTTCGCGTCACCAGCTGAATCCGCCGCCGTTGCCCTTGTCGCCCTGAGTCATCAGCGCGCTTGTCACGGTGAAATCAGCGACCTTGCTGCCGTTGAGTTCAATGCTGTAATTGCCGCCCGTAGCTATCTCGGGTGTACTTACAACTGCGCATTTGAGCACCTGCTCGGTCGTATAAGTCAGCATGACCTTACCCGACGCGTCCTTCAGCGTTACTACACAGCCCTTCGAGTACGAGGACTTGGAATTGCCCCAGTAGAGCGAATTCTGCTTGGAGGTCTGCTCGGGGAGCTCGCCTCTGCCGAGTCCGCCCGTCGCCACGAGGATACCGCCGTTCACGATTATCTCGCCGTCGGAATCGAGCGCGGAGTCGGGACCGTCGTACGAGCCCTCAGCGTACACCTCTCCTCCGTTGATGATTATCGCGCCGTTGGAGTCGAGCGTATCGCCCTCGCGGTTGTTGGTGACATAGGCATGGATGATACCGCCGTCGATTTGCAGCACGCAGTTGGGGTTGCCGACATCTATCGTCTTCTGAGCACCCTTTTCTCCCGCGTTGAAGGAATCGTCATAGGCGTAAATCGTTAAATCGCCGCCCTTTATGGTTATCTGCATCGCCTCGGCGCCCTCATAGCCGTCCTCGACCTTTATGGTACCGTCGTTGATATTGAGGTACTTGTCGCAGTGGAGCGCGTCGTCGGCTGTTTTGATGTTCATTGTTCCGCCGTTCACATTGAACGTGCCGCGGCAGTGGAGCGCGTCGTGCCGTCGGAGATAGTATTCACAGTGCCCGCCTTGGCTGTTATCTGCACCTCATCGCCAATGGAATTGATATAGACAGGCGCAGTTGTGGAGTTTGTGAGGCTCATGCCCATGAGGTCGAGCTCGACAACAGAATCGGGATAAGCCGATTTATCGACGTCAACGACTATCTGGACGTCCTTCGCCTCGCCTGTTACCGCGAATTCTCCCGCCTTTTTATCGTGAGCACGTAATACTGACGGTCGCTGTGTCCTCGGGAGCGTTTGTCGCGATATTTGCGCCGTTGAGGGTTATCGTGAGAGCGTCGTCTGCAGGAGGTCTTGGGGTATCAGTTTCAGTCGCAGTCTTGCCGCCCGAGGGGTCAACGCTGTCGAATACGCTGATATTGCTGAGGTTGAACTGCGTCTGCTTGCCGTCGGTGTGTGTGACAGCCGCGCCTGTGGAAGCATTG